>Ga0315555_1000883_pt1 | contig 21674 bp, 15 predicted proteins | sample SalMarSW160380MG_FD_202113 | JGI IMG/M metagenome (GOLD analysis project Ga0315555, IMG submission 202113) | Salt marsh sediment microbial communities from the Plum Island Ecosystem LTER, Massachusetts, United States - Salt Marsh Sediment SW1603-80 ... | reverse complement strand
ATCTCCCGGGTACCATCGGTGGAATAATCATCTACGATGATTATTTCCTTCTCAACTCCTGAAAGTTTGACCTCACGTACACGCCTGATAATTTCGTGAATATAGTTTTTTTCGTTGTAAACCGGAATAACTATTGATAATTTCATTTTTCCTGTGGGTTTGAGTCCATTAGGGTGAACGGTTTAAAGTAATTTTTGATTTTATTGTTCAATTATCCGTTAAAGATATAAATAAATGGCATGCAAATTAAATGAAAATTTATAAAAACTTCATTTCCTTCGAAGGGATTGACTATTCAGGTAAAACCACTCAGATTCAATTACTTATTCAGCGTTTAAAAACCTGTGATATAGAACCTGTCCTGGTAAGAGAGCCCGGCGGGACAATCATATCAGAAAAAATCCGGGACATTCTGTTGAGCACGGTTCATCAGGAAATGAATGAAAAGACCGAAATGCTGCTTTATGAAGCGGCCCGCGCCCAGCTTGTTCATCAGAAGATTCTGCCAGATCTGGAGAATCATAAGTATGTTATTGCCGACCGGTTTTACGATTCCACTACCGCTTATCAGGGATTCGGAAGGCAACTGGATTTAGCGACAGTGCAGACCATTAACAGTTTTGCAACCTCCGCTCTTTCACCATACCGGACATTTTTTATTGATATTGATCCGGAATTAGCAGAAGCTCGCGAAAAGTTGCGCGCAGAGGAGCGGGACCGCCTGGAAAAAAGCAGCCATGATTTCTTCCGGCGCATCCGGGAAGGATTCCTTAACATCTGTGAACATGAACCCCAGCGCTTTATCAGAGTGGATGGAGACCGGGATCCGCAGGTCATCGCACAGGATGTCTGGAAAACTATAGAATCCATTTGGTTCAGCCGACAATAATCACGATAAAGTAATTTCCGGAGTATACGTTTAATCTTGTCGTAATTTAAACGGACTGAAGAAACTTTTTTTCATCTCGACAATATACCAATTATTATTGAAGATAAAATCGGAGGTAAGTTCATGTTTCGAAAAAGTCCCTGGCCGCAACTGATGCTCATTCTTCTCGTCCTGCTGGTCTCTGCCGCTGTGATAAATAACAGTGTTGCCGGAAATGAGCAGATGTACCTCAAGCTGGATAAAGGCTTATTCTATCTCAAACAGGTTTATGAAACCATCTCACAAAATTATGTTGACCAGGTAGATCCGGAAGGATTAAGCAAATCAGCTATCCATGGAATAGTTGAGGAACTCGATCCGTACACTGTTTTTTTCGAAAAACAGGGGAGTGAAAATCTGGAGATTATTACCAAAGGTAAATACGGTGGGTTGGGAATGGAAATTGCCAGGCAGGAAGATAAAATAACCGTCATTTCACCCATTGATGATACCCCCGCCCAACGGGCAGGGATCAGGGCGGGAGATATTATATCCAAAATCGATGATAAATCCACAAGTGACATGAGTCTTCAAGAGGCCTCCTCACAATTGAGAGGACAGCCAGGAACAGAAGTGACATTGGAGATCCAGCGTCCGGGATTGGACCAGTCCATCAAACTGACCCTGACCCGTGAAGACATTGTTATTAAAGACGTATCCTATGCTGATTTCGTTGAACCCGGCACCGCTTTCATCCGCCTGGGTAGTTTTTCGGATAAAGCTGCCTCTGAGCTTAAACAGGCTATCAGAATTTTGCAGAAAAAGCAGGAAATTCAGAAGGTCATACTGGATCTGCGGGGTAATCCCGGCGGACTGCTGGCTTCTGCGGTTGAAGTAGCCAACGTATTCGTTCCCAAGGGTGAAGTCATCGTCGAAACCAGGGGTACCCATGAGCGTCAGGCTCAATTCACAACCCCTCTGGAAGCAGAACTGCCAGGAGTTCCGCTGGCAGTGCTGGTTGACGGCGGGAGCGCCAGTGCCTCCGAAATTGTTGCCGGAGCCATCCAGGATCTGGACCGCGGAGTGGTCATCGGTTCCAAAACCTTCGGCAAAGGTCTTGTACAGCAGGTCTATCCCGTGGACAAAGTGAATGAGGCATTTCTCAAAATTACCACAGCCAAATATTATATTCCATCCGGCCGCTGTATACAGAAAGAAGATTATAAAAAGAATAAAGATGTATTCACAGATTTAAGTGACAGTACGGAATATGATAACCATAAAAATTATTATACCAAAAACCGCCGGGTTGTTCACGGCGGTGGGGGAATTAAACCCGATATTGAAGTAGAACCCATTAAAACCGACCAGTACTTCCTCTCCCTCTGGGCCCAGGGATATTTCTTCAGATTTACCGTGGATTACCTGGCAAAGCATCCGGATTTAAAAACATCAAACGGCTTTCAGGTAAACCCCGAGATTATGAATGCATTTAATTACTATATCGGGGAGAAGAATCTTTCCTTTGAAATTGAGGGTGAAGCAGAACTCAACCAATTCCTTCAGATAGCCGAGGAAGAAAACTATAATGACGATATCGTCGATCTGGCTAAAGTTACCCTGCAGAAACTCCAGGGCATCAAGGAAGGCGAGTTTGAAAAAAACCGTGACCAGATTAAACAATCTCTGGAATCGGAATTTGCTGAAAAACTCGGCGGATCATCCGCCCGCATTGCTACTTTGCTCAAGTACGATGAAACCGTTTCACGGGCACTTAACGTTCTTAAATCCCCGCAGGAATACAAACAGATTCTGGCTGTAAAAGAATAAAAACAGCAAGAGGCTGCTGGAATTTCCAGCAGCCTCTTTTTTTTGTACCTCTTCGATATTTATTATTTACAGATGCCGGACCACCTCTTCCGCCACATCCAGAGACGTGCTGTTGCCACCCATATCATAGGTCTTTACTTTTCCATCCCGTATTACTTTAGCTATGGCTTTCTCCAGACGCTCCGCCATATTAATTTCCATGAGCCAGTCCAGCATTAATTTAACTGTCAATAGCATGGCCATGGGATTTACTTTATACTGGCCTGCGTACTTGGGAGCCGAACCGTGGGTGGGTTCAAACACGGCATATTTATCCCCAATGTTGGCACTGCTGGCAAAACCAAGCCCTCCTATCAGCTGAGCGGCCAGATCGGAAAGAATATCCCCAAACATATTTTCCGCCACCAGCACATCGTAGTCAAAGGGATTTTTTAATAACCACATGCACTGAGCATCGATATTAGTTTCATACATGGGAATGTGGGGATAGTTCTTTGCTACCTCCCTGGCAGTCCGGATCATCAGGCCCCCTGTTTCCCGCAACACATTCGGTTTATCAACCACGGTTACAGATTTGCGGTTGAATTTTTCAGCATATTCAAACGCCCGGCGAACAATATTATCACATTTCTGCCGGCTCATGATTCGGGTAGACAGCGCCAGGTTATCCAGTCCGTATTTCCTGAACTTTTTCATTTTCGGATGATGCGCCTCAAGCACATCAAAAACCGGCCCGGGAATTGGGTGAAATTCCACACCGCCATACATTCCTTCCGTATTTTCCCGGAAAATCACCAAATCGATTCCCTCTTTAAAATTCAGTGGATTACCCGGAAAGGCTTTGCACGGACGGAGGTTGGTATGCAGATCAAATTCCTGCCTTAATCTGACGATAGGACTAAAATACTCATATCCTTTTTCCTGCAATTCAGGAATAATTTCTTTCGCTGCTTCTCCCTTGGGTTTAGAGGTAATGGCACCAAATAGCGCACAGGTGGTTGTTTTCATCATATCCAGTGTTCGATCCGGAAGAGCATTTCCCTCATTTTTCCAGAATTCCCATCCGATATCTCCGTGGATATATTCCGCATCCAGTCGCAAAGAATCCAGTACCATTCGGGCAGCTTCCATAACGTCATTCCCAACACCGTCTCCCGGCAACCAGGCAATCCTGTATTTCGGCATAATCTCTCCTTTGGATTACAGTAACACGCTGTTAATTAAAAAAAGTGCAAATAATTTACATTTTGATTCCTGCATCTTCAATACATTTTGCAGATAGTTCAAATACCAGGGGCACTTTTCATAGAAGTGCCCCAGATGAAGACAGGGAAGAACTGATGGTAAGTTAAAAAGAGTGGTTTACAGTATTTAATTCACCAATGAAGGTTTAAACCGCCTCAGACGCAAAGCGTTCGAAACTACCGTTACACTGCTGGCAGCCATGGCAGCCGCCGCAATCATGGGGCTCAGCAGGATGCCGAAGAATGGATACAGAATTCCGGCGGCCACCGGAATGCCCATTGAATTATAGAAAAATGAACCGAAGAGATTCTGTTTGATATTGCGCATGGTTGCCCGGCTCAGTTCCAGAGCCACCACAACCTCGGACAGGTTACCGCTGATAAGGGTTATATCACTGGCCTCCATGGCAATGTCTGTACCGGTACCGATGGCAATACCTACATCTGCCTGGGCCAGGGCAGGAGCATCGTTGATGCCGTCTCCCACCATCGCAACCACATATCCCTGATCCTGCATTTTTTTAACATAGGCCGCTTTCTGATCAGGCAAGACTTCGGCATAAAATTCCTCAATTCCCACCTGTTTCGCTATATTCCGCGCAGTTTTGGGATGATCCCCGGTGATCATGAATACTTTAATGCCCATTTTTTTCAAACGTGCCACGGCTTCCGCCGAATCAGTTTTAATAGGATCTGCCACAGCAATAATCCCGGCAACCTGCTTGTTCTTCACGGTATACATGGGTGTTTTACCTTCATCGGCATATTGCTCATGCAGCCGGGCAATAGGATCCAGTGCAATGCCATTTTCCTCCAGCATCTTAACATTTCCCACAAGGATCTGATGATTTGCAACCATGGCACTTACCCCCTGTCCGGGCATCGCCCGGAAATCGCTGGTTGCGAGGAGTTTTATCTGACAATCCGCAGCACTTTTGACAATGGCCTCCCCCAGCGGGTGCTCCGACGCTTTTTCCACACTGGCCGCCAGTTGCAGCAGCTCATCCCGGCTGAAGCCATTAAATGTCACAACATCGGTTACCACTGGTTCTCCTTCACTCACTGTTCCGGTTTTATCCAGTAAAACTGCGGTAATTTTATGAGCGGTTTCAAGTGCTTCAGCATTCTTAATCAGAATACCCAGTTCGGCTCCTTTACCTGTACCTACCATTATGGAGGTGGGTGTCGCCAGTCCCAGTGCACAGGGACAGGCGATTATCAGGACGGAAATAAAGGCAATCAGAGCATAGGTTAACTGTGGAAATGGGCCCAGGACCATCCAAATGATAAAGGTAATCATAGCCAATAAAATAACCACCGGTACGAAATATCCGGCGATAATATCCGCCAGCCGCTGAATGGGTGCTTTACTGCCTTGCGCTTCCTGCACCAGTCTGACAATCTGGGAGAGCATGGTGTCTTTTCCAACCCGGGAGGCAACAAACGTAAAGCTACCGGTTTTGTTAATGGTGGCGCCAATTACCTTATCGCCCGAGTTCTTTTCCACCGGAATAGATTCTCCGGTAATCATGGACTCATCCACCGAAGAATATCCTTCCTGCACAATACCATCCACCGGTATTCTTTCTCCCGGTCTGACCAATATCCGGTCTCCCAGCTTGACATCTTCAATGGCGATATCCTCTTCCTTACCGTTTTTAATAATCCGGGCGGTTTTAGGCTGTAACCCGATCAACCGTTTAATGGCATCGGAGGTACGCCCTTTGGCTCTGGCTTCCAGCAATCTGCCAAATAATATCAGGGTAATGATTACGGCAGCGGTGTCATAATACACATGCTGTAAACTGCTCGGGAAAAGAGAGGGCAGAAAAGTCGTAACGGTTGAATAAAGATACGCTGAACCCGTACCCACCGAAATCAGGGTATTCATATCGGCCGAAAAATGCCGTAGCGCTTTCCAGGCAGCGGTAAAGAACTGAGACCCTGCAAACATCATTACTGGTGTGGTCAGAAGAAACAGGATCAGCCAGCGGATTTCCCGTGATAAGGAATTCAGGAAAGGCAGTATATTGAGCATGGAAATAATCAGAATGGGAATTGTGAATGATGCGGCAAAAATAAGCTTAAGTTTCAACTTTCTGTATGCGTTCAACCAGCGTTGTTCTTCCCAGTCTTCAGCTACATCTCCGACTCCCTCTGCCATCTGATATCCCACATCCTGTATCGCTTTTTTCATTTGCCCGGTATCGACCATTTCAGGAACATAAGTGACCCTGGCTTCTTCCAGATTCAGATTTATAACTGCCTCAACCACACCGGGAAGTGCGCGCAGGGATTTTTCAACCCTGCTTACACAGGACGCACAATGCATACCTTCAATCTTCAGGCGTACATCATTCGTGGCCACATTGTATCCGGCGGATTTAACCGAATCGATAAGTTGTACGAGATCAGTATCCAGCTCTTGAAACTCCACCTCGGCTTTGTGCATGGCAAAATTTACTGTAGCTGTATTCACTCCTTTTACTTGCTTAAGGGCTTTTTCAACCGTAAAAGCACATGATGCACAACTCATCCCTTCCACCGGCAGGGACAATTTATTTGTATTTTTTATTTTAACATTCAAATTTTCAGATTTCATGTCTTTTCCTGCTAAAAATTAAATAATATTCACACAAATCCATAAAAAATTTGTAAAAATTAACCCGGGAGATGACTATTCTTTAATTTACTTCATTAAAACTGTGTAATTCTGAGATTAGTTTCCGGAAAAACGATCTTTTACCCCCAATTTTTTATCCTAATGGTTTGATGATGAATCGCAACCCAATGTTGCAAAAGAATTAAAGTTAGCCTATATTTTTAAAATGAATAAAATACCATGATCAGTTTCTTTCGAAAAAACCGATGTAAGATTGTATACCGGAGTGAATACTTTTCCGGTATACATGCACCTCAATCCCGCCAGACCTTTGATGTTATGAAATTCAAAAAAGTTCGCGATGAGCTCATTAAGAAGAAACTCATCCGGCGAAAAAACATATTGACGCCCAGCCGGCTGTCCGAAAAAGACCTCCGTCTGGTACACACCAGGAATTACCTGAACAGCCTGAAAAATCCCACGACGGTTGGGCAAATTTTAAATCTTGATTATGTCAATCCCTGGGACGAATATATTTTCGAATTTTTTAAATATGTAAGTGGGGGCACTATTCTGGCTGCTGAATATGCCCTGGAACATAATACTACCGTTTTTAATCTGGGTGGGGGTTACCATCACGCTCATCCGGATCGGGGTGAAGGATTCTGCCTGATCAATGATGTAGCCATCGCTATACGAAAAATACGGAAATCGAACAAAATAAAATCCATATTGATTCTGGATCTGGATTATCACCAGGGAAATGGTAATCTACTTTATTTTAAAAATGATGAGAATACTTTTACATTTTCAATACATGCAGATAACTGGAATGAAATTTCCGGAAAAATCAATAATCTTGACATTGAACTGCCTTCGCATACACGGGATGAAAGATATCTCAAAATACTGAAAACCGAACTGCCAAGAGTTTTCGGCATGTTCGAACCGGAGCTGGTTTTCTATATCGCGGGCAGCGATCCGTACATTCTGGATACGCTGGGGGATTTTGATATCAGCGAAGATGGCCTGTTGAAAAGGGACATATTTGTCTACAGGGAAGTAAGAAACCGGGAGCTACCGTTTGTCGTATTAGGAGCAGGCGGGTATGGGCCGGACAGCTGGAAAATATATTTTAATTTCATCAGATGGGTTATTAAAAAAGGCAAATAGGTTGAGGATATGTCCAAGAGAACAAAAAAACTTCAGAGGATTTCCCGCCGCCTGACCACCCACCAGCTAAGGCGCCTGCAGGAAAAAGACATTGATTTGAATTCCACCAGTTTATTTCAGCGGGAAGATGCCCAGCGGGCATCGCCTTTTTTTCTTGGATACTACTCTCCTACCGGGATTGAGTATGCACTTGATAAATATGGTTTATTCGATATGATGAGAGAGGCAGGTTTTGATGATCTGAAACTTACCATCAACACCAAAGATCCTTACAAACAGCGCATTGCCTTACATTACGAACGCAAGGATGCGGACCATCTGCTGGGTGAACTGGTGGTAAAAAAACGCCATATTACCATTTATCCGCCCTTCCCCTCTCTATTATACGGACGTAATTTTGAGGTTATTGCCGTTGAATGGTTGTGCATGCAGAATCCCAAGGCCGAATTCCCTCCGGACAAACCGCGCCTGCCCGGACAAAAACATCCGGGTCTGGGATTGGGAGAAATGATAATGGAGATATTGATTATCATGTGTGGACGTTTGCGCACGGCCGGTCTATTAAACACTCCCGAACATTTTCACAATGCCCAGATGTACAGCTCCCATTTCCGGTATATTGAACCTCGTGAGGAGGGAAAACGAATGGCCATTGTACGTAATTTGCTTTCGGAATATTCCTTATCGCAGATTTCCTGGGCGATCGATTTAAACTGCGTCCGTGAGAATGATCAACCGTTCTGTTGGCAGGGTAAAGACCAGATAATCCCTCTGGACCGTGATCTGAAAGAATACTTCGCAGGCCGTGAATACCTTGATATTGTCAATGAAACATATACTCAATTTCACTTTCAGCTGGATCAAGCCAAATGGAATCAGCGAATGAATGAAATTGAACACCATAAAACCTGTTGAAAATTCTCCCGAAAATTTTCCCCATGCATGTCCCGCCCATAAAATGAAAAAGCTATTTATTTTTTCTGGCCCAGCCTTTAAATTGCTCTGAAATGAGAATTCTTTAACAAAAACTTTAAATTTTTGAGGAGATATCTATGTCTCGTCAGATCGATTGTAACAGCCTGACTTTCTCACTTTATAAATATGCACATGAAATGAAGATGTATGAGAGTTACTTCCGGGAGGGAAAATGGGACGAGGGAACCATCACCGATTTTCATGACATTCATCTCTCCCCGGCTGCCAACATTCTAAATTATGGTCAGGGAATTTTTGAGGGATTAAAGGCCTATTATTCCCACAAGGGGCAGGTGGTATTGTTCCGGCCGGAGGAAAATGCCAAACGTTTTGCCGGGAGTGCAGAAAAGCTTGCAATCCCTGGCATGACAGCTGAAAAGTTTATGGATGCGGTGATTCGATTGGTAAAATCCAATATGGATTTCATCCCGAAAAGTAACGACGGACGCTGCAGTTTGTATTTGCGGCCGGTGTGTGTGGGAAGTGAGCCCCTGCTGGGGGTGAGAGCTTCCCTGGAATACCTGTTTTACATATTCGGAAGTCCGGTGGGACCCTATTTTGACAAGGTGGGAATTGTAAAATTGATTGTCAGAAGCATAAACAGGGCCAGTCCGCACGGAACAGGGGATGCCAAGGCAGTTTGCAATTACCCGGTTACCATGAGACCCAAACAGCAGGCTATTGCCCATGGATTTAACGATGTCATCTATCTGGATCCTTTACACAATAAATATATAGAAGAAGCCGGAGCCGCAAATTTTTTTGCGCTAATGAATGATGATTCCCTGGTTACGCCCCCTCTGGGGACCATCCTGCCAGGCATCACCCGCGATTCCGTCATTATGCTGGCAAAGGATATTTACGGGATGAAAGTTGAAGAACGGGATATTAGCGTGGAAGAGGTGGTGAAGCATGCCAGAGAATGTTTTGTGACCGGTACGGCTGCCATCATTACTTCCGTAAGCGACATAGGCTGGAATGATCAGATCCATAATATCAACCGTAATGATTATCAGCTCGCAAATACGCTTTATGATAAATTGATTGGTATTCAGCTTCAAAGAGAGAAAGATCCGTATAACTGGGTAAGAGTAGTGGAGTAAGCAGACTGCTGAGATGTTTCCGGTAATGCAATTTTGGATTGAATTGTGAATAATTTAACTCAATTTAATTCCTGCAACCAAAGACAGGTGATCTAAAAGGAGAGAATATGGCCGCGAATACAGGTTTAGCAACAAAAATCTGGCATAATGGAAAATTTATTAAATGGGACGATGCCAACATCCATGTAATGTCACATGTGGTCCATTACGGCACCGCGGTTTTTGAAGGTATCCGGTGTTATAAAACCAGCCAGGGAAGTGCGATTTTCCGCCTTCCGGAGCATGTTAAACGCCTGTTTAATTCCGCGAAAATCTACCGGATGATTCCACCGGATTTTACCTATGACCAGATCTATCAGGCATGTATAGATTCAGTAAAAGTTAATAATTTTGAAGAATGTTATATCCGTCCTGTAATTTTTCGTGGATTGGGGGAATTCGGTGTTAATCCTCTGAAATCGCCCATTGAAACGTATATCATAACCTGGCACTGGGGAAAATACCTGGGGCCGGAAGCGCTGGAAAACGGTGTGGAAGTCCAAATTGCCTCCTGGAACCGCTTTTCTCCTAATACCTTGCCCGCACTGGCCAAGGCCGGTGCCAACTACATGAACTCCCAGCTGATAAAAATGGAAGCCCTTCAGCACGGTTACGTGGAAGGAATCGCACTGGACACCTACGGTTTTGTATCGGAAGGCAGTGGCGAGAATATCTTTATTGTTAAGGATGGAAAAATTTATACTCCCCCCCTCAGCGCCTCGGTTCTGCCCGGAATTACCCGGGACAGCATCATTCGCCTCAGTCTGGAACTGGACATTGAAGTGCGTGAAGAGATGATCCCGCGCGAGATCCTGTATATCGCCGATGAAGTTTTTTTCACCGGTACCGCAGCCGAGGTCACCCCTATCCGCTGTATCGATAAAATTGAAGTGGGTGAAGGAAAACGCGGACCGATAACTAAAAAATTACAGGATGAATTCTTCGAAATCATATCGGGCGAAAAGGAGGACCGGTTTAACTGGCTGCAATACATTTAAATTTTTACATTTTTATCCCTTTACTTTCTTATTAGATTCCGATTTAAAATCCCTGACTGCTCACGATAAGGATTAGATAATGAATAATCCCAATAATAGATCAGGTTTTTTTCACCCGGCAACCAAATTCTTCCGCTTTACTGTGTTATTTTTTGTGGCTATGCTTACCTTCGGAAGTTACTTTGCCTACGATAGTGTCGGTGCTATTGCGCCTATTCTCATCCGGGCCCTGGGAGTGGGACGCGAGTCAATCGGTCAGATGTATACCCTCTACAGTGTGGCAGCGATCCTATCGGTATTTATCGGCGGAATCTTAATTGACAAAATCGGTACGCGCAGGGCAAGTTTTCTGTTTTCCGGGCTGGTTACTGCGGGAGCAGCCATCGTCGCGTTTGCTCCTAACTTATGGCTTCTTTATGTGGGGCGCTTCATTTTCGGGTGGGGATCGGAATCGCTGGTGGTTGCACAGAGTGCCATTCTTGCCCGCTGGTTCAAGGGAAAAGAGCTGGCGTTATCGTTTGGAATTGCTCTCACTATCAGCCGGCTGGGTACACTTTTCAGTTTCAATACCGAAGCACTCATCGCTGAGTATTTTAAGAGCTATAAAATCGCCCTCTGGGCGGCAGTTTTGTTCTGTTTGGTATCTCTTGGCGCAAACCTCATATATATTCTCCTGGATCGCCGTGGTGAAAAGGTATTGCATTTAAAAGAGCAAGAAAGCGGGGATAAAATTGTAGTGGAAGACATTAAAAAATTCAAACCTTCTTTCTGGTATGTCACACTTCTTTGTGTAACCTTCTATTCTGCAATTTTCCCTTTCACATCCCTTTCCACTGATTTTTTCCATACCAAATGGGGCTTACCGCTGACGGCCGGTGCCGGTGGCGGTTTTTTCTACCAGGTCTTTAAAAATATTCTTCATATGTTTACAACCGCCGGAGGGACTACCACTATCATCATCTTCGCCTCAATGGTTTTTGCGCCGATATTCGGACAGGTGGTGGACAAGTACGGGCACCGGGCCACCATGATGGTCTTCGGATCGATTTTAATGATCCCGGCCTTCCTTACCATGGCCTTTACCATGGTTTCACCGGCCTTCCCGATGATTGTTCTTGGTTCAGCCTTTGTTCTGGTTCCCGCTGCAATGTGGCCTTCCGTTCCCCTCATAGTGGAAAAAAATCGTGTAGGAACGGCTTTTGGATTAATGACAATGATCCAGAATATAGGATTGGCACTTTTCCCCTGGTTAAATGGCTTATTAAGGGATGCGACACAAACCTATACCGCTAGCATGATGATGTTTGCCAGTTTGGGTGTGTTTGGTTTAATTTTTGCCATTTTGTTGAAGCGTGCCGATCAAAAAGCAGGAAGGGTATTGGAAATTCCCGGTTTCAAATCCTGAATTTATATTTTCTCAAACCACATTCGAAATTTAAGCCACCTTCAGACTCAATTTTTCCGTCTGATTTTTCTTGACAAGCAATCAGCATTTGAAATACGTACAATTAATTTTGCCGGTTTAGGCACCGGCAGACTTAAATGCCGCCTGAACGATGGACCGGGCCTGGCTCATAATTTCTTTCATATGCTCCTGCCCCTTAAAACTTTCCGCGTAAATTTTATAGATCTCTTCGGTTCCGGAAGGCCGCACTGCAAACCACCCGTTTTCCGTCACTACTTTCAATCCGCCAATGGGAGCATTATTTGCCGGTGCCCTGGTAAGTTTGTCAATTATTTTTTCTCCTGCCAGTTCTGTATCCCGGATTGCTTCCGGTGTAAGATTTTTCAGTACTTCCTTCTGTTTTAAATCTGCCGGCATATCCAGCCGTTCATAAAGCGGACTTCCGAATCTGGCTTCCAGATCACGATAGTGTTCCGCCGGGTCCTTTCCCGTACGTGCCATAATCTCTGCAGCCAGCAGATCCATGATTATTCCATCCTTATCGGTGGTCCAGACAGTCCCGTTCATTCGCAGAAATGAAGCACCGGCACTTTCCTCTCCTCCGAATCCGTAAGATCCGTCAATGAGTCCATCAACAAACCACTTGAAACCTACCGGTACCTCGGCCACTTTTCTCTTCAAAAAGGCAGAAACGCGGTCGATCATAGAGCTGGAGACCAGGGTTTTCCCAATGAGTTTGCCATCTCCCCATTCAGGCCGGTTTTGAAACAGGTACCAGATGGCTGCGGCCAGATAATGATTGGGATTCATCAATCCTCCGCTGCGGGTCACAATACCATGACGATCATAGTCAGGATCATTTCCGAAGGCGATATCAAAATGTTCCCGGAGCCTGATCAGGCCAGCCATGGCATACGGCGAGGAGCAATCCATGCGGATTTTGCCATCCTTATCCACAGTCATAAAGGAGAAAGTGGGATCCACCCGTTTATTGACTACCTCCAGATTTAACCCGTATGTTTCAGCAAGAGGCTGCCAATAAGCAATCCCTGAACCTCCCATGGGATCCACTCCTATTTTAAGTCTGGCTGATTTGATGGCTTTCATATCCACAATATTCTTTAAATCACTGATATATGGGCGAATATAGTCACAGGAGTGCACATTTCCGGCCTGTAGCGTTTTTTCATATACCATCCGGTTAATGCCGGCAAGTTTTTCCGAGAGTATCTGGTTGGCCCTGTTCTGGATTTCCCGGGTAATGCCGGTATCTGCCGGTCCGCCTGTGGGTGGGTTATATTTGAAACCGCCATCATCCGGAGGATTATGGGACGGGGTAATCACCACACCATCGGCATATCCACCCTTCCTGCCTCTGTTATAGCTCAGGATGGCATGGGAGATCACCGGTGTGGGTGTATATCCGTGGTCTTTATCCACCATTACAGTCAGTCCGTTGGCAGCAAAAACCTCAAGTGCCGTGATCCTTGCCGCTTCGGAGAGTGCATGAGTATCCATACCCAGAAAAAGAGGCCCGGTTGTTCCCTGTGTTTTCCGGAATTCACAAATGGCCTGAGAAATTGCCAGAATATGATCTTCATTGAAACTGTTTTCCAGCGAGGTTCCGCGGTGCCCGGAAGTCCCGAACGATACCTGCTGAGATTCCATATTGCTGTTCGGATGACGGGTATAATATGCTGATATCAGGGCGGGAACATTAATTAAACTATCTTCGGGCGCTTTTTTGCCCGCCAAAGGGTGAATAGCCATACTTCCTCCATTATAAAGAACAATTATTTATCCCCAGCATCATGTTCTTTAATATAATCATTAGAGGAAGTTTATGCCAGTGACAAGCCCGGTAAACCAGGTAAATAGATTTCTGTTCATGATCCCGGCATAGAGTACCCCGGTAATAGAAAATTACCGGGATACTCTGTCCCCATTCCGGCCTGTTATCTTCTGAGATGAAATGTAAAAGGTATGCTCATCCAGACTTTTACCGCACGGTCTCTCTGTCTGGGAATAGAAAATTTGAACTGCTTGGTAGCAGCTATGGCCGCCTCGTCCAGCATGGGATGAGATTTAACCACCTCCACTTTTTCCACATTGCCTTTGGTATCAATCAATACTCTGACCACCACCATCCCCTCAATGCCCGCTTTCTGAGCCAGTTCAGGATAATAAGGTTCAACCTGGTGGAGGGGAACAGGTTTTTCAGAAAGAGCGGCAAACGGGACTTCGGGTTCTACCTCGTCATAGGGAACAAGAGGTTCCAATTTCGCAAGGGGTTCGTTAAAGCTTATTTCTGTTTCGGAAATGGTAAGTTCAGGTGGTAAATCCGGATCATCCGCGGCAACCGGCATAGCAGGCTGTAACGGTTTAGGTTTCAACTCATTTTGCATGGTTGGCGGAATTTTTATAATCATGATAGAGGAATCAATGGTTTTGATCAACCGGACATCAGATTTAAAATCTTTAAAAGAATAGAAAATAACGATTAATAGAAAAATGGTGAATATGAGAGCCCATTCGAATATCTTACGGTACTTTAATTTTAAATCTGCCTGCGGATTTTTGTGGAGCATTTGATGATTAATCATGGTACACCTCCCACATTTTAGTTATATACAAATGCAATTTAACCAGCAGAATGATCGCCCCTCAATTTCACTTTTTAAGTTTGAGCCGGAAATTAAAGGGAATGGTCATCCATGTCCTTACAGCTTTTTGATCAACCTGTCCCGGTTTAAATTTGAATTGACTGGCTGCTTCCACAGCCGCTTCATCCAGTTGCGGTATCGATTTTACAATCTCCGTGGTTTCAATATTTCCACTGGTATCAACAAGTACCTTTAAAACGACCATTCCTTCAATTCCCGCTTTTCTGGCTTTTTCAGGGTAACGCGGCTCAACTTTGTGAATAAGAGAGGGTTTAACTGTCAGGTTTTCAAAAGATACAACAGCATCTGATTCTCCACTGGTAAGTGTCCCATTCTCCTCGCTATTCAGGCGGGACAGAGATTCGGTAATTTCTTCTATCGTCTCACTATTCTGACAGGACATAATATTACAGGAAATGCTCAGCATAAAAACCATAAACATCAGCAGGCCTTTGGGGAACATCCGGCCCGGGGATAAATTTACACTGCTTTTGAATCTGGCCTGAGACCCATTCATTAATAATTCCTCCTTCTTTTAGAGTATCATTATATACTATTAAATGATCAATACCGGATCACCGGAAAAATCAGTCTTCCATCCATTCAAATTCTTTGCAGGTAATTCCTGCTGAATACCCACCTCTGTTCTCCTTCTCCGCAGGGACATCCCCTCGTCTTATTAACCACCATCATGGATACATTTCCTGATTTATATTCATTTCCGGAATCATTGTATTATTAAGAGCTTCAAGTAATATGCCAGTCTATGATTGAAACTTTTAACCGCAGTAATTTCAATGGATTACAGAAACGTATCTGCATCCGGCATTAACGGAAGAGTCCTGCAAATTGCATGATCTCGTCCGGAAAATTCCGGAAAACAGATCTTAATTCTATGTATTTATTGGATTAAGAAAAAGTTGAGTTTTGCATGAAAACAGCTATGGATAAGGAATGAATAAGGAGCCGGCAGTAAGAACAACCTGGTCATAAGCCGTATTTTTTTCGTTTTCTCCACAGGGTGGCAGGATCTATCCCCAGAATTCGGGCTGCTTCACTCAGGTCGGGGGTTATCTGGATTATCTTCTTTATGTGCATGATTTCTATTTCTTCCAGTGATCTTAAGCGATCCGGTTCCTCCACTGCTATTCTAACTTCTTCCGGCAAATCTACTAACCGGATACAATGATTTTTCGCCAATAAAACTGCTCTCTGCATAACGTTTTCCAGTTCTCTTACATTTCCGCTCCAGCGGTAAAGCCGCAATGCTTTCATAGCTTGCGGAGCAATATCTATAGTCTCACCCTCTGTGAATTTTTCCAGAAAATGGCGGATCAGCAGCATGATATCCTCCTGCCTTTCTCTCAGGGGCGGTAATTTAAGACGAACCGCATTCAGCCTGTAGAAGAGGTCTTCCCGGAAAGTACCTTCCCTGATGGCTTCTTCCAGGTTACGGTTGGTGGCGGCAATTACCCGGACATCCACTTTGTGCGTTATGCTTTCGCCAAGCCGTTCGTACTCTTTCTGCTGCAGAATCCGTAACAATTTTGCCTGAATCGAGGGGGTAAGTTCAGCAATCTCGTCCAGGAAGACAGTCCCACCGTCCGCAACTTCAAACCGGCCCCGCCGGTCTTTAACAGCCCCGGTAAATGCACCTTTTACGTGTCCGAATAACTCACTCTCCAGCAAATTTTCCGGTAAGGCTGCACAATTGACTTTTACAAACGGTTTTTTCGAACGGTCACTTCCCTGATAAATCAATTGGGCAAACAGCTCTTTACCGGTTCCGCTTTCTCCCTCTATGAGTACACCGAGGTTTGTTTCCGCCACCCGTGTCGCTAAATCGATCATCTCCAGCATCCGCGGATCAGCGCTAATGATATCGCCGTGCTGAACTGATTTCCGTTGATCCTGCCGGAGTTGTTTTACTTCCTCTTTCAGACTGTGATATTCGAGTATTTTCCGGGTGAGTAACTGCAATTCCATAAAGTCAAATGGTTTCTGAAGATAGTGAAAAGCCCCTTTCTTTATAGCCTCAACAGCACTCTCGACAGATCCGTGGGCGGTAATAATGATTACGATAGTTTCCGGAGAAATTTCTTTTATTTTTTTAAGTATCTCCATGCCATCAACAGGCCGCATTTTCAAATCAATAAAGGCGATGTCAAAATACTGCTTTTGCAAAATATCCAGTGCCTCCAGCGGATTTGAACAACTGGTCACATTTAAATCAAGATCCTCAAAACAGATACTCATGGTCTTCAGAATGTGAGGTTCATCATCAACAATGATTACGGCAGGTTTTGAATGCACTATGGTCATCCTTTCAAGGGTCTTCAAAAATAACTAAGATAACGGATTTTCAGGATCATTTTTATAAATTCCCGTCGGGTTTATCTCCTTTATGTTTACCGGTATGTTAAAGAAAAAACGACTGCCTTTACCCGGGTTGCTTTCTACCCAGATCTTTCCACCATGCGCGTTGATTATTCCCCTGGCAATGGCAAGTCCCAGGCCGATATTTCCGGTTTCTGCATCTTCGAAATTTTTGATCTGCACAAATTTATCAAAAATCAGATCAATAGCGTCTTCCGGTATTCCTTCCCCGGTATCGGATACGCAGAATTTGAATTCCCGATCCTCCTTCCGGGCGTCTATAATAATCTGACCTCCTGCCGGAGTATGCTGGACTGAATTCTCCACCAGATTGGTTATTACTTTGGCCAGTTGACTGAAATCAGCAGTTATGGTTCTGACTTCCGATGGGATATGGCAATCCAGAAACAGTTTTTTTTCTTTTATCTGATGCCGTAACGGCTGTAATGAATAGTCCAGTAATTCCGGTATATCCACCTTCGAAAAATGAAACTGGTATTTGCCGGATTCCAGTTTGGATAAATCAAGCAGGTTTTTTACCAGTAGTTTAAGTCTTTGGGCATCTTTCCTTGCATCCTGCAGGAGCTCACGCTGCTTGGTATTGAGTGATCCCCTTACTTCATTCAGCAGGATATCCACCGCCATACTGATGGATGTAAGGGGAGTTCTAAATTCATGGGAAATGGTGGCCATAAACTCAGATTTGAGATGATCCAGATTTTTAAAACTGGTTACATCCTGAAGAACCGCTACCCGTCCTCTTATTTTTTCACCCTCCATTTTAACCTCAATCTGCCTGGCCATAAAATACAGCTTATTTCCTCCTCTTTCCAATTCCAACAGAGATTTAAACAGTTTTCCTTCGCTTAACTCATGACCGCCTTTTCCCTCCAGCAACTCAATTAATGCAGCATCCTTCACCACCTGTGACGCTGCCTTACCCTGCCAAGATTTCTTCCCGATCTCCAGAAGTTCCATAGCCTGCCTGTTCATAAGCGATATTTTCTGGTCCTCATCCGTAACAATTATAGATACCGGCATTCCTGCCATAATCGCTTCCGATTTTTTCTTCTCCAGCAGAATCCGATCAATATTCATTCTCTCATAGGCGGCAAGGCGTTCCGTCATCTTATTGAATTCGCGGCCCAGTTCAGCAATCTCATCATCGGTGGTGATATTCACCTTCTGATTTAATTGTCCCTGCCCTATTTTCTTAACGGTTTCGGTGGTTGCTTTTACCGGTTTAAGGATTCCCCGGGTAAAGCGAACACTGGCCAGGATACTTATAACAACCGCTATCACTGAAAACACCAGGATAAAATATGTAGCCCGGTGAGAAAAAACCCGGGCCCGCCGGTCAGCGTCCGAAATAGCTTCCTGGTTTACCGCCTCCAAACGACGGCATAATTCATCCAGTCTGTTCACCCGGGGGACGATCATACCTGAATAGAAATTTCTGGCTGCATCCCGGCTGGCATTATCCTCCAGTATGTTCTGAAGATGATCCGATTTTGCCAGATATATCCGGAAATTAGTCATGATGCTATCCAGAATTATCGGTTCACTGGCCAGTGCAATTCCTTCTATGGCCTTCTGATGCCAGTTGTAGAATTCATTTTTATAGGTGTGAAAAGTATTTATTAAGGAAGAATCCATCTTTTCATCCAGCATGGCCCGGAGGGCCAGTTCCTGCTGATCCAGTGCCTGAATCATGTTCTGGGCGGCATTCAGATTCTGATATTTCTCCTTAAGCACCCTTTCCACCGGGCTTCCCAACTCATTTATATAGTAAATGGCGAAAACGGCAATGGCAATATTGATGCTGATGAGCACCACATAACCCAGGCCTATTTTAGAGCTCAGACTTTTCATGGTATTCGAGTTTGTTGAGAAGAATTTAATGACTCAGGTAATTTATTGCTACTATCGAATTTAGAATCCTGTTCACCAATAAAATCTCATATAAGTACTTAGTTTTACTAATAGCAATAATTGCACCAGATTTTTACAGCATATCCGGACTAATCTATCCGGCAAGAAGACTGAAATCCGTTGAAATATCAACAAATAATGCCCGGGATATTTTCAGGACCCATATATTCCAAAACATACAATAAAGATTCCGTTAACCCGCACCATTTTGAAACTATCTCAACAGACCTCTTTTCTTCAACTTATAAATTCTGCCGTTATTATTCCGACCGGTTTGACATTTCATTATTATTTCCTTTAAACATCCTGATGCTTAAGTACTGTATTAAAATTTCTAAACCTTTAACTACAACTAGTCCTGTCTGCAGGGAGAACTTGTCTTCTTTTCATCTTTAGAGATTTACCTGTTTTTTCTGTTACATGGGCCCCTCTCTTCACCAGCCAGTCTTCATCTGCCAGGACTCCCGGCCGGGATTGTGGTAAGGGTAAATTTTGACATCAGATTTTCCGTTATACCAGGCATCTCTTAACAACCAATCACGCTATTACGTATCCAAATCAAAGAGTGAAACTTATCAAAGGAAAAATACGGAGTATTCTTATTTTCTATCTTTTCTGCTTAATTCACAAATCTAGGCTACAGCCCAAAAATACTGGATTCTTTAATTCCCGCTCTGAAGACCGGGGCCATTTAATTCCTATGGATATAACAACTTTGATACATTATATCGTTTTTTGTGAATTAAGCAGACTAAATATTCTGAAGCAAGAACATAATCATATACATAAAAAATATTTTTCAATGATAATATCAATTTCGATCAAACTTTTTCCCTTTTCATTACGTAAAAAATGGGCATGCTTAATTAAAACAAAAAAGACTAATTGTTTTGTTAAAAAAATACAATTATAATATGTTTTCAAACTGGCGCAAATTTTCACAAGATTTACTTACCTGTGAAAAGGAATTATGAAAACTTTTTTGGTTATACTGTTTGCATCCTTTTTTTTATTGTTCAGTTGTAAAGAATTTACCAGTTACAACCTGGAAGGAACCTCCCCGGAAATTCTTATTAAAATTGCAGGAGTAATTGAAGACCAATATTCCGGAAAACCTGTTCGTGATGCAGAAGTTCAAATTGGTTCCCGCTCTACAATCACAGACCTGGGAGGGCGATATACTATTCATTTGCCCATGGGAACTGATGAGAACCGGGACAAACCGGTTCCCATAACAGTGAGCGCTTACAATTACGTTACTCATACGGAAGAGAGAATATTTTATCCGGAAAATATTCAGATAAATCTAACCCTGGTTTATGCAGCACCCATTATTTTCGAAACAACCATTACTTCGGTAACCCAACCTTCCAGCAACGGTTATTATCATCTGGAGGCGTTAATAGGAGATTACCAGGGACTGAATGACATTATCAGCTGCCAGGCTGCTTTTCGCTATGTACTGGGAACCTGGTCAGACTGGCGTTATTTTACACTGCAGTTTGTACGCAATTTTGACGGAGTAAAAGGATATTTTGAATGTGATGCACCGCTGACTCTTGATACCGGAGCATCTTTTAACGGACGCTATGAAATAAAAGCCTGGGATACAGAGGGCCATGAAGGATTTTATTTTGCCGATTATAATCCATGATCTTGAAACCTGAAGGGTAATTTCCCCCAATAAACATTGACAGAATTTTCATGAACAAAACATTACTCATTTCCGTTTTTTTTATCATTTCAACTTTCGTACCAGGCAGGACCCAGGAAACAACACTTACCGGTTATATACTGGACGGCGAGACCAAGAAGCCACTGGTCAGTGCAAATGTTTATTTCAAGGACGCCGGAATTGGCACGTTAACCGATAATAATGGCTATTTCAGACTGTTTTACAAGTCATCCGATAAAACCGATACACTGGTTGTCAGTTATGTCGGATATAAGGATATGTATTTATCAGTAATCAAATTTTCAAACAATGCCAAAATATATCTTCAGCCGGAAAGTCTGAATCTCCCGGAAATAATCATCAGCGCAGACCGGCTTGATATTATTAAACAGGAAATCCCGCAAACCAAGCGGACTATTCAGCTGGAGGAAATAAAAAGGTACGGCAGCAATGAATTCTCAGACATTCTCAAACCGCTTCCCTCAGTTCGCATTGAAGGAAATGATTTAGACGGAAGGAAAATACAGATCAGGGGTAGTGATCCCGATGAAGTGAATGTATATCTGGATGGTGTACTTCTTAATAATGTAAGATTCGATAACGCGGCGGACCTGTCAGTAATTCCGGTGGAGGCGGTCGAAAGAATAGAAATATTGAACGGTGGTAATTCAGCTTTTCTGGGAAACGGCGCTTTTGGCGGAGTAGTCAACATTACCACCCGGAGATCTACTAGACGCAGTTTTGCTTTCAAAGGTAAAATGGGGAGTTACCAAAGCCGTTATTTCATAGGC
>Ga0315555_1000881_pt1 | contig 21674 bp, 19 predicted proteins | sample SalMarSW160380MG_FD_202113 | JGI IMG/M metagenome (GOLD analysis project Ga0315555, IMG submission 202113) | Salt marsh sediment microbial communities from the Plum Island Ecosystem LTER, Massachusetts, United States - Salt Marsh Sediment SW1603-80 ... | reverse complement strand
AAAAAGTGCCTTTGAAATATGAAGGGCTCTCTTATACCGAAATCTGGGTATCGGAGTCGCAGGAGCGCATGTTACTGGCGGTCCCGCCGGAGAATATCGACCGCCTGATGGCTATTTTCAGTAATGAGGACGTGGAAGTAACTGTCATCGGTGAGTTTACGAATAACCGCCGTCTCCAGCTTTACTACGAGGACCACCTAGTCTGTGACCTCGATATGGAGTTTTTGCACAAGGGGCTGCCGCAGCTGGAACGCGAGGGCCTCTGGCAGCCACCCCATCACCTAGAGCCGGACTTCCCTCAGCCGCCCGACCTTAAAGAAGACCTTAAAAAAATACTCGGCTCGTGGAATGTCTGCAGCAAGGAATGGGTCATCCGCCAGTACGACCACGAGGTGCAGGGCACCAGTGTGCTTAAGCCATTAGTTGGGACAAACAACGACGGCCCCGGTGATGCTGCTGTTATAAGGCCGCTGGCGGACTCGAAGAAGGGTATTATCATCTCCAACGGCATCAATCCTAAATATGGAGACATCGATACGTACTGGATGGCCGCCTCTGCCATTGACGAGGCGCTAAGGCAGATTATCGCGGTGGGCGGCAGCCTGGACGAGGTAGCCCTGCTGGACAACTTCTGCTGGGGCAACCCGGAAAAGCCTGACCGTCTGGGGGCTTTGGTCAGGGCGGCACAGGCCTGTTATGATATCGCCAGGGTTTACGGCACGCCGTTTATCTCCGGCAAGGACAGCCTCTATAACGAGTACGAGACCGGCGAGGAGACCATCTGCATCCCGCCGACGCTGCTCATCTCTGCCATGGGCGTGATGAATGACATCGATAAAGCCGTCACCATGGACTGCAAGCAGGCAGGCGACCTGATATACATTGTCGGAGATACATACAACGAACTCGGCGGGTCGCATTATTACGCAATTCATGGGCATATCGGCAACAGCGTGCCGAAGGTAAATCCGGAAAAGGGCAAAAAACTGATGAATGCGCTGTCGGCAGCGATGCAAAAAGGCCTGGTCAAAGCCTGCCACGACTTAAGCGAAGGGGGAATAGGGGTAGCGGCGGCGGAGATGGCCTTTGCCGGAGGTTTAGGCGTGAACATCGACCTTAAAAACGTGCCACTGGGAGAAACAATAGAACGTGATGACTATATATTATTCTCGGAATCGAACAGCCGCTTTCTGGTGGAAATAGCCCCTGAACATAAGCAGGCGTTTGAAAAAGCAGTGAAGGGGACCAACTTTACCCGGATAGGGCGGGTAACAGAAGAGGAAAAACTGGTGGTAACGGGTAAAAACGGCAAGGTAGTCCTTACTGCCCCGATAGATGAATTGAAAGAAGCTTGGCAGAAGCCTTTAAGGTGGTAGGTTTGAGATGAGTAAAATTAAAGTCTTAATGCTCCGTGCCCCCGGCACTAACCGCGACGTAGATACGCAAATCGCCTTCGAGGCAGTCGGGGCGGAGGTGGCGTCGGCGCTGGTGCCGGAACTCTTACGTAAAGAGAAACGTCTGGCTGACTATCATATTTTAATAATTCCCGGCGGCTTTACCTACGGCGACGATATATCCGCAGGCAGAATCATGGCTAACGAAATAAGATTAAGGCTGGGGGAGGACATTAAAAGGTTCGTGGCGGATGGGCGGCTTGTCATGGGCATCTGCAATGGCTTCCAGGTACTGGTGAAGACGGGCATTCTACCCGGCATCGCTGGGCAGAGCGCTCAGCCGGTGACTTTGACCAACAACGATTCCGGCAGGTTCGAGTGCCGCTGGGTTTATCTCAAGGCAAACGAGAGTAGTCCCTGTGTTTTTACTAAAGGAATTAATTGCATTTACGTTCCCATTGCCCACGGCGAGGGCAAGCTGGTCGCGGAGTCCGGCATGGCGGAAAAGCTGAATATCGCCCTGCAGTATGTCGATGAGAAGGGGAAAACTGGAGCGGGTTATCCGTATAACCCCAATGGTTCTGTAAATGATATCGCCGGCATCTGCGATGCTTCCGGTCGCATTTTCGGTATGATGCCCCACCCGGAGGACTTTATACGCTGGACGCAGCACCCCCGCTGGACGAGGGAAAGACCCAGGGAAGACCTGCTGGGCTTACAGATATTCACCAACGCGGTAGCGTGGGCGAAAGGGATTTAGGATTAAAGGAATTATTGATAACAGGGGGCAAGTGTTTTAGACTTCAATCCCCTGTTCTTTTAGGTAGTCGATAGCGTCTTGGATAGTAATTATCTTTTCCGCCGCTTCATCGGGTATTTCCAGTTTCTTTTCCGGCGTGCTAAAGGCTTCTTCAATCGACATTATCAGTTCAACCAGGTCTAGAGAATCAGCGCCCAGGTCCTCGACAAAGCTGGCGGTGGGTACGACATCCTTCTCGTCAACGCCGAGTTGCTCCACGACCATAGCTTTAATCTTATCATAAACCTTAGTTGCCACGTTTTTCCCCCTTTTAACGAGTATTCTGGCGGTCGGCAACTGCGCTGACCGACCCCAAGACCCCATTTATAAACTTGGCTGAACTACCTCCGCCGAAGGCCTTGGCCAGTTCAACCGCTTCGTTTACAGCTACTTTAATCGGTACTTTATTATCAAATAAAATCTCAAAGATTGCAAGTCTCAATATATTCCGGTCGATTATCGCCAGCTGTTCCACCGGGTAAGCAGGCGCATATTTCCTGATATTGCGGTCGATTTCCTTCATATTCTTGATGACACCTCTGAATAGGTCAAGGGAAAACTCGCTGATTTCTTCGTGAAGTCCGGCTTCAGTGAGTATTCTTTCTATGGCAGTTTCCGGTGGACGAGCCACAGAATCGACCTCATACAATGCCTGCAGGGCGAGTATTCTGGCTTTATGTCTTTTCCCTGTCATATTTTTAATGTCCTGAAAAGCTATTATATCATATCATGCAGTCATCAAAAAAACTGCTCAGCCTTACCAGCTTGAAGGAATTACGCTGAAACGTTAAAGTAATAGTAGGGGAACGTTATGATCGACGCCCGGAAAATAGAAAAGCTGCGTAAAATCGTAGGCAAAGAAAACGTGCTGGAATCCGTCGAGCAGATGGTGGCTTATTCTTACGACGCCACAAATATATGGTCGCATTTGCCGGACGTTGTTGTTTTCCCGACGAAGACTGAAGAGATTTCAGAGATTCTTAAATTCGCTAATGAAAACGGCATCCCGGTAACGCCAAGAGGCGGTGGGACTAATGTCAGCGGCGGCTCGATACCGATTAAGGGCGGCATCATCCTCTGCACGACCAAAATGGGCCGTATTATTGAGATAAGCAAGACCAACCTGAACGCCACGGTCGAACCGGGCGTGGTTTTACAGGACTTCCAGGAAGCCCTGGCCAGGGAGGGGTTGTTCTTTCCCCCCGACCCCCAGAGCTTTGCCGGCTGCACGATGGGTGGGGTTATCGCGGAGAATTCCGGCGGGCCTTCCTGCCTGAAATACGGCGTCGCCAAACAGTATGTTTTGGGTCTTGAGGTAGTCCTGGCCGACGGCCGGGTAATGAAATTGGGCGGACTCACACCGAAAAACCGCACCGGCTATGAGCTGATAATGCTGTTCACTGGCTCCGAGGGCACACTGGGGGTTATCAGTAAAATAACCCTGCGCCTGTTGCCGGCGCCCAGGGCCAGCAAAACTATCGTGGCGGTTTTCAGCGACGTGGCGGTGGCCGGGGAGACTGTGACCGCCATCATTGCCAGCAGCGTCCTGCCGTCAAAGGTAGAATTCCTGGATAGCTGGACTTTTGAGAAGTTACGCGGCCTTTTACCAGACTATGTCCTCGATATCTCGCAGGTGGTTCTACTGATACAAGTGGACGGCCTGCCGCAAACTGTGGACGCTGAAACACAGCAGATCTTGGATATCTGTAAACAATGGGCGCGTGAGGTAAGGGTTGCCGCCGATGCAGATGAAGCTGAGAAATACTGGCAGGCTAGGGGCGCGCATTTTTCAGATATTCACAGTCGCGCTCATACCATCGTTAACGAGGACGTCTCCGTTCCACGCGATAAAATAGCCGACTTTATACGGCTGGGACGGGAAAGCGCCAAACGCCATGACGTTCCGATAAGTTTCGCCGGGCACGTAGGAGACGGTAATTTTCACCCGGCAGTGCTTACGGACAGTCGGGACAAAGAGCATTACCAGCGTGCCTTGAAATGTGTCGATGAAATCATTGATATAGCCTTGAATCTCGGCGGCGTGCTCTCCGGCGAGCATGGCATCGGACTGGAAAAGCAGCGTTTTCTCAAGAAAGCCATGGACCCCCTGGCGATAGAAACGATGAAGAAGATAAAAGACATCCTCGACCCCAATCACATCCTCAACCCCGGGAAAATCTGGGAAGAATCTAAAGAATGAAAACCACTCCGGTTTACGAGCAGATAGAAAAATTTAAGTCTGACCTTGATACCTGCACCAAGTGCGGCTTCTGTATGTCTGCCTGTCCCGTGTACCAGGAAGAAAAGGTGGAATCGTCGGTGGCGAGGGGTAAAATCATGCTTATCCGCTCGCTGCTTTCCGGGGAGCTTGAGGTTACCGACGAATTGGCGGAGCAGCTTAACCGCTGCACCTTATGCATGACCTGTGCGCAGAACTGCCCCGCCGGGACTCACGTGCCGTCGGTCATCACCGCCGCCCGGGCGGACAAGGTTAAGCGTAAGGGCGTGCCTTTTCCCTATAACTTTATATTCCGCTGGCTTTTACCGCGGCGCAGACTCTTCGGTTGGGTGGTGAGGTTTGTCTCCTGGTTTCAGGGTGTTTTCATGCCCAAAACAGAGGGGACTATCCGCCACCTTTCCTTTTTCCTCGCGGCGCTGGGGAAAGGTCGGCACATCCCACAAATAGCCCCGAAGTTCCTGCGTCAGTCCGTCCCGGAAGTAAATAAACCACCCGCCGGTACCCCGGTCACATGCACCGTCGGCTATTTTACCGGCTGCATGACCGACTTCGTTTTTCCTGAACTGGGCAAGAAGATTATCAAATTCCTGAATAATAACGGCGTGGAGGTTATCGTTCCGCGGGGGCAGGGCTGCTGTGGGGCACCGGTTTTCCTAGGCACTGGCGACTTTGACACCGGGCGCAAGATGGCCGATGCCAATGTTAAGGCTTTTCAAGACCTGGACTACGTTATTACCGACTGTGCTACCTGCGCCTCCGCGATGAAGGATTACGTAAAATTCCTGGCGGACAATGAGGAGAGAAAGCAAGAATATACGGAGTTTGAGGCTAAAATTAAGGATATCACCGAGTTCCTGGTAGATGTGTTAAAACTATCTCCTTCCGCCTATAAAGTCGCCCCGGAGTTCAAAGGCAAGACCGTCACCTTCCACGAGCCCTGTCACCTGGGGCGCTACCTGGGTGTAAAAGAGCAGCCCCGGCAGATATTGAACTCCTTGAAAGATATAAAATATATGGAAATGCCCGATGCCGACCGTTGCTGCGGGATGGCGGGGACTTTCAGCATCAACTATTACGAGCTTTCTAAGAAAATAGCCGATAAAAAAGCCGCTTCTATACGCTCGACCGACGCGGATGTCGTCGTCACTGACTGTCCCGGCTGCCAGATACAGCTAATCGATACTGCCAAACGCAACGGTATGCCCCAGCAGGTTCTGCACATCATGGAACTATTTGAATAGACTACTAAGGGATGGGGGAGGGGGAGTAACTCCCCCTCCCAAATTCTCTTTATAAGCCTTAAGCCTTTTCTGCCGTGGCTTTGGCGCGATCTTCGGTGGTCATCTCCGCCAGGCGTTTTACCTCTTTCACGTCCAGGTTCAGCCCCTTGGCCACTCTGGTGCCGTATTCGGGGTCGGATTTATAGAAAATAGCCGTCTGCCTTAGCTGGATACGCTTGCGTGCGTTGCAGAGGTGCGTGGTGATGTTGCCGATGAGGTGGTCTCTGTCCATGTCGGTCATCACGCGGCGGTAAAGCTCGCCGGCTTGGAAGAAGTCGTCGTTGGGATGGTTATACGGCTGACGTTTCGCTTCGCCGGATACTTTAAACGGAGGCTCAGCTGCATCCGGATTGGGTTCCGGCCCGTCGAAACTATTGGGGTAGTAATTGGGACCGCTGCCGCTGTTATCGCCCAAAGCCATATAGCCGTCGCGCTGATAGTAGTTGACCGTGGCTGCCTTGGGTCGGTTGATGGGCAAGAGGTGGTAGTTTGGCCCCAGACGGTGTAAGTGCGTATCGTGATAGGAGAACAGCCGGCCCTGCAGTAGCTTGTCAGGTGAGGCTGCAATACCGGGCACGAAGTTAGCCGGGGAGAAAGCCGCCTGTTCCACTTCTGCGAAGTAATTTTCCGGGTTCTTGTTCAGTACCATCCGTCCAATGGTCATCGGTGGGACGTCGGCGTGGAACCAGACCTTGGTGACATCGAAGGAGTCGAAGCGGTACTTCTCAACCTGTTCCGGAGTCATTATCTGCATTTCCAGTCGCCATGAGGGATAATCTTTCTTATCGATAGCCTGGAAAAGGTCGCGGGTGGCATGGTCGGGGTCTTTCCCCTTCATCTCCTGGGCTTCATCGCGGTTGAGATTCTCGATGCCCTGCTCGGTCTTGAAGTGGTACTTCACCCAGTAGTATTTGCCCTTATCGTTGTACCACTTGAAGGTATGGCTGCTGTAGCCATTCATGTTGCGGAAGGTGCGGGGCGTGCCGCGGTCAGAAAACAGGATGGTGACCTGGTGGATGGACTCCGGCGTCAGCGAGAGAAAGTCCCAGAACATATCGGCATTCTTGAGATTGTTGCCCGGGTGCCGCTTCTGTGTGTGGATAAAGTCCGGGAATTTCAGCGGGTCGCGGATGAAGAAGACGGGCGTATTGTTGCCGGTCATATCATAATTGCCTTCTTCTGTATAGAACTTGAGGGCGAAGCCGCGGGGGTCCCTCTCCGCATCGGCGGAGCCTCTTTCGCCGCCGACCGTGGAAAAGCGGGCGAATACCTCCGTACGCTTGCCGATTTCCGAGAGGAATTTGGCCCTGGTGTACTTGGTGACGTCCGCCGTCACTTCGAAGTAGCCATGGGCGCCTGCTCCCTTAGCGTGGACGACCCGTTCCGGGATGCGCTCCCGGTCGAAGTGCCCCAGCTTCTCCAGCAGGTGCGTGTCCTGCATCAGGATAGGGCCTGGAATGCCGGCGGTCTTGGAGTTCTGGTCATTGTCAACAGGTGCGCCGAAGCCTGTGGTGTAGGTCTTTTTGCTTTTTGCCATTGCTTGCCTCCTTTATGACTTTATTAGCCATTGTCTCCAGGCGAATTCAAAGTATAATATATCACTAAAGAAAATGCAATGATGTGACTTTTCTCCTATAAATTTTTATCCGAGTATTGCATCCTTATTAAAGTAGTAGTTTAATATATGTCGCAGGGTCATTTTAGCAAAAAATATGACAGTTGGCCATTGCAGACAGGGAGTGATATGAAACCCAGAGAAATTAAGAAGGATATTTATTGCGTCGGCGCTGTTGACTGGGACAGGCGCTTATTCGATTCTCTTATCCCCCTCCCCGACGGCACCAGCTATAACGCCTACCTGATTAAAGGCAGCCAGAAGACTGCCCTTATCGACACCGTCGACCCGCCAATGAAGGACGTGTTGTTCAATAACCTCGACCAGCTCGATATAAAGCGTATCGATTTCGTTATCTTTAACCACGCCGAGCCCGACCACTCCGGCAGCATCCGTGAGGTTTTGGAAAAGTACCCAGAAGCTAAAGCCGTTTGTACTCCCAAGTGTAAGGACATGCTCATCGACCGCTTTATGGTCGCCGCTAATAGATTTAAAACCGTTGAAGACAAAGAAACAATTTCACTGGGCAACCGTACTCTTGAGTTTATTTATGCCCCCTGGGTGCACTGGCCGGAGACTATGCTGACCTATCTCCAGGAAGATAAAATCCTCTTCCCCTGCGACTTTTTCGGGTCGCACCTCGCCATATCGGATATGTATGTCCGTGATGCCGGGCAGGAGTACGAAGCCGCGAAGCGTTATTGGGCGGAAATAATGATGCCCTTCCGACTCCAGATTCAAAAGAATCTGGAAAAAATCAAGGACTACAGGATAGATATTATCGCTCCCAGCCATGGTCCCATACACGATAAGCCGCAGTTCATTATCGATGCGTACCGAATGTGGGCATATGATGAGCCCGGCAATATCGTCGTCGTGCCTTATGTTTCCATGCATGGCAGCACCCGCCGCATGGTCGCCTATCTCGTGGAAAATCTCACCCGCAAAGGTATTACCGTCAAGCAGTTCGACCTTGCCGTTTCCGATATCGGAAAACTGGCGATGGCGCTGGTAGATGCCGCCACGATTATCATCGGAACACCTACTGTTCTTACGGGACCCCATCCCAACGCCGCCTATGCCGCTTTTCTGACCAATGCTATTAAGCCCAAGGCTAAATTCGCCTCTGTTATTGGCTCTTATGGTTGGGGAGGCAAAGCGGTGGAGCAAATCGCCGCCATGATTCCCAATCTTAAGGTGGAAATCCTTGACCCGGTAATCATCAAGGGTTATCCTAAAGAGGCGGATTTCCAGGCGCTGGATAAACTCGCCGATACTATCGCCGCCAAACATAAGGGGGCTGGTCTGGTATAATATGCCTGTCGTGAAAGGAGTAGCATGTTAAAAATCTCCAGGGAAACTAAGCTCAATCCGCAGGAGGTCGTTAAAAAAGCCGTGGCATTTTTCGGTCCCGGAGGTTACGGACTGCGGCTCAAAGCGGAGGATGACTGTACTGCTTACTTTGAAGGGGGCGGCGGTAGTATAAAAGTCATCGCCGCGGCCCGTGATAAAGGCAGCACGGTAGATATAGAATCGGTGGAATGGGACTATCAGGCAAAGCAATTCTTTGATAAACTAAAGTAATCTGTTAATCATATTTTCAGGAGGGGCAAGATGGCATACACGGCTAAGGACTACACTAAACTAATCGGCATGGAGGGTTTCAGTCAGACCCTTTTGAACAATCACTTTACGCTTTATCAGGGTTATGTCACCAACACCAATAAACTCACCGACATTCTGGCGGCCATGTTGAAAGAGGGCAAGACCGCCACGCCGGAATACGCCGAGCTCAAACGGCGCTTCGGCTTCGAGTTCAACGGCATGCGTCTCCACGAATACTACTTCGGCAATCTCGGCGGCAAGACCCCGCTGGATACATCAGGCACCCTGGCCAGGAAACTTGCCGCGGCTTTCGGTAGCTATGACGCCTGGGAGAAGGATTTCAAGGCTACCGGTGCCATGCGCGGCATCGGCTGGGTGGTGCTTTACCAGGATGATGTCACCGGCACCATGTTTAACCAGTGGATTAACGAACATGAGGTGGGGCATCCCGCCGGCTGCAGGCCTTTACTGGTCATGGATGTCTTTGAACATGCTTTCATGATTGATTATGGCCTTAAGCGAGCCGACTACATAGCGGCGTTCTTTAAGAACATCGACTGGAAAGCAGTGGAAAGCCGCGTAAAATAAGCTGCTTGGGTTTTCGGGAGGCATGGCGATGGCTGAAAAAGTGACACTGAAGTCTGTCCTGGACATAGCTATTAAAAAGGAAATCGAGGCGCAGGAATTGTACCTTGGCCTTAGTAAGAAGGTTGTTGAACAGTCCGCTATAGATATGTTTCTGGAGCTCTCTAGAGTAGAGAAGAAACATGAGAACATGTTACGCGACTACGCGGGGGGAAAGCTGCAGAAGGGGGCGCTGAAAGGCGACCACGTCATCGACTACAAGATTGCTGAGAAGCTTGAGCAGCCGCCTATCGAGCCTGATATGAGTCTGGCTGATGTTCTCCTCCTGGCGGCTAACCGCGAGAAAGCCTCCAATGATTTCTACGTCAGCCTTGCCGCTTTACACCCGGACGGTGAAATAAAAGAACTCCTGGAAGAACTCGCCTCCCAGGAGCTGGAACATAAGCGCCGTATCGAAGGACTTTATACGCAGGTTGCTTTTCCACAGACATCCGGTGGATAGCCGGTAAAGCGCTATTTCCTTTTCCTGCTCAATAACCTGCTTAACAGATCTCTAAGCTGCTTAACACTGTAAGGTTTGGCGATAACAGCCCTAAATCCGTATTTCTTATAATCGGACATGATCGGGTCGGTCGCATAACCGCTGGAAACGATTACGGTAGCTTCAGGGTCTATCTCCAGGAGCTTTTTAACCGCCTCTTTGCCACCCATTCCTCCGGGAATGGTGAGGTCCATGATAACAGCATTAAACGGGTCTCTCGCCTTTTTTGCCTGCTGATATTTTTCGAGGGCTTCAACCCCGTCACCTGAAACCTCCACTATGTAGCCGGCCATTCCCAACATGTTCTTCAGCATTTTCCTGATTATTTCTTCGTCGTCCATTATCAGCACCTTGCCGCCCGCCTGCCTGGATCCCTCAAATGTCAATTCCTTTGCTCCTTTCAGCGCTTTTTTCGTCGCCGGCAAATACATATGGAAAGTCGAGCCTTTATTTTGCGTGGATTCTACGAGTATGGCACCGTTGTGGTTCTTGACCACGGAATAGGCTGTCGTTAGTCCTAGTCCGCTCCCTCTCTGCTTGGTAGTAAAATATGGCTCGAATACTCTCTGGAGTTGTTCAGGAGACATGCCCATCCCCGTATCTGAAATATCTACACGGATATAGTTGCCTCTTTGTAAAGGAAGGCTGTCACTCTTCTTCACGGCCTGGTTTTCGGCGCTGATTTTTAGCATCCCGCCCCCGGGCATGGCTTCATCGGCATTGATGACCAGGTTGTTTATGACCTGGCTGATTTGCCCCTCGTCGACTTCCATCTGCCACAGGTCGTCCGGTAAAGATAATTCCAGTTTGACCTTGGAGCCTCTCAAGGCAAACTCGGCGGATTCTTTAATCAGATCAGCGGCGTTAACCAGTTTCTTTAGCGGTTTACCGCCTTTGGCAAAGGTTAAAAGCTGTTGTGTCAGGTCTCTGGCGCGCACCGCGGCCCCTTCCGCCTCGTCAAGCATCTCATAAGTTGGTTCAGAGGAGGAAATGTAAGTCTTCACCAGTCCGATATTTCCCATGATACCGGTCAAAAGGTTATTAAAATCGTGCGCAATGCCGCCTGCCAGCATTCCTATTGTTTCCATCTTGGCCATGCGCAAACGTTCCTGCTCCTGCAATTCGTTGGCGGCCACGAGCTCTATATCGCGTAGCGCAAAGGCTATATCCGTGGCAATTTCAGAAAATAGGGATATTTCCTCTGAATCCTGTATCAATTTGTTGGATATCGAGGCGCACAAAACGCCGTAAATACCTCCCTCTATTTCCAGCCTTATGGTCATACTGCCAGTATCGGCGTTTCCGCATAATGCCGGGCAACCATTGCATTCTCTTGCCGGGTCTTCGGTAATAACCACCTGTTTTTGTTTTAACGCCTTATTAACGCATTGAGGCATTTGCCCCTGTTTCATCAGTTCAATCAGGGTAGCGAACTCCTTATTCGTATTCGCCCCCGCCCAGATAATCGGCTGCTGGTTCTCATCCAGTAAAACAATCCAGGTACTGTTAAAGCTATGGCTTCCTACAAGGCTATCACAGACTTTCTGAATAAGCAGGCTGCGGTCCTTTTCCCGCGTTATCAGCTTGCTGACATTTCGTACGGAGCGTAACGTGAGGTTGAGATGGTTGATCCTTTCCTCCGCCTCCTTTCTCTCCGTTATATCAAGCGCCGATACAACTAGGCAGTTAGTGCCCCGCAGCGATATTTGTTCGGCGGAAAATAAAAGCGTCCTGATTTCACCGGATTTGGTCCGCATCAATATCTCGTAATCCTTAAGCCGTCCCTCGGTATTTACTATTCTGTAAAATTCTTTTCTCTGCTCTGGGTAAACCCATAAGTTAAGCTCAAGTGTAGTCTTGCCGATAATTTCCCGACGCTCATATCCGGTTATACGAGTGTGTTCCGCATTAGCGTCGATAAACCGCCCCTCATCCGTTGTAAGGACAGCCATCAGATTAGGAGAAGCATGAAAAGCTTTATTGAACCTCTCCTCGCTTTCTTTGATAACCTCCTCGGAGCGTTTTCGCTCGGTAATATCCAGTACCGTTACGGTGACTCCTTTTGAATGGTCATCAGGGTCGAGGGGCGCTGTACTTAATATAACATTCAGGATAGTGCTATCCTTGTGCATGAATACAGTCTCGACGGATCCTGTTTCACTAGGAGATAACCCACGGTATTTCTTGCCAACGTGTTCAAATTCTTCATCACTGGGGTAAACCATCCGTGACGATTGGCCTAGGAGTTCATCACGGTTATAACCCACCATTTCACAGAAGCTATCGTTCACTTCTGTGAAAACCCGGTCAACCAGCAAGGCAATACCTATCGGAGCCGCGCTAAAAATGGAACTCACTCTCTCCTCGATGGACTTGCGGGCTTCCTCCGCAACTTTCTGCTCGGTGATATCCTGGGCGAAACCTACCAGGCCGATTGCTTTGCCATCATTATCCAAAATGGGAATTTTGTCCGTTTGCACCCATCTCATCCCGGCGGCAGACTCATGTTGTTCCATAATATTTAGCTTGGGATGTCCAGTGGTAAAAACTTCACGGTCTGCATTTGTCATACTTTGCGCAATGTCTTTTGAAAAAAGGTCGAAAACCGTTTTTCCTAATAAATCTTCCTCGACCATATTCAAAGTCGTTGCCATGGTTTTATTGACCCGCAGGAATTTCCCTTCCAAATCCTTATAAAATATCTGAATGGGGGCTGAATCTATTATCAGCTTTATTTCCTCACTATCTCTTTCCAGTTGCTCTTCCATTCTTTTACGTTCGGTAATATCTGCAACCATTGCCAAAAAACCGAGTGGATTCCCTGATTTGTCCCGGAGTATTGTAACTTTGATATCTCCCCAGATGATATCTCCATTCTTATTTATATAACGCTTTTCCCTGTGATAATAGGGTAACTCGCCCTTTTTCAGTTTTTCCAGGTTCTGCTGGTCTATCTGGGCATCTTCGGGGAAGCTGATGTCTTTAAAAGTCATGGAAAGCATTTCCTGTTCGCTGTATCCGAACATCTTGCAGTATTGGTCGTTCATCATTGTAAAACGATAGTCCAGACTTGATAATACAATCCCCAAAGGGCCTTCCTGGAATATTTGCCGGAAGCGCTCCTCGCTCTCTACTATTGCTTCCTCCGCCTGCTTCCGCTCGGAGACATCGCGGATTATCATACTGGTCTTTGCCTTGCCTTCTTTATCGTAAAATACCTTGCTGGATAATTCGATTGAGAATTTAGTACCGTCGGCCCGGATGCCGATAAGCTCTCCTGAAAACTCGCCTGTAGTCCTTCTTTCCTCAATTGCTTTTTCCAGTCGGGGGTCGGATTCATCGATTACGCCACTTCTCCCAATTCGGCAGATTTCCTCCTCGTTCCTCCCGAACATCCGGCAGGCTTCAGGATTGGCTGCTAAAATTCCGCCGTCCGGCAATGTCAGCAGAACGGCATCCTTGCTGTATTCAAAAATCAAGCGATACCTTTCCTCAGACTCTTGAAGAGCTTTCTCTGCTTTCTTCTGTTCGGTAATGTCCATGAAGGTGGTATAAACCCGGTATGGGGTTGATTCCCCTTCCCTGAATTCCGGAATAGCGTCAACTAATATCCACCTGTGCTCGTTGATTTTCGGGTTAAAAATACCCATAACTACATTTCCCACGGCTTTTCCGGTACGCAACGCAGCCATTGAGGGGTGTTCCTCACCGGGGAAATCGGTGCCGTCTTCATGGATGCTTTTCCAGCGGGGGTCTACTGATGTCCTGCCGAATATCTGGTCTATAGACAGACCCAGGATACGCTCCGCTGCCGGGTTGGCGGATATTATCTTTCCATCAGCCTCCTGGTAGACAACGCCCTGCGCCATTGTCTCGAACAGGGTGCGAAACCTTGTCTCACTCTCTTCTAGTGCTTCTTCCGCCTGATTCCGCTCGGTAATATCTGACGCAATCGATATCAGGCACGGCTCTTCTTTCAGGTTAATTTTTGCCATAGACAGGCTAAACGTCCGGATTTCTCCCGATTTCGCTCTGAATCTTGCCTCGGCATTTGATACCGCCCGTCTTTTTTTTAGGGACTCTACCATTGCCCTTCTTTGCTCGGGGTCGTGCCATAAATTTAATTCAAGAGCTGTATGGCCGATAAGTTCATCGCGACTGTATCCCATAGCTCTGCAATATGCATCGTTTACTTCAATAAATCGTCCTTCTTTTAACGATGTAATTACCATCAGGTTGGGAGAATCACGGAATGCCAGCGAAAACATTTTCTGGCTTTCTTTCAAGGCCTCTTCTGCCTGCTTACGTTCAGTGATTTCCAGGGTGATTTCGGTGGCGCCTATCACACTGCCATTTTCATCGCGGACAGGGTAGCCACGTACGGACCATATTCTTCCATCGGGGCTGTTCATTTCGCCCTGGTGCGGCTGGCCGGTAGCAAAGCACTTGACAAGAGGGCAGCCTATACACGGTTCGTTGCGGTTCTGCCAGATTTCATAACAATAACGACCAACCAGTTTTTCAGGCGATGTGCCTACTGATTCACTCGCAGCTCTGTTTGCCCATATTAACTTAAGTTCCCTGTCCTGGTAGGTTACAAGTTCTAATACCCCGTTGAGAATGGCTGCTTTCTCTCGTTCCGATTCCTTTAATGCATCCTCTGCCTGTTTCTGCTCGGTGATGTCCCTTTGCACAGAGAGTAGACATTTCTTGCCACCTATTACGATAGCTTCAGCGGAATATTCCCAGGTGCGGATTTCCCCTGATTTTGTGCGGAATTTATATGCCTCTTGGCTTATCCTCTTGTTCTTTTCAAGTAGCTTCTGTATTTTCACCCTGTCTTCCGGGTTAACCCAGAGGTTAAGTTCAAGTGTGCTGTGGTCTATCAACTCATTTAGAGAATAGCCTGTATTTTTCACTACGGCATCATTAGCATCAAGGATAATGCCGTCGTCGAATGTGACAATCATAGCAGCGTCGGGGCTGGAACGGAAGGCTTTAGAAAACATTTCCTCTGTCTGTCTAAGCGCCTCGTACATTCGTTTCCTGTCAGTTATATCCCGCAAGATAACTATATCAACCAGTTTTTGCCTGAAATAAATGAGACTGGCACTTACCTCAGTATGAATCGTAGTGCCATCTCTGGATATAATGTCCAGGTCGTATCGTTCCGGTACTTTCATGCCGGCAATTCTTTGTCTGTATATCTCCGCCGCATTTTGTTTTTGTTCCGGTACAATAAAATCGAGAAACGGTTTACCGATTAACTCTTCCATAGAATATCCGCTTATCTCGAGCATCTTGAAGTTGCAGTATTGGATGAGGTTTTCTTCGATATATACAATGCCGTCATTACCGTGCTCAACAAGGTTGTGATATTTTTCCTCGCTCTCTTTCAGCGCCGCCTCTGCCCGTTTCTGTTCCGTAATATCCTCGTACATAGCCATATACTGCTTTTCGCCACCCCACATTACCTCCCGGCGGAATACCATCAGGTTTCTCACCTCTCCGTCAGATCGCCTGATGCTTAGTTCGTATTTCCAGGGGACATACTCCTTGAGTTTTCTTTTCTTTTTCCTTTCCTGGCAAGCGGCATAACTCTCCGGAGTGTAGAGTTCACTTCTTTTCACTGCTGCCAGTTCTTCTACTGTTTTATACCCGAAGATATCCAGGACGGCTTTATTGGCATATATCAGGGCGCCATCCTCTGTCACGATGCGAACCCCAAACGGGCTGGTATCCATAGAATTCTTGAAGTTCTGCTCGGAGGCGAGATATGCCTGGGCTAGGTCGATGTTATCCTCACCGGGCACATCGTTATCATTCCTGGTAACATTCTTTACGGTCTGCTGAAATTTAGACAGGTATCCTTCAGCCTTAGAGAGTCTTTTTTCCAGTTCTTCATAAGTAGGTTTTTTCTTGTTCATTGTTAAACACCTGAAAAGCCGAGGCTGCTTGCTGGCTGGTCTAAATAAAATAAGCGTCTTATATTGCTATCATCAATACATTATCTAGTGACAGCTACGACGCTCATTAATCCATGTAACACCCCCAAACTAATCATTCAGAGGTCAAAAGTATCAGGATTGTTTCACAAAACCATTAATAATTAAGTGTATATGCCGCTTGAAAGTGTTGTCAAGTGGCAAATGAATAACCAGCCGATAGCCATGTGACCGTGCATTTATTACGATTCTTACTCTCTGTGTGCTTCCATCGCTTGTGTGTTATGCGTGGCTTCTGCTTGACACCTTAAGCCTGTAATTGCTACACTTTTCTTGTTTCCCCCTAAACATAGTTGGGGCGGAGTACGCAAAGAAATGAACATTAAAAAAGTTGGCATCCTCTACCATCCGATGGTCGAAGCTACACTCGCCAAGGCCAAGGAACTGGAAAGCTCCTTGACCATGCAAGGAATCGTTGCCTGGAAATCCTCCTCCTGGGAAAAAGAGGAAATTAACACTATGCTTGAAGGCACCGACCTGCTTTTGACCGTAGGCGGCGATGGCACTATTCTCCGCGCGGTACAGGCTGTTATACCGGGTACTACCCCTATTACCGGCATTAATCAGGGTAAGCTTGGCTTTTTGACTGAACTGGATGCTGCCGAAGCTATACAGAAGTTACCTCTGCTGTTTGCCGGCCAGGGCTGGATCGACGAGCGCGTCATGTTGCAGGCAGAGCTTGTATCACAAGGACAGGAGCCGCGTGTTTTTCATGCCCTGAATGATGTCGTCATCGCGCGGGGTGACATCCCCCGCATTATTCGTATCGACGCTGTCGTCGATGGCCAGCCTCTTACAACATGGAAAACTGATGCTCTGGTTATCTCTACAGCAACCGGCAGCACCGCCTATGCCCTCGCCGCGCGGGGTCCCATTATGCACCCGCAGTCCCGCGATATCTTGCTCGTGCCGGTAGCTCCGCATTTATGCCTTTCTTATCCCCTAGTTCTGCCGGAAACCGCTGAAATTAGTTTACGCCTTAACACCTATCATTCTGCTGCTTTAACCGTGGATGGCCATATCAATCTGTCCGTATCCGACGGCGATACGGTTATTATTAAGCGCAGCCCGCACGTAGCGCGGTTTTTTAGAATACGCGCTGAAAATTCGTTTTATTTATCTTTGGAAGACAAATTGAAAGGAAAACAAGGTGAGTCAGGTAGAAAAAGCTAAAATTACCGATGCCCAGCAAATACACAAGCTCGTGAATTATTTTTCTGAAAAGGGCCTGATGCTCGCCAGGCCGTTGAGTGAGATATGTGAATCTATACGCGACTTTTTTGTGGTAAGAGAAGATTCAAAGGTCATCGCATGTGCTGCTTTGCACGTCAGCTGGGTTGACCTAGCTGAAATACGGTCGATGGCTGTTATTGAAGATAAGCAGAAAACAGGTCTGGGGGCCGTACTTGTGGATGCATGTCTGAAGGAAGCGGAAGAACTCGGTATCAAAACGATATTCTGCTTTACCTACCAGCCGGACTTTTTCAAGCGCTACAAGTTTATTGATATCGATAAAAAAGAGCTTCCTCGCAAGGTCTGGACGGACTGTTTTCGCTGTCCCAAGTTCCCCGACTGCGATGAGATCGCGCTGATATATTATGCCTAAAAATAATGCGGATACTGCGGAAAAGACCCTTAAGCGTAAGTATGTCTTCGAAGGGCGACTAATCAAGGTGCGCGTGGATACCGTAGCTGCTGGCGACGGCCACCGCGCCGAGCGTGAAATTGTCGAACACCCTGATGCCGTCGTTATGGTAGCTCTGGACAAGGACGATAATATATTGATGGTCGACCAGTACCGGGCCCCGCTGGGGAAAAATCTGCTGGAGATTCCGGCCGGCGTTATTGAAAAATCCGAAGATGCCGAATCGACTGCGGTTCGTGAGATGCAGGAGGAAACGGGCTATAAGCCGCAAAAGGTTGAGTTTTTAACCGGCTTTTATACCTCCCCCGGTTTCAGCAACGAATATCTGCATCTATATATGGTTACGGAATTGATGGAGTCGCGTCTTGAGGCCGAGGATACTGCCGGCATCGAACTGGTGCGGGTGCCGGTATCGCAGATAAATGAACTGATTACTTCAGGTAGAATCCAGGATGCCAAGACTATCGCCGGACTGCTATTGTTCCTGGAATACCGCAGGAGCCGCTAATTCTCTAGTTCTCCCACTTTAACGGCCGGCCGCCCATCAGGTGCATGTGTAGATGCCAAACCACCTGCCCCGCATACGCCCCACAGTTGACGGTCAACCGGTAGCCGTTTTTAAAAAGACCTTGCTCCCTGGCTACTTTGTTAGCTGCCGCTACCATCTTCCCCACCAGCGCTGCATCGCTTTCTTCCATGTCCGCCAGCGACGCTATATGCTTGATGGGCACTACCAGCAGGTGCACCGGCGCCACCGGATTGATATCAGGGAAGATAACCACATCCTTGTCGCGGTAGATGATATTTGAGGCTATTTCACCGCCGATAATCTTGCAGAAAATGCAGTCCGACTTGCTTTGTTCGGGGGTCATCTTTAACTCCCCTTTTCCCGAAGACTATAAATCAACCCAGACCTTGGGCTCGCCTACCGGGGATGGCGGACCTTTCATATCGAGGATGGTTGCCCTGGCATTCTTCACCTTGAAAACACCCACGTAGTCCCAGCCGTTTTCATCCACCCCCGGTTTATAAAAGGGGCGCTTCTCAACGACTTCTTTCTTTAAAGCCAGATCCTTTATTTCCTCCATCTGCCCGGCAACCCTTATCTGAATACCGTCGGCGTAATAGCACAGCTCGGCGGCCGGATTTTTTATCAGCTGCTTGTAAACGTCCTTGGGTGACTGCATGGAGAAGATAATGCCGTTTTCGTCCGACCGGAAAGTCCCCAAGGCGCGGACGTGAGGAGTATTGCCTTCTGCGGTAGCCATATATGCGATTGGATTTTTGGTAATGAATGCCAGAATTTCTTTTTTATCCATGACTTATCTCCTTATGATAAATCGACCGGTGTTATGCCGCCCGTCATGTTCTGCATCGACCAGGTGGAAGCCTCTACCGGCTTTAGCCTGAAAATGGCCATATGGTCAAGACCGAATTTTTCGATGTTTGGTTTTAAAAACGGGTATTTGTCCACGACTGCCTGCTTGATTGCGTTGTCTTTCAGCTCCTCTACCCGGCCGCTGACCCTAAGCTGGGTGCCATTGGCGAAGTAGCAGACCTCCGTCTCCGGGTTGGCAAGCAGCTGTTTGCAGACGTTTTTGGGATGGCTGGTGAAATAGATAATGCCATTTTCGTCCGCCCGGAAACACCCCATCCCGCGTACGTGCGGCTTATTGCCGTCCACCGTGGCCATATAGCCCATGGGATTTTTGGTAATGAATGCGTACATTTCCGTTTTGTTCATTATCATCCTCCGCTTATTTTGGTCTTCACAATTCTAATGGGCTGACTTTTTATTGTCAAATGAATCAGCGGAGTTTATCGATTACCGCGTCCGCCACCTGTGAAGTACCAACGGCCGTAGGGTCGTCGCGGCGCTCTTTCATGTCGTAAGTCACGCTCTTGCCCTCCTTGATGACCGCTGCGATGGCATTTTCCAGTCGGTCCGCCGCATCTACCTCCCCGATGTGCCGCAGCATAAGCACCCCGGAAAGCATCATCGCCATGGGGTTGACTTTGTTCTGACCTTTGTACCTGGGAGCGCTGCCGTGGGTCGGCTCGAAGAGCGCAATACCCTCCCCGATGTTCGCCCCCGGCGCCAGGCCCAGTCCGCCCACCAGCCCCGCACAGAGGTCGGAGATGATATCGCCGTAGAGATTGGGGGCAACGATGACGTCGTACTCATGCGGCCTTCTCACCAGCTGCATGCAGAGGTTATCGATGAGGGCCTCCTGGAACTCTATATCAGGGTAGTCTTTAGCTACCTCACGCGCCACGGAAAGGAAAAGCCCATCGGAGTATTTCATGATATTGGCTTTCTGCGTGACCGTCACCTTTTTTCGATTGTATTTCATGGCGTACTCGAAGGCGTATTTCACGATGCGCCGCGTGCCGTGCTCGGTAATCATCTTGATACTCAAGCCGGAGTCCTCGCGGATAACATCGCCCTTTTGTTTATTGATGAACTTAATCAGCTCGCCGGTTTCTTTGGTGCCCCGCTCGAACTCCACCCCGGCGTAGAGGTCTTCCGTGTTCTCGCGGACGATAACGATATCAACATTACTGAAGGGGGTCGGCGCGCCGGGATAGCTCTTGCAGGGACGCAGGCAGGCATAGAGGTCTAATGCCTTGCGCATGGCGACGTTGACGCTGCGGAAGCCCGTGCCGATGGGAGTGGTGACCGGGCCCTTCAGCGCCACCTTATTCTTTTTAATGGACTCGATTACGCGGTCGGGCAGGGGAGTGCCCTCTTCTTCCATGACCTCCGCGCCGGCGTAAGCCATCTCCCACGAGAACTTAACCCCCGTAGCCTCCAGGACCCGCCTGGTAGCTTCGGTGATTTCCGGTCCGACCCCGTCGCCGGGTATTAAGGTGATTTTATACGGCGATTTCATACACTCCTGATTATTCGTATTTTATTCGATTTTTTACGAATGGCTTGTTCGTAAATATTCGTTTTATTCGTTTTTAATAAAATTTTTTTTGTTTCTTTAGCTTTGAGCCGTAGCTGATTCGTTTTTATTCGTTTAACGATTATGGAAAGTTAAACAAGTTATCATGTAATTGTCATAACCGACTATGTAAAGTTTAAACTAAATGGTGATAACAAACAACTTGTATCTGTCGGTTTTTCAGGGATGACGGGTTAGTTAAACCTTGATATCCCCGTGTTTCTGAATGTAGGGGATTAAGCCGCCCTCGTTGAGGATTTTCAGCATGACCCCCGGTATCTTGCCGAAGGTGAGTTTCTCCCCGCTGGTCAAGTCCTTGACCGTCCCCGCCGCCAGGTCCACTTCCAGCTCGTCGCCGTCGTTTATTTTGTCCGTATTGCAGATTAAGACAGGTAAACCTAAATTTATAGCGTTTCTGAAAAAAATCCGCGCCGCGCTCTTGGCGAGTATGGCGCTGACGCCGGCCATCTTGATTACCAGCGGGGCGTGCTCACGACTGGACCCCAGGCCGAAGTTATTGCCCCCGACCACGAAGTCGCCGTGCTTGACCTTTTTGGCGAAGTCGGCATCGGCGTCCTCCAAAACGTGCTTGGCGAGCTCCGGCAGGTTGCTACGCAAATGGGCGTACCGGCCCGAAATAATATGGTCGGTGGAAATGCCGTCGCCGAACTTGTGTGCCCTGCCCTTAAGCAATTACATCACCTCCCGGGGGTCGGTAATCTTGCCCTTGAGCGACGATGCCGCCGCCGTGGCCGGACTGCCGAGGTAAATAAAGCTCTTGGGGTTGCCCATGCGGCCCTGGAAGTTGCGGTTGGCGGTGGAGAGGCATGCCTCGCCGTCGCCCAGAGCGCCCTGGTGCAGTCCCAGGCAAGGTCCGCAGCCGGGCGGCAGGATAATCGCCCCCGCCTCCACGAGCGTCTTGATATAGCCTTTATCTATGGCCTGTACCAGCACCTTCCGTGAGGCCGGCGCGATAATAAGTCGCACTGTTTTAACGGCTTTTTTGCCTTTTAAA
>Ga0315555_1000880_pt1 | contig 21681 bp, 14 predicted proteins | sample SalMarSW160380MG_FD_202113 | JGI IMG/M metagenome (GOLD analysis project Ga0315555, IMG submission 202113) | Salt marsh sediment microbial communities from the Plum Island Ecosystem LTER, Massachusetts, United States - Salt Marsh Sediment SW1603-80 ... | reverse complement strand
CATATTGGTTTTTACTATTTCCTACGTAGTGTACATCGTTGTGGTAGGTGGGGACGTCCTAAAGGTGCACCGTTTTTTTCTGCCACTGTTTGGCGCTTGCGGGATACTGATCACACTGTCGGTATGGCTTTTTCTTGGCAAGCGTGTTTTCCGGACCAAGGTCTTGACCATGTTCCTGGCCGCCATTCCTGCTCTGTTTCTGACATACTATCTGCCGCGAGACTTTGTCCTGCAATATAATTACAATGAGAAGGTCCACACCAGAAGAATGCACTTTTTGGCTTCGCAATTAAGGCAGAGCGATTCCACCAATTTCTCCATAGCCATTTCCACAATAGGCATTTTCGGTTATGAACTAATGGGCCACCATATTATAGACCTTCTCGGTTTGACCGATACGACTATTGCGCGTCACCCCGAGGAGCCTATACCCGGCATGCAAACTACGTGGAAAGAGCAAAGGTACAACTCCCGGTATCTGCTCCGAAAAGCGCCTGACTACATAGCATTCTCGACCGGCATTAAACCATCGGCGCCTGCGGAACAGGCACTGCTGCTTTATCCGCAGTTTCTGAAAAACTATCGGACTATTGGTTGGAGTTACAAGCCAAAGGATACCCGCTTAAAACCTACGATGGACCTTGTATTCAAAAGATTTAGGGAAATCGTAGGTGAGCCAAAACCTACTTATCCCATTGAATATGTTCAGTTTTTCAAAACCGGTTTGGAGTACATGTCCCGAAGAGAATACCGAAAAGCAATAGAATATCTTAACGAAGCCATGCGCGTTTCTCCTCAACCATATTATCCATACTTAATCTATGAAAAGGCTCTTTGCCATATGAAACTTTCTCAGCATGAGATTGTACAGCGATTGTTAGATTCCCTGGTGCAGAAGGATTCGCTGTTTTACGAAGCGCACCGAGATCTGTATTTGTATGCCCGGCTCATGGGCGATTCGGAAAAAGCAGAGGCACACAAAAGATGGGTTCAGAAGCTTGTGCCGTGGCACTGGCCTGAGGTTGAAGCCATCACGGAAAAAGAGTTGGCTGCTCAGCGCAGAGGGCTAAGGTAATGTGCTGTCGCAAGGCTCAAACCAGGTCATACCAGGTGCTAAGCATAACACTTAGTGGGCGGCAGATGTTCACATCTGCCCCGTTTGAGTCGGCGCACGAGTACCTGCGCCAACCATAAAGACGTCATCGCATTTGTGGATTCATATACTTAGCCAGGGCACGAAAGTCGCCGCCCGAAGGATTCTGGAAGAGGCGCAAATCGAACAACGGGACAACCGCCATGACATGATCGAAAATGTCGGCTTGAATTGCTTCATAGTTGGCCCACACCTGATCGTTACTAAAAACATAAATCTCTATCGGCAAACCGTACTCCCCCGGAGGAAGATGCCTGATGAGAAAAGTCAAACCCTGGTGGATCTTCGGATGATGATGAAGATAGGCGGCTACGTAAGCGCGGAAGGTTCCGACATTGGTCAGGTTGCGGCCATTGATCAATTCGGATGTGTCAATATTGTGCTCTTCATTGTACTGGGCGATTTCTTTTCTCTTGGATTCGATGTACTCGGATATTAGTTGGAACTTCTCAAAGCGGTCAAGCATCTCGTTGGTGCAGAATTTGATACTTGCCATATCAATATAGAGGGCGCGTTTAATCCGCCGCCCGCCAGACTCACTCATACCGCGCCAGTTTTTGAATGAATCTGACACCAGGGCGTAAGCGGGGATGGTCGTAATCGTCTTGTCCCAGTTCTGAACCTTGATCGTGTTGAGGGAAACGTCGACAACATCCCCATCGGCGTCATACTTAGGCATCTCAATCCAGTCACCGATGCGAACCATGTCGTTGGTTGAAAGCTGAATGCCTGCCACCAGGCCGAGGATCGAATCCTTAAACACCAGTATCAGAACCGCTGTCATAGCGCCAAGGCCACCGAGCAGGAACCAGGGCTTCTGACCCATAACCAGTGAGACGGCGATGATGCCGACGAAAACTGAGACGATTATTTGCACAACCTGGATGTAACCCTTGATTGGTTTCTGCCGCGAGACGTCGAAGGTATGGTAGATGTCTAGGACGGCCTTGAGAAAAGCGTTGAAAGCAAACAGACCAGCCAGGATCATGTAGACCATGGCAAAGCGCTGGATGGGCTCCTGAACCGGTGGAAAGAGCTGTGCGGAAAAGTAGATCACCAGCGCCGGGGCCAGGTGCGAAAGGCGGATAAAGACCTTGCGCTCCAGCATGGCATCATCCCATTTGGCCCTGCTTTTTTTGACAAAAAACGCTATACCTCTCACCAGGAACTTTTTAGCGATATAATTTGAGAGGTACGCCAATATAATTACCGCCAGCGCGGTCCCAACCCAGCCGATGTAACCGGCGAGCCCTTCGGTGACACCGTGAGCGATAAGCCAGTTCTTCAGTACTTCCGTCATATCATCCGTTCTCTCTCAGATCGCAACCTGAGTTTGTCAAACTCCAATAATTATTACACATTCAATCGCAAGGCAAGGCCCAACTCCAGCTATCACGAACCAAGAGAACATCGCTCTTACCTACACTACTGATTGATGATAAGTAGGCAAAGAATAGCCTCCAAAGCAATGGGTAAATGAGGGGTGATAGCCATTCAAGAAAGCCCTTGCTCCAATGCGATGTCTCACCTAACTTTGCGCTCACACTGTCCGCAGCCGAGAGACAACGTACACGCTACCTGGCGGATGGAGAGGAATATAAGTACTTATGCTGACAACCTGGGCAGGTTTCCTGATCTCACTAGCCGTAATCCTTACGGTATCGAAAAAGAACTTGCCCTTGGCTCTCATCAGTGGGGCAATTATTCTCGGTGTTTTCACTCTACCTCTGGCTGTAGTCCTTGACCGCATAACGTACACTCTGACAGACTCCTCGATCATTCTGCTTGCTCTGGCGATGGGTGTTATACCCGTGATTGGCGGGACGATGAAGGAAAGTGGCCAGATCGACGGCTTAGTCAACAACTTGAGGATCGACAAGAAATACCTGCTGGCTTCGTCGGCTGCCCTGATGGGCCTTCTGCCGATGCCTGGCGGCGCTCTCCTGTCAGCACCAATTGTTGAGAAGGGCGGCGTGGGAGTTCCTGGCGACCTAAAGGCAGCGATAAACAACTGGTTCCGTCACCTCTTCATTCTTATCTATCCTTTAAGCCCAGCATTGATCGCGTCAGCCAAGATAGCAGACCTCGATGTGTATCGGGCAGTAACTTATCTTCTACCCTGTTTCCTGCTGGCCTTGATTCTAGGGTATGTTTTTTTTCTGAGTAAGGTACGCGGAAATCTATCCTATCCGGAGAAGTTTTCCTCATCGGGTCTCATTGTGCCCTTAGTTGTTATCCTCAGCGCTCCAGTCCTCGATTTCACTCTCAAGCGCCTCTTTTCGATTGGAACCCTGGCGACCTTGATCGGCGTTACGACAGGTCTGCTTCTTTCTATTGCCTTGAGCCAGAGAAAGCTCGACCTAAAGGGGATCGTAGTCCACATGAAGCCATGGAATTTCGCATTGATAATTGTCGGCATGTTCCTGTATCTGTATATCTTTCAGGCATCGGATGCCCGGAATCTGATCGCCACTCTTCCCCTGCCTCCACTCACCCTGTCGATTACCGCCGGGTTGCTGCTCGGTTTTGTGACAGGAAGAGTCCAGTTGCCGGCCTCGATTATTCTACCAGTTTATCTCGCCACTACCGACCATATAACCCCCTTCGTCTTTGCTCTGATCTATGTCAGCATATTCTTCGGTTACGTAATGTCACCGGTCCACCCATGTTTGGTTGTGACCTGCGAGTATTTCCATGTTCCAGTGAAAGATTTGGTTAAGAAATTGGCGCAGCCAACGGCGATTATTTTTGTCACGGTCTTGCTGGTTTCCATCATAATTGGCCGTTAGCAGAGCCGGTTGGACTCCGGTCCTAACCTGGCGAGCAAGAAACCAGACCTGTTTATCTCTCTCTTATTTGAAAATGCGCTAGCCGGACGCTATGCGATCTTGAAAAACTCTTGTTGAACAAACGAACAGATTGTATCGTATTACCGTAAAGGAAGAAAGTTGAGAGGGAAAGACGTTCAGTTTTTATCTATCCACAATCTAACTAAGTGATGAGGAGGTTTTCGCGATGACTGTCCCAGAACGCCATACTATCGTTAGTAACAAGGTCCTCCAGGTGCTGACTATCGCCTTTGCACTATTGCTTTTCGCATCGGTGGCGGCCCAACAGCCGGCAACGCTGGAGCTTGCATATCAAATGCCGCCGAAAGCGATTGCCGATCTGGTCGATGCGCCACGCACACCGGCTGTCTCGATCAGTCCTGACCAGCAGTGGATGCTGCTAATGAAGTACCCGCTGTTAATATCCCTGGAAGATCTCTCACAGCCAGAGCTGCGCCTGGCAGGACTGCGAATTAACCCTCGCACCAATGGCCCCAGTCGAGGGTGGTTCTTCAATGAATTAACGTTTAAGAAAATCTCGGATGGTTCTGAGCACAGAATCACCGGTTTACCTGAGAATCCGCGGATTACAAATGTAAGTTGGTCGCCGAACGGAAAGTGGGTAGCCTTTGTGATCTCGCAGAGCGATCATCTTGAACTGTGGGTAACTAAGACGAAAGATGGTGAAGCGGTATGCCTGTCGCCACTGGCGCTCAACGCCGTCTATGGCAGTCCTTACAACTGGCTTTCTGACAGCAAAACGATCATCGCACAGACAATTCCACCTGATCGCGGCACCGCACCTAAGGAGCCGACTGTGCCGAGCGGCCCTGTCATCCAGGAGAACATAGGCGGTAAAGCCCCGGCTCGTACCTACCAGGACCTGCTGAAGAATGCATTCGATAAGGCATTGTTCGAATACTATGCCACCACCCAGATGGCCAAAGTTACCCTTGACGGCAAGAGCGCGCCGATTGGCACTCCCGCTGTCATCAGGAGCGCAAGCTCCTCCCCGGACGGTAAGTACATCTTAGTCGAGACAATCCATCGTCCTTTCTCATACACCGTCCCGGTCTATCGTTTCCCCAAGAAAACAGAAGTCTGGGATCTTGAGGGCAACGTGGTGTACGAGGTCACAGACCTACCGCTTGCCGAGAGTATCCCGATCGCCTTTGGCTCAGTACGTACCGGTCGGCGTGAGATTGGCTGGCAGGCGGATGCTAATGCCACTCTACACTGGGTGGAAGCGTTAGATGGAGGCGACGCCGGCGCCGAAGCAGAGAAACGCGATCAGGTATATATGCTTCCAGCTCCTTTCGATGGCAATCCGGTGCCTCTGATGACGCTGGAGTTGCGCTATAGCGACATAATGTGGGGTAATGACAAGCTGGCAATTGTCTCTGAGTGGTGGTGGAAAACTCGCAACATACGAGCCTGGCAGGTCCGGCCGGGTTCTCCGGACACCGAGCCGAGGCTATTGATGGACCGATCCTGGGAGGATCGGTACAACGACCCCGGTCAACCGCTCATGCACCGGACAGATAGAGGCACCAGCGTGCTCCTTACGGCTGACAAGGGCAAAACCCTGTTTCTCTCCGGTGACGGCGCTTCAGAGGAAGGCGACCGGCCTTTCCTGGATGAATTTGACCTCAAAACGCTGGAATCAAAGCGCTTGTTTCGGTCTCAAGAGCCGTACTTCGAGCGTCCGGTGCGTTTCCTTGACATGAAGAAGAGAGAGCTGCTAACGCGCCGCGAGTCGGTAAGTGAGCCACCTAACTACTTCCTGCGTGACCTGAAGAAGGATGACCTCAAACAGGTAACATTCTTCCCGCATCCGACACCGCAGTTGAAGGATGTTCAGAAGGAGTTGATCCGGTACAAACGGTCCGACAGCGTGGAGATGACAGCCACCCTTTATCTTCCGGCGGGGTACTCTCCAGATGATGGCCCATTGCCGATGATCATGTGGGCCTATCCGCAGGAGTATAAAAGCGCTGACGCCGCCGGTCAGGTAACCGATTCTCCGTATCGTTTCATACGGATCGGATGGTGGTCACCCCTGCTATGGCTTGTGCACGGATATGCCGTCCTCGATGATCCCACGATGCCGATTGTCGGCGAGGGGGATGAGGAGCCGAACGATACCTATGTGAAACAACTGGTGGCCAGCGCTCAGGCTGCGGTCGATGAGGTAGTTCGGCGTGGTGTGGCCGACCGCGACCGGATAGCCATTGGTGGTCATTCCTACGGAGCGTTCATGGCAGCCAACCTTCTGGCTCATTCCGACCTGTTCCGAGCGGGTATTGCCCGGAGCGGCGCCTACAACCGCACGCTGACGCCATTTGGTTTTCAATCAGAGGAGCGTACGTTATGGGAAGCCCCGGATGTTTATTTTACCATGTCGCCGTTCATGCACGCTGAGAAAGTCAGCGAGCCGATTCTTCTTGTTCACGGCGAGGCCGACAACAACAGCGGCACCTATCCGCTTCAGAGTGAACGGTTCTATGGAGCGCTCAAGGGACAGGGAGCAACGGTGAGGCTGGTGATGTTGCCGCATGAAAGCCACAGCTACCGGGCGCGCGAGTCGGTGATGCATGTCCTTTGGGAAACAACCGAGTGGTTGGACAAATACGTGAAAAACGCCCCGCCACCGGAGGAGACTGCGAAGGAGTCGGGAGAGGCCGGGGAGTAAAGCCGGAGTGTCCGACATATGCCTATTGGTTGCAGGTCTCCTCAAGACCTACCCTAGCAGGCTGTTGAAAAACACAGAACGGAAAGCGATAAAACGATTACCTTGTGCACCCCCATCATTCCTGCCAAAGCCAGCCAGGTCCGACCCCGCCTCAGGCGAGCAAGACCAGGCGGTTTGTCGAGTAGGAATCCAGCAGTGAATGTCGGGTTCCTTGCTCCATCCACCTTGGGTGGATTCCGCCCGGAACCCGACCTACTAACCTACAAGACCGATGGGCATAGCTTGTTCAGAAAGCAATGGGTGCAATCGGGGCGGCGAGCTTTGCATATCGCGCGGCCATGGTCAATCATAAGATAGGCCAAGTTAATCCAGTCCCTTCTCGGAATAATCTGCATCAGGTCCTTTTCGATTTTTACCGGGTCTTTTTGTCTGGTAAATCCCAGCAGGCGGCTGATGCGCACGACGTGGGTATCGACCACGATCCCCTCGGCGACACCAAACCCTGCTCCCAGGATCACAGAGCCGGTCTTACGCCCCACGCCAGCCAGCTTGACCAGTTCACCCAAACGGCGAGGCATCTCTCCATGATAGTTTTCGAGCATTTGCTGCGCGGAGTTTTTGATCGCTTTGGCTTTGTTGTTATGGAAGCCAGTGGAATAAATATCTTTTCCTAACTGAGCCAGATCGGCACCTGCAAAATCCTTTATCGATCGGTACTTCTTGAAAAGCGACTTAGTCACCCGGTTTACACGTTCGTCTGTGCACTGCGCCGAAAGGATAGTCGCTACCATAAGTTGATGTACTGTTTTGAAATCAAGTGAGCATCGGGCGTTGGGATAGTGCTTCTTAAGAAGTTTGATGATCTTCTTCGCCCGTGCTATTGTCTCTTCGGGTTGTTCCATCAGTGCTATCGCTTGTCACAGGAGAGAATGACTACTCTGTCAATGTCGTTAAGATCCTTGATAATTACAATTGATTGATACCGGTCATCAGCCTCGGTCAGGTCGGCTACCAGTTTGGCCTGCCGATAGCCGATTTCAAATATGATCCTCCCGCCTGGGGCCAAGTACTTTGGAGCTTCACGTACGATGACCCTTATTGCGTCCAGCCCGTCCTTACCGGCGAGGAGTGCAGTTTTAGGATCGGCCAGCACTTCCGGAGGAAGCGTCTCATATTCCTTTTCGGAGATATAGGGTGGGTTTGATAGGATCAGGTCAAACTTCTCATTGGCAGCGATGGCCGAAAAGAAATCGGACTGGCGAAACTCGATTGTGTCAACAGTTCCAAGATCAGTGGCGTTGCGCTTGGCTATGGCGAGCGCCTCCTGTGAGCAATCGACGGCAAGGATGACACAATCACCAAGCTCCTTAGCCAGTGTTACAGCAATCACGCCCGAACCGACCCCGAGATCCAATATCCGCGGTTTTGGCAGCGATTTTTCATGCACGAAGCCGATAGTTGTCTCGCACAAAACCTCTGTTTCCGGGGTTGGCACCATCACGGCAGGGGAGACATGGAACTTCCTACCGTAGAACCAAGCTTCCTCGAGGATGTATTGAAGGGGGTAGTGGGTGGCGCGTTGTTTTACTATTTCATCAAGTCGCGATTGGATTGAACCAGTGAGCAGAGAGGGACCATCCAGATAAAGATGAAGACGATCGATCTTCATCAAGTGGCAGAGGATAAGCTCAATCTCCGCCCTGGCCTGGTCAATTCCGGCCTCTTCAAGGATTCCGGCTTTGAGCGAGATAAGCCCAGCGAGCCTGTCCGTCACTTCGCCCTTTTACTTTTTGCTTTTCGGCCGGTTCGTCTCGGAGGGAATCGCATTCGCAGCCTGCCGACAGTGTACAGCAGAACCAGCAGTCCCAGGAAGGAATAACATACGGTGTAGGTCAACTCAGGTGTGAACTGGATGGAGTGGGGAATAAGATATATGGCCAGCATGAGTACAAAGCCTCCAATACCGAACCAACCAAGAGCCCTTGAGGAGTATATGTCGCAGCCGATCTTCCCCTTGGACCAGGAGCCGAAACTCGCTAGAGTGATAAACAGCATGTAGGCAAAAAGCAACTGGGTCTTATTATCGGTGGCATCGGTACCAAAAGGCACTCCTTCCCAGACAGTACCGAAAGCGTAATGGTTCATGGCAAAACCCAGCAGGTAACCTCCCAGAAAGGCACAGGCGGCAGCAAAAGCGAAGTGTAACGTCATCGCCCGTACGTTGCGGCCCCTGTGGATAAGCGGTATAGCATACAGGAAGCCAACCACTAAAAAGAAGACTGTAAGTGTCATCAAGGCGATATGACCAATCAGGACGAGTGTCGGCACATGGCCGATGTACTTGAGAATGAAGGGCTTACCGTCAGGCCGAGATAAACCGGCCCGATAACCGCCGGTATTGTCACGAATCTCGAAGTAGTAGTACAGCTTGCCGCCTTTGGCGTCCGTTGATACCGTGGCATAGTACAGCCCTGATGCGGAATCTTCAATGATCAAGGGGATGTTTCTGTAGTGCCTTAACTCAGTTGTTTCATCTTGCCCGTACTTAGACGGTCTGAAAAGCAGCCGAAGATTGGGCTGGATGTCACCCGTGATCTTAATGGGAATCTTCACCTGACTGAATTCACTGGCCTTGGGAACAGTGGTCATTTCAAAAGTGAAGTCGTTTTCCTTATGGGAGAAAAACTCAGGGCGACCTTCCGAGTTGACTCCGGCGATGTAGAGCAGAATGGCTGCTAATATGATGGCTGCAATAACTCTGACGGTTTTCATTACTCGGTTTGAACCTCGGCTTGGAGTTTCAACTGTGTTTCCTGTTCGTGGCTGCGGAGCGATTCTATCAACAGGTCGAGACGGCCGCTGAGAATCTCATCCAGTTTGTACAACGTAAGGCCGATACGGTGGTCGGTCACTCGGGACTGGGGAAAGTTGTATGTCCTGATCTTGGCAGAGCGATCGCCGGTAGAGACCATCGAGCGCCGTTCGGCGGCGATTTTTGCCTGCTGCTCAGCCATTTTCTGATCATACAGACGAGCCCGCAACACTCTCATGGCTTTGTTCTTATTCTTTAGCTGGGACTTCTCGTCCTGGCAGGTGACAACTATGCCGGTAGCAAGGTGGGTGATGCGGACTGCTGAATCGGTGGTGTTGACCGACTGACCGCCCGGCCCCGAAGAGCGATAGACATCCACCTTGATATCGTTTTCCTTGATCTCCACGTCTACCTCTTCCACTTCGGGCAGCACTGCCACTGAAACGGCCGAGGTATGGATCCGTCCCTGCGTCTCGGTCGCCGGTACCCGCTGCACGCGGTGTACGCCGGATTCGAACTTCATCAGACCATACGCCGAGTCACCATCAACCGAAAGGATGATTTCCTTGAAGCCCCCGACCTCCGACTCGTGAGAGCTCAGTATTTCCAGCTTCCAATCCTTGGAGTCTGCGTACCGCTGATACATGCGAAATATGTCGCTGGCGAAAAGACCGGCCTCGTCACCGCCGGTACCTGCGCGTATCTCGACAATCGCCGCTTTGTCATCTTCCGGATCGTGCGGCAGTAATTTCAGCTTAAGTTCCTTTTCTATACTGTCAAATTCAGCCTCGTAGGCTGCCAGCTCCTCACGCGCCATCGCCACCAGCTCGTCATCATCACCGGTGTTGATAATCTGCCTGGCCTCGTCCATGCCGATCCGCACCTGTCGGTATTTCCGTCCTACCTGCAGAATATCCTCGATGCGCCGCCTTTCGCGATTCAGCTCGATCATCCTTTTCTGGTTGGACAGGACCGCCGGATCGGTCATCTGCTCGTCGATCTCTTTCAGCTTCCGTTCAAGTCTGTCAACTAAATCAAGCATGGCAGTAAACTTTCAATCTGGTCTCAAAGTTAAATGAACTCAATGAACTGTGCAAGAATATACAGCGGGTGAAGGTCGCTAAGAAACGGCAGCCCTTTCCGACGTGATCTTTGATTCTGTGAGGCCAACGGCTGACTCAAGCGCCACTATGGCTACCTCAAGCTGATCGGCCGACGGCTCCTTAGTGGTAATCCTCTGAAGCCATAGACCCGGCTGAATGAGCAGCTTGGTGATTCTGTTGTGGCGGGTTTTACCCGAGAGTTTCAGAAGCTCGTATGATCCACCGGCTACAAGCGGCAACAGTGAAAAATGAATACTGAAGCGGATCGACAGGGTCGGCGGATACCCTAACCAGAGGGCATAGATGGTGTCGGAGACGGCATAGATGAGGATCGCAAAGAGAGCCACGATAATGATAAAAGATGTCCCACAGCGAGGATGAAGACGGGTGTGATGAGCAGCTTGCTCGGGGGTAAGCTCATCGTTCTCTTCGTAGGCATAGATAGACTTGTGCTCAGCACCGTGATACTGGAAAATCCGCTTGAATTCGCCAAACAGCGAAATTATCCAGACATATCCAACGAACATAGTCAATCTTATGCCGCCGGCGGCAAGATTAAACCAGATGGCGTTCTTATCTATGTGGAAAAGGGTGGAGATGGCCAGCGGCAGAAAAAAGAAGATAAAAACGCCGAGACCGAAGGCAAACACGGCGGTTAGTATCAGCCAAAGAGAGTTCGACTGAGAACTACGACTGTCGCTGGTTTTGCCCTTGCTGGCAGCCTCTTGTTTCGCCAGCTCTTTCATTGCAATGTCAGCAGAAAAATTCAACGTTTTGATACCGATAACGAGCATCTCAGCAAATACTATCACCCCTCTGACGATGGGCAGATGGAAAAACTTGTAGCGCGTCGTGAGCGACCGGTAGCCTTCTGTCTTGACCAGAATCCGTCCATCGGGAATACGCACAGCGGTGGCCACCTTGTCTTTGCTACGCATCATCACACCTTCAATAACGGCCTGACCACCTACGTTCAAATCCGGCATGCGGCATCCTATCTGCATGAGATTATATCCGCGCTAAGATCGAGATGATAGGTAACCCTGTGCGGCATAGTTTCCTTCGCAACACGATACAGGAGAAACACCACCGAGGGGAAAGCAGTTGTCCTATTTCGACTTACTCTTTTTTTCGGCCAGCTTATACTTCCGGCGAAACCGTTCGACCCGGCCGGCTGTATCGATGAGCCTCTGTTTGCCGGTGAAGAAAGGATGACAGGCGGAGCAGATTTCAACACTGATGTTCTTTTTAGTTGATCTCGTCGGGTATTTCGCCCCGCAAGCACACGTAATTACCGTCTCATGATATTCTGGGTGAATGCCAGGTTTCACGTCGATTACCTCTTCTGCTTTAATTGTAACTGTTCTAACAGTCAGACAACAAATAGGGTTTCCCAATTATTATCGGGAACCCAAACCAAATAATATAATGCCCTTTCCTCGCTTGGCAAGGAGTATCTTCGATACCTGCGCGGGCGGTTCGTTTCTTGCGAAACTGCGGCTAATCCGACAGCGACTGTTTTTGCCCGAGCAGCTCTTTTTGCCGGGCGATGACCTTGCGTGCCAGCGCCTGTCGGGGACGCACCAGTTGAAAAACAATAAAAGAAAGAAACACAAAAGCAGCCGTTTCTCTAAACCGGCCGGTGAGGAAAAAATACAGGTAGCCGTAGATCGATATGGCGGCTATGACAATAAACACCGGCTTAGTGAGACGCAGAAACCCGGCGGCAATATCCTTCTCGAATGTCTCCACCGTCGTGGTCATTGGCCGGTTCAGACGCTTAGTACGCCACCACAGAGTAAGAGCGCCTTGCAATAGCGCCAGTACACCGAAGATATAGAAAAGCGGGTTGGCCAGGTCGCCAACAATATTGTCGTAGCCATAGTTGTTGTTGACGTAATAACAGACAAAGAGCCCTGCCATAGGAATGAGAACGTTGGCCACGAGGCCGAAATAGAGCGGCCTCACAATGATCTGGTTTAGGTCGTAGTTATCGTTTTTTGCGCCACGCATTATTTTACCTCAATGATCTGATAGAGCCTTTCCCATGCCCGGCGTCGTGGCCAATAGACCACCGACCAGATGATACCCACCGGGTAGAAGTACAGCATTTTGGTCATGTCGCCCGTGATGATGTACACCACCAGTCCGTAGACGTATATTGACTCCACAAGAGCAAACTTGATAAGATTCATACTTGTCAGAAGCTGGCCCGGACTCATGCGGGAGGTGCCTCCGGCACGGTAGCTGTTGACCTGGAACCGTTCAATCAGGGGAAGTACAAGCGGCTCAACTATCGCTATGATCAGGAGAATGTAAAACAACATGTCCATTTCACCGCCGACCTTTTCCTCTATCGGGATTAAGTAAGCGAGGATCAAATAGATAACAGGCGCCGCTACCAGCAGGGCATAAGCGAAGAACATGCTCTTTTTGAATTCCTTGTCGTAGTTGTCGCCTGGCGTGGTCAATTGATACCTGCCTCTTTATTTCGCACACGCTGGAAAAACAGCTTCATCAACTCGGACACCTCGGTTTCCATTACGCCTCCGATGACTTCGATATGGTGGTTCAGTCGCTTTTCCGATGGGATATTCAGAATCGAACCACAAGCTCCAAATTTGGGATCGGCCACACCGTAGACGATAGTCTTTATCCTGGACAGAACCGCCGCCCCAGCACACATCGGGCACGGTTCCAAGGTTGAGAATAACGTACAATTCTCAAGCCGCCAGTCGCCGAAATGGTTGTAGGCAGCCGACAGAGCAATCATCTCGGCATGGGCGGTAGCATCGTGCAGCCCCTGTGTCTGGTTGTGCCCTCTACCGATGACCCTTTCCTCAAAGACAACGACGGCGCCTACGGGGACCTCGTTTTTTTCAAACGCTTGTTGAGCTTCTTCGAAGGCAATTTTCATAAAGTGCTGATACCGCTCCGGATCCATGAGGGCAATATAGAGTCAGTGTTTCAACACAACAATTATTTTTTGTGTCAACAGCCCTCGTACCAGGCGGCGCGGAGGCTGAAAGGGTTGGATCAGCTCGATCAACACGGCGGGGGGGGATTGCCTCCCCTGAACAGGAAGGTAACAAGGTAAGTGAGGTCAGCTACGTCAATCGGACCGCCTATCCCGGTTACGTTGTCAATATTACCTTCTTCCTCGCATGGTGGTGACGGACCGAACCGGAAAAGGTAATTGACAAGATACGTCAGGTCTGCGACGTCAACCGGTCCGCCTATGCCGATTACACCATCAACGTTACCTCGGTTCTGGCAACAACCACCGGTAAAATGGTTCAGATACCATTGACGGCCCATATCTACGGCACTCTGAAGATCGGACAATGTTCCATCTTCAATGGTGACAAGTTCTACATAGTAGATGTGGGTGTCTGTTGGTGTTAGAACAAGGCCGGTATCGAATGTCATAACAGTGTGCAAATCAACGAGCTGAGAATCAGGGTGTGTTGAGTTGTATGCAGTGTAACCGGTGTCGTTCATGCTCGCATATAGCTCTTCCGGAACGAAACCCTGATTGGGGTAAACGAAGGTGGCATTATCGGCGGTGTACGCCCCGTGTGGGGGGCTCGATTCCTGCTCGCTGTTCACAAACCGGTTGAGAAAGGCCATACCACCCAAGCGGCGATCATTGTCCTGACACTCGGTTGAGTCGTCCTGGTTGTACTCGCCGCCGAATTGATAAATCAGGTTGCGCTCAGGATCGGAACCTGAGCCATTGTCCGAACCGGAGTCTGACGGGATATCCCAATCTATCGTTTCCCCAATGCGAACGCCTGTGACGGAAGTATCACGGTTAAGATAGATCATGAAGCGCTCGATTACGAAGTTGCAGCTATCGGGCGATTGGGGGGCATACCAGGTCTTCTCAACGGCGATAAGCGAGTCATGGGTGACGAACTTGCCGCTTGCGAAGACCTCGTAGTCACCCGAATCAGTGAGGGGAGCGTGATCGCCAAACGGGACAAATCCATTGTTATCGGCAAAGGTCGTGTTGAATATAGAGAAGTTGACAATCGTATCTGCACCCTTCACATAACCGATAATAGGAGAACCATCATTCAAATAGACCTCGGCAGAGTTGTCGCAGTCACCATAATCGACATAGTCGAGATTCACCCGTCCGATTCCTTGATGACCGAAGTTTCCCGTGTTGGCAACGGTAAGAGCCAGGCAGGTGGTGTGGATAGTATCCCACACCGGCATGTAGAGGGTATCGGCTACGATGTGACGGATCGGGAAGGTATCCGGAGAGGTTGCGGCATTTGATTCAAAGATCAACCGGCCGACCAGATTGACGGTAGTGCCGGGATCGTTGACTACCCCACCTGAGTTCAAAGAGATCGTACCGGTCTCACTGTTGTCGAGACCAGACATAACCGAGCCGCTGAAACCGCTGTAGGAGAGCCACCCAGCCGGACCACTGTCTTCCTTTACTGTGACGGTATAAATCAGTAGATAGTTTCCGTCATTGGTGATCGTTGCCTCGGTGTCGTGCGGTACACCGTGTTGGCTCCAGGAGGGGTAGCCTATCTTCTCCGGGGATATGCTGAACTGTGGGTTTGGTACCGGTTCGACACATGGCAGGCGAAACCATCGCAGGTCGGCCTTGGCCCAGAACCCTTCATTCTGCACCACGGCTCCAGCGCTGTGGTCGTTGATATACTGAATGTCAAGGTAGTAAGTGCCGGGATCGCTGCTGCCGGTGGGGATAACAATCTCAGCAGCGCCAAAATCGCCATCATTGGTTGTCCCAAACCTTGCCATTGATGGCCACTGATCGTTGTCGCAGGGACTGCCGCCGGTCGAGTCACAACCAGGGGTGCGAGAATTAGTCAGGTTGCGCGCTTTATCCCAGGTCATGCCCCAGTCGCTGGAAATGGTCAGGTAGATATCCCCGTTGGCTGCACCCATTGGGAAACTGGGGCTGCTCTCGGTTGCGCAGTCGGTTTCGACGCTGTTCGGAAGGTCGTTAAACTGCACAAATAGCACGTACAGCTTCCCGTTACACTCGGAAACGGTCATCTTGGAGGCCGTCAACTCCCAGACGCCCCCATTACAGGTAGTCTGATCCCACTCGAAGTTGTGAACTGTCCGGATGTACGGATTGTCCTCCGACCAGTGGAAGATGCAACCCTTCAATAGTCCTACCTGACCGCCCGAATTGGCATCGGCTGGCCATAACCGAGCGCCCCAGACGATATGTAGGTTTCCATCGGAAGTGATCAGAGCCGAGAGGTCGGCATACGGACGGTGTCCTTCCTCACCGTCAAGGTTCCTTGTAACGTTTACTCTCGGCTGCCAACTGACGCCGTAGTCGTATGAAATCTGATAGTAGAGATCATTATCCATTTGACTGAAGCTCCGGCACTCACATCCGGAGCAGGTATCACACGGGTCGCCCGGACAGGGCAGGTTGGCGGTCCATACCAGAGCCACTTTACCGTCATTATCAGCCGCAACATCGTGCGCCGGAGTATATACCGTGTCGACAATATAGGGAGGGTAATCCCATGTTCCAGTGGCGTCCATACCCACTTTGCGGAAACAGTAGAGCGCTTGAGGGTCTCCAGCATCGACACAGGCTTCCAGGGCCAGGATGTGCAGGGCTGTATCGATGTAACCTTCCTGGTAACGGAATTTTGGCCACATCAGTTCCTGCGTGGGGGAACCGCCATACACGGACACGTTCCGTGGAACCTGTGTCTGGGAGCTGAAATCTGAAGAGTCAGGATCGGAAGTCCAGTAGAATTGGCAGTCGGAAAACCCATCATAGTCTTCCCTGTTGTGTCCGCCGATGACGACTCGACCGTCTTCCGTACAATCGAGACCTACGAAACCAGCGAACTCGTCTTGATATTGGATACCGATACCGGTATCAGTACCAAAGTTGCCTGTAGCGGCGTTCCAGTTGTCATACCGATACTGACGTCCGAATATGATGGGGCCCGGCATTGACATCCAGCTGAAATGGACGATCATGGTATCCGGAATGCCATGGAGGCTCCAGTCGACCATACGACCCATCGATCCCCAATGCTGGCAATCATACCAAGTGTTACCAATGATTGTTCCGGGGGACAGTGTCGCAGTGGCCCCGCCCAGAGGGGCTTGTGGCATTTTGCTGGCAGTCTCAGGCGAGCCAGGGTGTTCATCAGGGAAGCCGTACGTTAATGATCTGTTGACGAGGGGGCCATCTGACTGCTTTTTGGCAGGTGACGTGGCAGCCAGGGCCGCCATCTCAAAAAGAGCAAACGACAGCAGGCAGAAAATGATTAGTGAGTTGGCTTTCTGTGGCATGGGCTGCCATTCCTCTGCGGTGTTCAAGCGGTGTGGGCAGTTACACTATCGATGCTGGGAGTTTTGATCGTCGAACTCTTAGCATCGTTGAGAAGATATCCTTCTCAAACGGAGAATGGCCAATATTATGAGCCAACTTCTCGTATACTACTCCATGTTTTGTTATAGGACTGATTATCGTTAACACACACCGGCGTTTAGCCCTACGCTTCCTTCTCCGAATTCGTTGAAAAGATATAGCTATACAGTCTGTGTGTCAAGGAATAAGGGAGGTGGGCTTTCCCCAAAAAATCCATGGGGCTGTTGAAAAACACAGAACGAACGGCGATAATTCGACAGTCCTGTGCAATCCGTCATCTCTGCGAAAGCCGTCCAGGTCCAATCCCACCCCAGGCGGGCCGACCAGGCGGCCTATCGGGCAGGAATCCATACAGATCAACAGGTTACTGGATTCCCGCTTTCGGGGGGGGTTGAAAAAGTCCCATTCTCGTCATTGCGAGTCCGCCGCAGGCGGACGTGGCAATCTCGAATTTTGAATGCCAACGAGATAGCCACGTCGCTTCGCTTCTCGCTTCAAGGGTACGAAAAGGTAGACGGCCAATCTTATTTGGAGGTGATGGGACTCTGGCAGGATTGGCCGAAAGAAACAGGTTAGCTGTGGCAGGATCGCAGGGATCATGCCATACAACCACTGTGCGTGGAACTTTTTTCAATCTCCGCGATTATCATTAATTACCAATGAGAGATTAGCTGTTGACGCAATTTGCTTGATTTCTCGGCAAATAATTAGGATTATACATTAGTTGGTGAGACATTGTATCCTTGCTGGTTTTTCTGGTGGTTTTAGCTTTTGCCGCTTACCAGGATACCTGCGGCCAACTGATCATAAGCGTTATTTGCTTGTGCTTAAATGATTTCGGGTAACGCCCGATAAAAGGTACTGATGAGGCAATTCCAGTTCAACGACCGAACGGCGAGGTCGGGAATCGGTTTCGGACCACGTGGGCTGTCACCTTTCATCAAGGTGATGCTGATTTCGAATACTCTTGTCTTTATTGCGCAATTGCTGTATCCGAAACTGACTTACCAACTTGGCCTGATCCCCGCCAGGTTTTTTGCGGAGTTTCCCAATCTCCTCTATCAGCCGCTGACCTATATGTTTCTGCACGGCAGTATCGGCCACATATTTTTCAACATGTTCGCCCTGTGGATGTTCGGCACCGAGATTGAGCGCCGCTGGGGTAGTAAGGTCTTTGCCCGTTTCTACATCCTGGCCGGGCTGGCCGGCGCCTTTCTTTGTTTGATATTCAATGCCTCTCAGCCCTATCCGATCATCGGCGCCTCGGCCGCTATCTACGGACTGTTGGTGGCTTACTGGGTATTGTTTCCCAACAGGTACCTGTACATCTACTTCCTCTTTCCCATCAAGGTTAAGTGGGCCATTCCGGGGATGATGCTTTTGGGTTTTCTGTTTTCCGCCGGCAACATTGCCCACATGGCTCATTTAGGGGGAGCCGTATTCGGCTTCTTGTACTTGAAAATGGACTGGCGGTGGCTGTATGTCACCAAGTGGCTGAAGAACCGGCGGTATCGACGGCAACAGGATAAATTGCAGGAAAACAGGCAACATGCCGAAGATGTTATGAAGAGGGTTGATTCCATCCTCGACAAAATCAACGAGGTTGGTATCGAGAATATCAGCAAAAGTGACCGCAAGTTCCTTGATGAGGCTTCGTCTCGATTGTCCAAGAAGGATTCGACGAAGAAGAGGTAGAACTTATGCGTAAGAGAGTGTTGCTGGCCGAGCAGTCGGATGCAATTCGCGGTGTAGCGGAAACGTTGTTGCGGCAAAACGGTTTTGAGGTGATCCCCATTACTACTGCTGAAAAGGCTCTGGAGGTACTTAAATTTACCCGTCCCGACCTGATGATTATTGGCAGCGAGCTCGTCACCCTCAATCAGCGCCCGCTGTACGAAAGAATCCAAAACGATCCCAAGGCGGGTACTATTGCCATGCTGCTGTTCAGCGAGTCCGGCGGCGACCTACCGTTTCCTCCGGAGGTCGTCATTCCCAGGCCTTTTGATCCTAAGGAGTTCCTTGAGAAAGTGATGGTGTTTTCCGGTCTGTTGGGTTCGGACACGACAGAAGCAGTGCCCAACCCGCTGGAAAAGGCAAACCTCGACGATGATCTCCTCGACGCCGCCTTGGGTATCGACCATATCAACGTTACTGATTCTGAAGAGATGGACAGAACCGCAGCGAGCGCCAAGAGTGGCCAGCCAAAGTCGTCAGACAAGTATATCGGGCTTAACCATAGCGAGAAGGACCGTGAAGAAACTACCGACAGTAGTAAGGTTGAATCGCTCATGATTAGGGATAGCGAGGACACTGACATACGCCGTCCCGCTCAGCAGAACAAGCACATACCGCCCCTCTCTGGCACTGGAAAACTGGAGATACTGACCGACCAGTACTTACTTGCTGATCCCAACGCCTTGGATGCGGACAGAGAAGGGCAGGTTCATGATTATGAGTGGTTTATCGGCGAGATGCGCAAAGAAGCCGATGGTTCACCTGCTTCCGCGCCGCCGCCTAGTTCCACCGACAATACGCCCTCTCCGGAGTTAAGTATCTCTGAACCGGCATCGATTGTTGACCCGCTTACTCCCCCACCGGCGCCGCCTCAGTCTGAGAGCACGGCAAGTCAGGAAAAGGGGGGTGCTGTCGAGAAGTTTCTTGATGATTTCAAGAAAGAAGTCGAAAAGATTCAGTCGGATGATCCTCAAAGCGTGAATCTTGAGCCGGAGCAAATATCGTCAACGGTGAAACCCGGCCAAGGTGGGCATATCTGGGAGGAATCCACCGAAAATATCACCCCTGAACAGCTCAATCTGTTAACCAAGCAATTCTGCTCTGAATTGGCCGAGAAGATCGCTGAAAAGATCGTAACCAAGATCGATAGCGAGAAGCTGTTCAACTTGTTGAGAAATGAGATTCTCTCGCATTTCCGGAACAAGCCGTAACCATGAGCGGTTTCTTTCTCTTGATTGCATGATTCAACCCTCGAAGGGAAAAGACGGTTTTGTTTGACCGGCCCATGGTTGAAATGCCAACAGTGAGCCTTGGCTCTCTTTTGTCGCTGATTCTATCCCGGCGGTCGCTGTTGATCTGTAGTGGATGAATCTCACGTTAAATGTAGTTGGAATATGGGGGCACGATGCATAAAATACAGCCACTAGTTGGATGATGATGAAGATGTTTAGACAATTTTGGCCATATTCGTGGAAGGTTATGACCGCCGTCCTAGTTCTTTTAATAGGCATGTTTGCCGGTGTTAATCTGCACTCAGAAATTGATCTCTCGATGCCGGCAGCAGAGCAAGAACAAGATCTTGTCGCGGTGATATCAGTTTTCTCTGTCGCCTCTGGCCAACCCGGGGAAATGTACGCTTGCGCAACCGTGGCAACTATCAAGCCGGGTTGGCATATCAACTCTGCCAGACCTTACCAAGACTGGCTGATCCCAGCCGAACTTTCCTTCGACACAGTACCCGGTCTAACTCCCCATGACATTGTCTACCCGGAGGGAACCGATGTATTCCTCGGCGGCGAGAAGATGTCCGTATACAGTGGCCGTACTATTATAAGTTTCCAGATCACCGTGGACGAGGAAACATCAGCGGGAGAATTTGTCCTTCCTGTGCGTTTCACCTATCAACCCTGCAACGACGTAGAATGCCGCCGCCCACAGACTGTGGAAGCCAATCTGCAGATTAGCGTGGGTGGTGAAGGCACCCCCATCAATCCTGACATTTTTGGCGCTGCCGGCATGCAGAGTGGTCGGCAGGTTGATACCGAGAAACCTAACGATACCCCACCGGTTGAGGAAAACGAGCTGCAACGGTTGATAAACAAGTATGGTGTTTGGGGATATTTTCTTGCCTTGGCGATTGCTTTTATCACCGGTCTTTTGCTGTCGTTTTCTCCCTGCACATACCCCATGATTCCTATTACAGTGAGTGTCTTTGCCGGACAGCAGCGCTCCGTTGGTCGGGGTTTCATCCTGTCGTTGGTTTATGTCGGTTCGATGGCTGTTATATACGGCATCATAGGATTGATTGTTTCTCTTGTTGGTGGGGTTTTCGGCGCCTGGCTGGCCAGCCCGCCGGTAGTTGTCGTGATAGCATTGGTCTTTGTCATCTTCTCTCTCTCGATGTTTGGTCTGTATGAACTGCAAGTGCCCCGTTCGCTGCGGCAGAAGCTGGGGACAAAGGCAAAGGGCGGCGGAGTTATGGGTTCAATTGTTCTGGGTGTTATCGCGGCGCTGGTCGTCTCGCCCTGTGTAGGTCCGTTCGTGGCAGGCATCCTTTTGTATGTTGCTACCAACGGTTCGCCAGTTGTCGGTTTTCTGGTCTTATTTGTATTTGCCCTTGGGTTGGGTACGCTCTACGTGATCATAGGGACATTCTCCTCGGCGATGTCCAGACTGCCAGGGTCTGGAGAGTGGATGGACTCGGTCAAGAAGTTCTTTGGGTTTGTTCTGTTGTTAATGGCAATATATTTCCTGCGTACAGTTATTCCGCCCACGCTTACCGCAGTTCTCACGGGGTTGGTTCTGGTGGCTTTTGGTGTCTTCGGTGGAGGTCTGGATCGCCTGACCGCCGAGGCCGGTTTCTTCCTGCGATTGAAGAAATTCCTGGGGGTATTGGGATTTCTCTTGGGCGTCTACTTACTTGTGGGGACGGTTATTTCCCGCGGATTGATTTTGCCCCCGG
>Ga0315555_1000878_pt1 | contig 21721 bp, 18 predicted proteins | sample SalMarSW160380MG_FD_202113 | JGI IMG/M metagenome (GOLD analysis project Ga0315555, IMG submission 202113) | Salt marsh sediment microbial communities from the Plum Island Ecosystem LTER, Massachusetts, United States - Salt Marsh Sediment SW1603-80 ... | reverse complement strand
GAGTCTATATCATTCGCAATCGCCAGTAGATTCTTCCTCATGAAGACCATTACTGGTTAAAAGGAGATTTCTGTCTTTATGATGAAACTTTTTATAAATGCTTAATTCACAAATAGGGGCTAACGCCTAAATATACCGGATTCTATAATCCCCGGTCTGAAGACCGGGGCCATTTAATTTCTAAAAATATAACAAGTTTGATACATTATATCCTATTTTGTGAATTAAGCAGGCTAAATCCGGCCACCTCTGTTCCACCCGTCAGATGAATTTACCCCCTGTTTACCTGTGTTCATTTTAAAGTTTTATTATTAATGTGTACTCTTTCCCATACCGGAAAGGTCTTGCTCCTGGCTGGCTTCCAAGGGTTTGGATCAGGGTAAAGTATGACATCAGAGTCCATCTTCACCATTCCGATTTTTACAGCCAATCTTGCTTTGAGAGGATGAAATCAACAGATTGGTTTTTATCAGATATTGATGAAATATTACCCTTTATTATTTCTGTTTTGTGGGCCAAGGATATAATCATTAATAAGAAAAATCTTGATCCTTTTCCCGGAAAAAGTAAAGCCTGAGGTCACTTTTCCTTTATGAAATTATGAATGGTTTTTTAATACCTCTAAAAAATTTTCCTGTTACCTTTTAACAGTCTCCGTCCCGACAGGGTCTTCAGCCAGGTTTGTATCCACCCCGCAGACAAAACGCAACAGCAACGTCCGCCGGACCCGTTTAATCAAATTAAGACCTTCGTTAATATGATAAAATCATGGCGTTATAAAAAGTAAAAATTAAAAAAATTGCGAATGTTTTAAAGGCTAACAGGTTCCGGAATAACTATAAGTATCCGTAATTTTTCAGATAATCAGATAATCTCTACTGAGGAAGGAAATTTTTATGATAAATTGGGCACACTGTGTGGGACACGATTCCGGCAGGCGCTATGCCCGATAAATGCAATTCGGGTAAATCAGTCATACTAATTTACGCTCATTTCACGGAGCTTTTCAAGATTATGCAGGGCGTCCATTAATTCCGCATCAATCAATTTCAATAACCGCTGTTTTTCTATGTGCTTCTCGTTTTCTTTGGCTTCTTCAATGGATTCCAGTATTTGTTTCAAATCTTTAAGCAATTGTCCGATTTCGGGGCGATTCATGAAATTCTACTCTCTTTAATTATGATTTTTTTATTTGCCAGCGATTTATAAATAAGATAATCAATTTAAATTCAAAAAACAAAATTGCACTATAATGAACTAGCATCTTTCCGTTTTACAGAATCATACTTTCATCCATAAAAAAATCCCGGCCGGTTTCCGCCTGCCAGGATTTTTCATCCTATTCCAGGAGAATTTACTTTTTAACAAAAAAAGCTTTAGCCTGCCTGGCGGCCTGCGGGGATATTTGCCTGGTAAACATGCCTGAATATTGACCTTTATACTGAGCGGCATCGATTAAGGCAAGACTGACCTGCGGCAATTGATTCAAGATTTTGATAAATTCATTGGCAATCAGAGCATAACCACCATTATTGGGATGTATTCCATCCAGACTGAATGCGGTGTTTACCGGGTCAAAAAATACAAACTGTCCTGAAAAACCATCGATCCCGGTGGTATTTAGTTTATTGAGCAAAGCGTTCATGTCCACTATCCTGATTCCTTGAGACAGGGCAAAGTCACTAATCACCTGGTTATAACCGGCCACTGCGTCCTCAATAAAGGTTTTCTCTGCCTCGGTTAAGGTAAAGGAAGCGGGAATGGGCTGACCACTGGCTTCCAGATTGGCATCGGACAATTGCTGCAGTATCCGATTTATGAAATCAGGCGGAACACCATAACCCGCCATGGTTGCCGAATCCGGTATTCCCAGTCCGGTTGTAAAATACTCGCTGACAAAGGGAAGTAATACATGGGAATCCCCGCTCAGGACTTCTTCTGACATCAGCGGTACATACAGGGTGTTTACAGTATCAAACAGCACCGGGCTGAAGGCGGTATCGAACACAACCGGTACCGGCGTATTGATCTCCAGAGCAGGGATCGAGCGGTAAATGAGCTTATCCAGCAAATTAACATAGGGGATATCCGAAACATTAGGTACATTAGCAGCAACCCGAACCACACTGCTATCCCTGATGCCGGCCAGCTCCTCCAGAATGGTTGAGTAGCGGGAACGGAAATCGGCCAGCGGTGTAACCTGCAAGGGATCACCACCATCCAGCGCTGCGCCCAGCACATCATTATTACCGGCCCATAGCAGGACAAGGGTGGGATTCAGCGATACCGCCTGCTGCAGGGCGGTGGTGTTCCCGAAATAAGGATTTCTCAGGACAGCATCATATAAACCCCCACCTACAGCGTTAAGAATGTCATAGAGATCTGCCCCCGGCATACCCAGGTTGTCATAGGATCTGGGAAGAGTAATATTTGTAAGCAGTGACGGGATTCCATCCACACCGCCGGGAACCGGGTCCCCCCGGACTATACGCCTATTGACGTATTTCAGGGGACCATAGGCAGCATTGGTAGTGGAATCGATCTCACCCACACCGGGTAAAGCGACAAGGGGCTGCTGGAAATCGGCAGCCTTTCCGGCCTGTTTGGCTATCAGATACGGATAACTGTGCAACTGGAAATCTTCCACTATGCCGCCTGATTGCACACCGGCAGTCAGACTGTTACCTACCGCCACCATTTTACTCAAGGCAGTGAGGTCACCGGAGTCCCCGGGTCCGGAAGGTCCTTCCGAAGAACAGGCCAGCATCACGATTACTCCTGCCAGAAATCCCAATTTAATCAGTTTAACCATATGACACTCCCCTGTTATTTTATCCATTTCCCTGTTCACCATCTGAAAAAATCCTTATTGAGCAGAATTAGTGACGAAAATTAAAATCCTATAATATCTGTTGTACTTCGAAATTAGTAAATCAACACCGCGTTACAAAGAGGATGGGTGGTGCTTAGACATTCAAAAATGTGTAATCACATCGATCACATACCATCCATACTTACCGCTGAAATTCCGGTTGTCCGGTACAGCTTCATCACGTTCCATTTTATTACCAATCAAATTAGCAGCCATTCCACCTGAAGTCAATCAGCCGGATAGTTGATGGCCTTTCCATTATTTGCCCCGGTTTATTAAACAGGTAATTTTGTTTAAACAGAGAGTGGAATGTTTAATCATGAATACCAGGGATAGCCGATCAATGGAGTTCCCGGATTGAATTCCAAAAAAAATCCCGTCCGCCTTTAAGGTGAACGGGATTTGTTAACTTTTAAAAAACTGGATCAGAATGCCAGGCCCAGGGTTAATCCGAATAGATTGGCAGTACTATTATAGGTGCCGGGGAATTCATTCGGCGGATCGGTAACCGACCGTTCCTTGGCCTTGATATACTGATAGGCGGCATCCACCCGGACCTGCTCGCTGAACTGATATCCGATGCCTATGGAACCTTCCAGCCGGTCCGAATCGGGTAACAGCGGTTCAAGAGATTTGTCGGGTACTGGTGACATATCATATACAAAACCGGCGCGCAGGGCCAGTTTTTCCAGGGAATACTGGCCACCCAGGCGAATCAAATATGCATTTTTATAATCTTTTATCCCGGTGGAGCCGGTTTGCAGGGGTTCACCGGTCAGCGGGAAGTTGGGGCCATCCGGAAGATCCAGGACTAATTCTTTATAGGCATCCCAGAATACATATTCGAAATCCGCCTCAGCAATAAAATTTTCATTGAACTGGTATGCCAGTCCAACCCTCAGATCTGCAGGCATGGGAAGTTCGGTCTCTCCATCGCCACCCGGGAAAAAGGAAGTAAGCGCCTGCATATCGGTAAACATAGCATCACCCTTGAACTTGAGTTTGGTAAGGCTGCGGTAGGACGCACCGACAGAGAGCATTTCAGTCGCCTTGTATAATATACCGAGGTTGAAACTAACATTGGAACCGTCTCCTTTGAGAGATACCCAGCCATCGCTGGCGGCCGGAGTTGGGGGTGCAAGAGAAGAATAAGTGGGTACCCGCTGCTTGAGTGTCACGCTGCCGGTTACATAGCTCACCCCTACACCAGCTGAAAATTTATCGCTGAATTTATAGGCGATAGACGGATTAATATAATAGGCTGTGAGTTCCGTTTCAACGGCCAGATAACGGCCAACCCAGTCCGCCAGCCATTTTGTCCCCAGTCCGTAGGGAACAAAAAACCCAACACCAAAAGATAAATTATTTTCCATGCTGTAGGTTATATAGGCATGGGGTGGATAAAATGTCTGGCTTTCCATGTCGGTTTTCACGGTGGAGGGAGTCGGTCCGGTGAAATCGGATTTGGGAGCGATAAGTGTGCCTCCCGCCATAATGTTCCAGCCCTTTAAATTCGTTAAACCGGCCGGATTAAAGTAAATAGCCGATGCATCTGCAGCCTGCGCCACAAAGGCACTCGCCATTCCCTGGGCTCGTGCGCCATGTTCTCCAATCTGGTATCCGGCAGATAATGCCACCGCAACGGACAGAAAAAGTACGAAAAGTGTTATAAACAGCTTACTCATAATGCCTCCTGATTTAATGTCCTTATACATGAATTAGCTTACTAAAGTGAAAGTTCTGCTGAGTATAAAAAAAAAGAATGAAAAAATCAAGACAAAAAAACGGACAGGCATATTAGATGCATTTCAACGATTGAAACTTGCACTTTAATTATCGAAAGATTAAATTTTGCTTACACAGAGGAGGACCCTGCCATGATCATTAAAATTCTTAGCATTTTCCTGATTATCTGCATTCCCATGCTGGCCCAGGAGAACTTCAAGCCGGCCGGTGATTGCGAGAAGTGCCACAAGGAGGTTTATCAGCAATGGAAGACATCCATGCATGCTCTATCCACTGTTCAGGAGGATCCCATCTTCCGGGGCATGTATAACCTGGCGGTTGAGGAGACAGGGAGCAAATTGAATGATAAGTGTATGATCTGTCATTCTCCCATGTCTGTAGTATTTGGCGATACTGATATGCAGCATGCTTATAACCGCGAGGGCGTGACCTGCCAGTTTTGCCATGGTGTGCGGGAGATCAAGAATTACCAGTCTGCCCGCGATTTTACCATAGACCTGAAGAAAGTATACAGTCCGGAAGAACCGGGCCGCAAGGCACCACATGCCGTGGAGGTGCGTGATTTTTTCCGGAAAAGTGATTTCTGCCTGCCCTGTCACGCAGTAATGAAAAATCCAAAAGACCTGGATGTCTGTTCCACCGGCAGTGAATGGCAGGCTTATTACGAGAAGCATCAGAAAACCTGCCAGGACTGCCATATGCCAAAAATCGACGGTATTTCTTCCCATGGCTTTCCAGGTACCCAGCAAGGAGAAATTCTGAACAATGCAGTGGAGATGAAACTGGATTATGACACCGATACCAGGGAACTGCGGGTCACATTAAACAATACCGGTGCGGGACATGCCATTCCCACCGGTACCCCACTTCGCATGGTTTTTCTTAAAGTAGCTGCCTATGACAGTGCCGGTAAACTCCTCTGGCAAAACTGGAAAGACAATCCGGTAAAGGAAGATAAGAGCGGGTTGTTTATGAGGATTCTGGGAGATTCCGCGGGTAACGGACCGGTTCCCCCCTGGCGCGCCACCCAAACCCTCTATGACCGTCGTCTGATGCCTGATGAACCGGTAAGTGTCAGGTATACACTGGATTCTAACAAAATTTATGATATTGAAGCCAAACTGCTGTATCGTTTTGCTCCTCAACCTGTTCTAAAGCAGCTCGGCATTACCAGTCCCCGCTACACCCAACCGCGTCTCATTGTACAGCAGGGGATGAAAGTGCTGTAAAAAGACCGGTTAGCTGAGCATGTCTCACAATGTATTCACGACGTCGGGTGACAAACTTTCCGGAATGCCCATTCCTGGTAATATCAGGGAAGGCTGCTCAACTGCCGGTCCGTTCCGCCATTCTGGCAGTGCCCTTCAGAGGGGGAATTCAGTGATGGGCATACAAATCATTTCATGAAAAGGAGAAGTCGGGGTTAATAAAAGAATTATTGAGGATACAATTAAAGAGAGAGAAATATGAAATGATATTCTTTCTATTAAGTGTTCAACACGATAGAATCCCGATTTGTAAACTGTTATGGGAAGTTTACCCCTGGAAAAAAATTATTTTAAATGAGGGATAAGAGTCATGGGACTGCATTTTAATCAGAATGCATGAATTTCTGGAAAAATGCGAAGAATAACTTTAATTTTTTCGGAAAGGCGAGACAACAATTATTTACCGTTGGGCACGATTTTTGATACTAAATATATGTTATCTTATGGAGGTGTGTAATGAAAAGCGCACATGTATGTTTCGCCGGTCTTATTTTTATTTTAAGTCTTATGGCATGTCTGACCTGCAGTGACGTCGGGAAAAAAATACCGGAGGGTACCATAACACTCCGGATTACCGGACTTTCCGGAGCACTTGACCAACAGAAATTTGAGGATATTCGCTCTCGGATAATAATTTCGCTTATAAATAAGTCCGATTATTCCATTTCTAAAGAATAGCCTTTGCCCGGTCCCTGCTGGAAGTGGCCTCCGGATACCTGCGATATCGTATTTGAGAATGTCCTGCCAGGCGACTATATTGCGGGATTGCAGTTATCACAGGCTCCTCTCACCGAACCACTCACCGAAAAAACTCGCAGCGAACTACTGAGTTATTTTTTCAGAACTCCCGATTCCATCAGCGATATTAAAAACAGGAGTATGGCAGCCATACTGGACCTTAAAATTGTCGACACCAAAGTTGTTAATATTATGAGAACCTTTACGGTACCCGGGGATGCATTTGCACAATAAAATTCTGCTGATTGAAATAAGCAGATAAATTGGCTTCCAGAACCGGAATTCCCTGCCCGGCCGGTGTTTTATTAAAATAAAGTTAATTGACTGAAGGGAGCAATTATTCAATAAAAACACCCTTATCAGGTCAGGTTTACGAATCCATTCTGCAGCTGGCTCATATTCTGGGGCAGCACAATGACTTCCAGGAAGTGTTGCGTCTGGTTTCCCACAAAACAGAACAACTACTGCAGGCGAGAGCGTTCTGATCATGATGGTGATTCCACAAACGCATGAAACCATCAAAACCATGTTCACCGAGGTCCGCGGGAAGGCATGGGATAATAGTTAAACGCATTAATCCCTATCAATCCTTGGATATTTCCAAATAATGATTTTTTATGCAAGAAAAGTATTGATCTTTTGTTGAAAATGTGTATATTTAGATCAGAGTGATCTACGCAGTTGGAGTTGGAGATTTCTAAAAAAAGAGGGAGGATTCGATGAGTCATACCCATACCCGGATTTATATCCACATCGTTATCGCTGTAAAGCCCCGCCTGGAAGATTTTAAATCTGAGAAGAGAGACGAATTACAAAAATTCATGACAGAAATTCTCCGTAAAAAGGGGCATAATATTCTGGCCATCCGTTGCCTGCCGGATCATTCACATCTATTAACGGAAATTCAACCGGAAATCACCCTGGATGGGCTGGTACGGGAGATTAAAAACAGTTCCACGCGGTTTATTAATCGGAAAAAATGGTTCCCGGTTAAATTTCAATGGCAACAGGGAGTTGGTCTGTTTTCCTGCAGTCATTCCCAGGTTCAGCTGGTAGCGGGATATATCCAAAACCAGGACAATTATCATCTAACAAAGCATTTTCGGGACGAGTATCGTGAAATACTAACAAAACTTAACATTCCGCCGGAAGAAAAACATTTGTTTGCACCGGTAAAGGGATAACAAAACCTGATACGGGGGCATTCCATTGAATATCCCTGTATGATATTTCCGGTGAACGGAAAAATATTTTAAGATAACTACCGTTCTCAGTAGTGCGGCCGGTAAAAAGGTAATGTTTGGTTCCTGGGATTATTTTAAAGTTATGGAAAAAAGCGACGCCCACCGCAAATTCAGGACAACAAAAGCCGGATAATTTTGGGGGAATCGCTCAAATCCGGCAGCAGGGTGCCGGGTTTATATTTCAGGAGATCCTGCTCCCGGGTGTGGCCGCTGGCCACTGCCAGAGACCGCAAGCGGTTGGCATGGGCGCATCGGATATCATTTATACTGTCTCCGATAATCCAGGTATCGTGTCGTTCAAAAAAATGACCGAAATGTTTCTCTGCCCTGCGAATAGCAATGGGTGGTAAATCTTCCCGGTTGAGTGCATCGTCGCCAAAAGCACCCACCGGAAAATGGTCGTATAAATGCTGCGCAGCCAGTTTCAGACGGGCCCCCTCTCGGACATTACCTGTCAGCAGCCCAAGCGCAAACCGGTCATCCTCGGAAAGAGCTTGCAACAGTTGCAACACACCGGGAAGAATGGTAACAACTCCATCCTTCACAATCTCAATTTTCAATTTCTTCAGATAAACTTCCATTACCCGGTTAGTCATTTCACTGATGTCAGAAGCGGAAATCCCGCAACGGTTCAGCAAAGTCATCACGATATTGCGGTCGGTATTTCCCACAAAATCTGCCATGGTCCAGCTGATGGGTATACCTGCGGCTTCAGAAACAGATCCCGCCATCAGTTTCGCTGCGACACCACCGGTGAGAATAAGCGTTCCATCAATATCAAAAAGTAGAAGTTTCTTTTTCATAAATTCTTACCTGCAGATTTCAAAGAATGAATTGCTAAAAACCCAGATTTTTCAGAGTGGATAATTTTTTCCGCCAGTTCTGTAACACTTTTACGTACAGTTCTAAATACACAGGCCGCTCCAGGAATGTTTCAATATCTTCTCTGGCATGCTGTCCTACCTGCTTCAATGCCCGTCCACCTTTGCCGATCAAAATTCCTTTCTGGGAATTATGATCCACATAGATTACCGCCCGGATAAGATCCTTGCGACCGGGATTTTCAGAGAACTCCTCGATTTCCACGTGGCAGGCATAGGGGATCTCTTTACTGTAGAGCTGGAAAATTTTCTCACGGATAATTTCAGCGACGAAAAATCTTTCGTTCTGATCGGACACAAAATCCAGCGGATAATAGGGTGGATGAGCCGGCAGATGTTGAATTATTTCCTTCAGAAGCCGGTCCAGCCCCTCATTATGCAGAGCTGATACAGGAATGATGGCAGCAAAAGAAAAGCATTTTTTATACAGATCCATCAGCGGCAGGAGTTCAGCTTTTTCCACCAGATCCATTTTATTTATTACCAGAATAACCGGTTTCCCGGTAAGCTTTCCGGAGTGAAAAACTTCCGGTAACTCAGGATTTTTATCATTTGGTTCCACCAGCAGGCAGATAATATCCGCATCTCCCATCGCTTTATCCACATACTGCATTAAAATTTTTTGCAGATCGTATGCAGGACTGATGATTCCGGGGGTATCGGTAAAAACAACCTGGTAATTGTCTCCATTCAGAATACCCAGAATTTTTCTGCGGGTGGTCTGTGGTTTGGGTGTAACTATGGAAAGTTTAAAATCGAGCAATCCGTTAAGGATTGTTGATTTACCCACATTAGGTTTTCCCACCAGAGCTACATAACCTGTCTTAAAATGATCATTATTATCCATATCCGTTCTCCCGGAGGGAAATTTAGATGATGGGTGGGCAGTAAGCAAGGGTGAAGTACTGCTGGAGGTTATCTCCCCGGACGTATTTGGGGAGCGCATCTTTTATTTGGAATGCATGGTGTAGACGCCGTCCCAGTCCTCCGCGGGGGCCTCGCTGGCAAATTCATGAACCCGCCGCAAATATTCCCTGGAAGGCCCATCCTGCGGCAAAACCTGCAGGCAAAACTGGAAACAGTCTTCCGATTTTTTCCAGTCCCTGAGATGATAATAACGGATGCCATTTACAAACACCGGAAGCATGGTACGCAAGCTGTCGGATATCTGTTGATCCCGACGACCGATCACTTCCAGCACCCGCACTGGCTTCTGGCGCCCCCTAACCCGGATAAGATCCAGTGGTCGCGAAATGATATAATCTTTCACCATTTTATAGGTATCTTCGCTGATCATGATTTGAGTACGGTACATCTTATTGGCACCTTCCAGCCGGGAGGCCAGGTTCACCGCATCTCCCATAACGGTATAGTCAAAAACGTTTTTGGATCCCATGTTGCCGACAATCATATGACCGCTGTTAATACCAATCCGGCAGGACAATTCAGATACTACATCTTTGTACTTGGACAAATTGAGCTTTTTCAGCTTTTGCTGCATTTCTATTGCGGCAAAACAGGCTTTAACGGCATGGTCCTCAAAAAAGACCGGTGCCCCGAATTCCGCCATGAGGGCATCACCTTCGTATTTATCAATAATGCCATCGTACCGGAAAACGATATCGGTCATTTCGGTAAGATAAAGGTTGATGAGGTTCACCAGATCAGTCGGTTTCAGTTTTTCTGAAACCGAGGTAAAATCGGCCAGATCCATAAACAATACGGTCAGAAAACGCTCTTCTCCTCCCAGCGTCAGCTTTTCCGGATGGGCCAGCAGTTCCTTAACGACCTTCTGAGGCACAAAACGTTCGAAGGCCCCGATTATCATTTTCTTTTCCCGCTGGGTGGCAACATATTCATGCAGGGTACTGCCCACAAAACCGAGCGCAATTCCCAGAGTGGGGGTCACCATGGGCATAATAAACCGGTACTGAGCGAAGATAAAAAACTGGCCGAGGTTATACAGCAAGAGAATCCCGATGGTCAGCAGGATTGCCCATACAGTTGAAAAGCGCATGACAAAGACATAAACCGCAACAATCAAGATCAGAACAAGAATCAAAGAATATCCATGGGGAAGTTCGGAAAAATATCCGCGGTTCAGAATAGTCCCGATGGCATTGGCATGAATTTCCACTCCGGGCATTTCAGCCTTGCGGTAATTTCCCTGGCGATCCTGAAATTCAAAAAAGGGTGCCGGGAAATTATCATGCAATTCCGAAACAGTGGAGCCTATTAGCACAATTTTGTCTTTGAAAACCTCATCCGGCAACAATGAGGAAGAGAAATAATCAAGATCATATTCTTCCTTAAGCGTAAAGGTGGAATCATCAATAACGGTATCAAATGAATAACGGGGAAAGGTACCGACCGGTCCGGTAAAATTAATCCGCATCAGACCTTCCGGAGAAAGGGGTATAGAAAGATTTGCCAATTTTATCCGTTTTCCGGTGACTTTAATTGACTGGTCATCCGGAATCTCAAAATATTTTTTAAGGACCTGCAGCCCAAAGGAGGGAAGCAGTTGCTCCCGGTATTTCTGTGCCACAAAATATTGCCTGTAAATACCGTCAGGATCTGACTGAACGGCGGTAATACCCCAGCTGCTGTCAGCAGACAGCAGAGAAGAAATTGGTTTTACCAGCATGGGATAGGAGCGGTACTGACCGGTATCTTCAACCTTTCCCGCCAGGACTACCCGGCCTGAATTTTTTAGGGATTGTGCCAGCTTCTTATCGCTTTCCGGATTCTGAACATCCGGTTTGTCCAGAATTACATCCAGTCCGATCACTTTCGCACCCGCCCGCGTGAGGTTGTCAATCACGTGAGCATAATAATAGCGCGGCCAGGGCCAGCGATCCGGCAGCGACTCCCAGGACTGATCGTCAATAGTCACCAGCACAATGGGGGAATCAGAAACCGGAAGCGGTCCGCGCCAGTGAAAACGCCAGTCAATAGTCTTTAATTCCAGCGCCCGAAGTGCTGGAATAACCTGAATGGTAAGTGTGAGGAGAAAGGTAAATACAATAATTCCAGCAATAGTTGCCAAGGAATATTTTTTCATAATTCGATTTTAATAATACAAATTAAACCATAAAATTTATATCAGAAATTGATATCATACCTCAGGGTATAAATAAAATCCTGGTAGCTGCGATCTCCGGAGTAGGTGAGGAAATCGGTAACGAAACTGAAACTGCCATAACGCTTTAAGACATAATTGATCCGGAAAGAATAATAATTGCGTTTATAATTTAGATCTCCCAGGGTGGTTGATGTATAGCTGGATTTTACATTACCGAAACGTAAATTCGCCTGAAGGAATAAATTATCTTCAGCAAAAACATTGGTAAAACGGTAGTTTCCTCCGATTCCAAAAGTAGTCAGGTCCAGTTTACTTCCCTGGGCAGGATCATTGGGCCCGGTTTCGGTATTCTGAATGATGACTTCTAGCAGTGTCTGCAAGGGCATGCTAAACTGCGTCCGGAGGTTTACATTATAATAATCGGTATTACTTTCGGCATAGGTAAATATATCATCACGGCGGTAACTGGTCAAATCAAAGCCGATCCGGCTGTTGGTATTCATCAGCATAAAGCGATAGCCGGTAGATAAATTGATAGAGGTTGTCTGGTTATCTTCCGGGCGGTTGAGAATGGAACCGATGGAATCTGCGGGAACATCACTAGCGCGGGAATAATTATTATATCCAATACTGATTTCCGGAATATTGCCTACCGGGAAATAGGAAATTGTCGCATAGAAATTTCGGCTGGTGGTGGTATGCATTTTAACATTCTGCAGGTTATTATGGAAATTCCTGTATCCCAGGGTAAGAAAAACCTGATTTTTTATCAGGTTAATATTATCAACAATATGGAAACCGCGGTTGTCGCGAAGCAGATAAGGCTGGCCCAGGCTGTAAAAATCCTCATCCACCGATTCATAGATCAAACTGAGATTATTGTTATAATAACGGAGTAATATCCGTCCCTGATAAGCCAGTCCCGGCCGCACAATCAGATATTGATTGACCGTAACAAATTTTCTGGCCCAGTCATAAGCAGTTTTATTCAAATCACCATCAAACACCTGGTTGAGCGTATCGAAGGGGATATCCCCGCCGGCGATATTCCGGTTGTAAAGGCTGGCGTTGACATTAACATCAATAATGATTCTGCGGTTATCCAGTCCCACAAAAAGATCGGTACCCAGGGCGGCATTTTCCTGAGGATTTATTCCGATATCGATGCTATTAACGTCATCCTTGCCTCTCAGGTAGGTAAATCCCAGCTGAAATTTTTCACCCGATCCGAAGCTGGGCCGGACAGTGGTGATATTTCGTTGGTAGGTGCCGTAAATATTAGTCGTATCAGTGCCACTGACGAATTGCCTCCCGTTTACTCCCCGGTTGGTTTTGCCGGTGGCTACGTCCAGGTTGAAGGATTTCAGGTACAGTCGGGCGTAAACTCCCCGCAGAAAAATATTCTGCATAATCATGGGATTTAATTTAGGATAAGAATCTCCTGCCTCCACACTGGTATACCTACCGTTAAGGAAATTATATCTCACAAATCCTGAATAGCGGTTAACCGGTTGGCGGTCCGCGGCTTCCTGATTGCTCATATAGACCCGTCCGCCCATATTCCAGCGGTTATAATTGGCACGCAGCTGAAATCCGCTCTGGTTGTATGGCACATAAGAAGTGCCGGAGATGGTATTCCCCAGATTTTCCTGGCGGGATTCCGCAAAAAAGCGTCCCGACACCACCCAGCGGTCAGTCGCCTCCACTTCACCGCGGCTGGAGATGCTGGTAAAACGCCACTCGCGACTGGCCACCAGATTCCCTTCGGAATCATACAATTCCAGCCGTATCTGGTGGCGCCCCGGAGGTACGGTACGAGGTGCAAAAGTAACAAAATCTCCATACTTCTGGAGATACTGAGATACATCCCAGGTATCCAGATACATTTTAGTCTTTTCCGGATCAACCATGGAGCTGATACCGGCAAATGAAGCGGTAATGACCAGATCCGAACTGAACAGCTGTTCATCCGGTTCCGGGCTGATGATGACAATCTGGTCTCCATAGTTACGCAATGGTTGAACCGCGGTTCTCAGAACTCTCTCTTCCGGGGCATTCGCCGGATAGGTTTCCGTCCGGTTATCCAGATAAGCAATGGCAAAAAAGTATTCAACCATTTCCCCGTCAGAATCAGCAACGTCCAGCGAGGCATAATAGCTGAATCCTTCATTTTCCATGGGATGCAAATGAAACCGGGTCTCTCCTGACCAGCGATACCAGACCTGCACTTCCCGGATGGGAACAGACGTAAAATTGGAAATAGAAATTTCAAGGGGGAGGACACTGTTATTATTTTTGAGGATTTTTACCGGTATATACTGAATCTCCACTCCCTCCCTGGCTGAGGCAGTGGTTAATCCCAGGGCGAAGATGATTGCATATACAAACAGCAGTTTTCGTTTTTTCATTGTTCATCCCCACTACATTTATTATAATTCTATCATGTTTTTAAGGTTGATTCAGGAAATGCGGTTTCTCGATGAATTACCAGCCGTTTATTTTTCCTGAACATCGAAAATCAGTTTTTTGGTGAGACCATCCAAATTTTTAAATTCGATTTCCAGGGTTTGAAGCGCACCGACTGCTTCTTCCGCTGAAGGGATTTCGTCCGCATTGGTCAAACGGATTTCCGGGGTTTGATTGCTGGAAGTAAAAATGGCGGTCTGTCCCTTCTTTAAAAGAAACTTACCGGCATCATTCCCGCAATCCAAGAACCCGTCAAGACAGATATAGATAGTGCGGCCATCCAGAAACTGGAGGGTCCACCACTGGGTTCCTTTCACGGATGCAACGGAAGTAGGGGTGGTAATGGTAAACTTACCTTTGGGCTGGAATAACTGCGCGAAAAAGCTACCAATTTCCACAATGACATTTTTATCGGTTTTATCTTCCTCACGCTTTCCTTCGATCATGCATGATGAATTTTCCTTGATCCGCAAGAGACTTTTATCATCAACAAATTTGATGGCACAGAAAGAGGCTTCTGCCGTTTTTATTTTATCACCATCATATAAGACCATTCCTTTGCGGCCATCACTTGGTTTTGTTTCATCCGTCCTGTAAACTTCTACCTGACCGGCCGATTTTATGATGATGGCAATAGGATCGGCAGCATATGTCAGTAACACCAGGAAAAGCAGAATCAAAACGGTGGGATAAAATTTTAGCTGTTCTCTCATGTGTACCCCGCATCAATTTTCGACAATAATATTTTGAATAGTTGCAGTCTGGCTGAGCAGTTTTTGCAATAACCCGGCCAGCACATCCACTTCCACCGAAGTACCGTTCATCAGGATCACGCCTGTGGGTGTATATCCCTGCAGAGCATCCATATACTGATCATATTGGTCACCCAGAATCTGTCTCAGATAAGTCATAATCAGATCACTGCTGGCAGAAGTATTTTCCCGGTCCACCACTTTAAACTGGTAGACGTCACTGGGGAGCAGGGTTTCTCCGGAGGCCGTGGGAATATGAACATTTACGTACCAGTAATAGGTATATCCCGGTTCAATCAAACGTACCGCACCCACGCTTCCTCCAGGGGGATAACCTATTTTATTCAGAAATAGCAGGGGTTCGGTTGAGGCAGGATACTGAAAAACCAGATTGGAATAATTTTCCAGATGCAGGATAGGATCCCGGCTCAACACATCCTCAATGCTTTCCGATTCGTATTTCCAGTAAACGTATAAATCGAACAGGTCGGCATCAGACTGCCATACAAAATAGGGAACGGTGGTGGGAATTTCCGGGGCATCCCCCAGGCTGACCCGGGAGCCGGGAAACAACGGCTCTATGGTTGTAGGATTGGTTATGGTCAGCGTGTTATCATCCGGATTCTGGTCAGTTATGGGTGCACCGCTGGGCGGATCAGTTACCAGTTCAACCTGGAATTGATACACCCCCGCAGGTAGCTTGCCGGTGGAGGAGACCTGCGCTTCCAGTTTATCGATGCGATTCAGATCAATACTGTAATTCCTAATTTTAATTCTATTTTCCGGATTCTCAATAAAGGCGGTTCCAAGGTTTAACTGATTATTGTTGAAAGAATAATCCCCTGGAAAAAGCTGAAAGACATTGGATTCCCCTTCAACAATAATTTGTCCGTTAGTTACTACACGGAATATTATTCGCACATCCAATGGGGCAGGTCCACGATTTCCGCCTATTTTAAGGGTATAGTAATAAGGAGCATTACCCAGGCCGGTGGGATCGATATCTCCGATATAAAAAATCCGGGCGGCCGGGCTTTTATTCTCCGGCAAGAGATTAACAAATCTGAGATCAATATAAATCTGCTGGGAATAAACAGGAAAACTCAAAATGAAAAACAAAAGAAGGAGGGATAGTTTCATACATTTCATGCAACTCTCCTTGTTTAATTTTCCAAATATAATAAAATAATTTTGTTTAACTCAATATAATAATTGTAAATAACTAAAATATTTTCATGGATATGTGATAAAAGCCATACATAATGTAATTGAAAATTTTCACAGAAAAAGGGATCGGGTATCCGACCAGCCGGGTTTTCTTCGCCAGGCCCGGAAACTCCTTACTGGTTGGAAAAACAATTTAATAAAGGGTTATATGTTTACTAAAAATAATTTTTCCTGATGATAAAATCACAAATAAGTAAAGCGGGAGGTTATTTGAATTCCAAACATAAGCACTGATTTGTACAATTTTACCTTAATTTCAACTCATTATTACCAGCTAATCAGGGATTTTTGTTAAGAATTATTAAACAAATGGGAATTTTATTTTTTTAAATTGTGAAAATATTACTTGACATCTTCAGAATAAAAATTAAATTACAATTCAGAGAGAAGCCGGTTCCGGTTTATATGATAATCACGACATTCCCCTTTAGAATTCCCATATTTGCATTAATTACTATTTGCACATATTGGCCCATTTTCCGCTCGCGGATACATAAATGCATTATAGCAGGAAGGAATTGTCATGACCAAAAGAGAATTTGTAAAACTGAAAAAGGGTGATATATTGCTGGCCATCCGGCACCTCATCAATGATGCCGGTACTATTCTCATTAAAGAAAATAGTGAATGGAAAGTGAAAGAGATTGAGTTACAGCACCTGAAAGGCCAGGGACGGAAACCCAACAAAACAGCCTATCTGCAAAACCTATCGAATGGTAAAACCTATACCATCACCAAGGACAACAGTGCAAATTTCCTGATTTACAGGCGAAAACGGGGTCGGGTGCCCAAAATGTAAGCTCAGCTCCTGAAAAAATTTCCTGTATCTCCGCCAATATTTAAAATAATTGTTTCCGCTGCCACCCATTCATTACCTTGTTGTTTTAAATAAGGTCAACTTTTTTAATTTACAGGTCATGAACATCATATACAGAGCCTGTCTGATTATTATTTTCTGCGTCTCGGGAGTATTGACACAAAGCAGCATACTGCCACGTAACCTGACCCCGGAGGAGAACCGTATCCTCCCGACATACCAGGGCACCTCATTTCCCGGAAGAAATGACCAATCCCCCGCCTTATGGGGTAAGGACCCTGGCCGAATGGGAAGAATTGCAGGCCATAATGATTACCTGGACTTCTTTTCCCTCAATTCTGGCCCAGATTGTCGGATACAAACAGCAGGAATGTACCGTCTACATTGTATGCAACGACTCCAACACCGTCAAATCCTACCTGGTGCAGGCCGGCATTATTCCAATCCAAATATATCCCCGCACCATTCAATTCAATCTGGATCAGAGATTACGGCCCCTGGACCGCTTACACCACCTGCAGTGATACTCTCAATATCATCGACTGGATCTACAATCGTCCCCGCCCCAATGATGACCTGATACCGGGAATATTTGCACAACAGATACAGGCACCTTACTTCGCCACCACTACCCCGCCATATGATCTTATCCATACGGGGGCAACTTTCTGGTGGATGGTTATGGAACAGCGTTATCATCCAAACTCATTTTACCAGAAAATCTTTCAAAAACTGCAGCACAGATTGATACCATTCTGAAAAAATTTATGGGAATCGACCGCTTCATTAAATTAAATGTGCTGCCATACGATGTTATTCACCAAATAGATATGCACATGAAACTTCTGGACGCGGAAACCCTGTCGAGGGAGCAATATCCACCCGGTATATCAGATGGGCCCCAGACTGAAACCAATCTTTCTTACCTTCTCAATAATGTTAAAACCTGTTAAGGAAGAGATTTCAGGGTAATCAGAATTCGGTAGTTAAACCGCTGCAGTAAAATGCGAAATATGCTCAGATTAAATCAAACCACTTTTATAAGGACTGCTGGAAATATGATAGTGTGAGGATATGCTAAAAGACAGGAAACTTAATATTATTCTGTTTGGCTTAATCCATCATTCAGCTTATGAACAAATTTTCTGCTGCCAACCTTAGCGGGATTTATTTTCAGATGGTTTCCGCGGTACTGTCCGGTAAAGTTTCCTTTTCCTCACCGGTTCGATCCCTGCCTGCAGGTGAATATCAATTTGCATCTCTGATGACGACGATTCAAACTTCAGGGAATCCAGCCACTCTTTCATAGCCAGGATACTAAAAGGCTTGGAGAAAGTTTTACATCCCAGATTTTTTGCCTTCTTCATTTCCTGGCTTGCCCAGTCTCCTGACATGACGGCGATGTGGGTAACTTTACATCCTTTCCTGATCTGATTTTCAATAAAATCAATCCCACCCTGGCCCGGCATGTTTATATCCGTAATAATAATGTCCGCACAGTGTGAGTTTGCCTGACAAATGCAATTAGTCGAAAAGTAAACCGGACAACGATCCGGCTGAGAAAATGACTCAACCTGGTAACCTTCCTGCTTTAGAAAATACGTCAGAGTAGTACGAATCAACTCATCGTCATCCAGTATAAATACCTTCTTCACCATATGTTTGCCTTTAGTCTTATCACAGCCAACATGTTATCGGAAATAATTTATAAATCTTTAATTTACTGGACTTAGATGAAAAAAGTAAGCGCGTTAAGCAAAATAGCGGGGCAGGTGAATGGTAAACCTTAATTAAATTCGACTGACTAATTCAGATATGAATAATTCTCGGATTGATTTTTCTCGGATCAGCACAATTATCCTGAAGCAGCCACAGCTATTACTGTTCTTCTGTTTCTTTCTTTTTACCGTTTACCTGTTCATCCATCTGGAAAAGATCTTCGATGAGGGTATCCAGATTTTGTAATTCTTCCTGATAGGACTTGGAATCATTATTTGACTTCTGAAAAGATACTTTTTCCTTGATGTTGGTAAGAAAACCCATAATACCTCCTTGTTATTCTGCTATAGAATTCCTTACTATATAGAATAACATCGAACATTTTCTAATTTTGTTGAGTGTATTTCTTAAAATTCCTATCCTCTGCCTGTGATTAGCTATCCTGAAATTACGCGGCCGCAATTTACAGCTGTTTATTTCTGCCCGGCAGCACGGTCCCTGTCCATATCCACTTTTAAATTTAAATCATTAAAAACTTCATAAATATGATCCGGATCAAATATGGGCAAGGAACAGGTTCTTTGATGACAGATAAATACCGCACTTTTGTCCTTTAAAATCCGTCCTTCCGCCAGTGCAGGATTAATTAATGCCGGGATTTTACCGGGAGAAATCCGGACAACAATCCGCTGGGGCAAAAAATACCGGTTAAGAGCTTTCATATAGACAGGTGCACTGTCATCTTCGCGCAGAGATACGGTTATCTCCACAGGTGAATAATAGTAGAGACACACTGCCTTCAGGAGTGACGGCAGGGCGGCTCCGCGGTTTTCCAAATCATTCTTAAGTGACCTGAACAGCATTTCGGCCGTCTGCTGATACTGTTCATTACCTGTATAGGCGGCAAGGCGCACCAGGTTCAAACACATTAAACTGTTCCCGGCCGGCGTAGAGGAATCGTAGTTACTTTTCATACGAACGAACGTAGTTTCGCTATCTTTGGCCGTCAGATAAAAACCCCCATTAACCTTATCCTGAAAATTCTGCAGAACAAATTGTGTGAGGTTATCGGCTCTCTGCAAAAGCTCAATTTCCTGCAGAGCATCAAATCCGTCCAACAGTGCCTGTATGAACCAGGCATAATCGTCAATATAGCCTGCAATGGTTTCCTGTTTATCTTTTAAATAATGATAAACACTTCCCCGGGATGACATATAATTTCGCAGCAGAAATTGGGTTACTTTTTGTGCGGTGTCCGGATATCGCACATCATCAGTAACCTGATGCAGGGACCAGAGTGCTGATATCATCATGCCGTTCCAGTCCAGCAATACCTTGTCATCAAGTCCCGGCTGGATTCTCCCGGCCCGGCGGGTCAAGAGTATTTGCCTATTCAGCTCTAATGATTTCTCCACCTCGTCCGGTGCCAAAGAACCGTTTTTAACGAGTGAGAGCAAGTGTCGGGAAACATATAAAATATTCATTCCCTCAAAATTTCCTTCGGGAGTGACTCCGTAGAAATCAAAAAACAAATCCAGGGATTGCTTCTTCAGATTTGTATTTAATTCCTCATAATCCCACAGGTAAAATTTTCCCTCCCGGCCTTCACTATCAGCATCCAGGGTGGAATAGAAACCGGTTTCACCATTATACAACTCCCGCAGGACAAAATCGGCGGTGCGGACAGCCACCGTCCGGTAGAACTCTTCCCCACTCAACCGAAATGCATTTACATAAAGGGGAATCAGCAGGGCGTTATCGTAAAGCATTTTTTCAAAATGGGGGACCAGCCATTTCTCATCGGTGGAGTAGCGGTGAAATCCCCCTCCCACCTGGTCAAAAATGCCCCCCTCTCCCATTTTTTTCAGGGTGAACAAGACCATGTTCCGGGCGTTTTGCTGACCGGTATAGTGGTAATAATTTAGAAGAAAATCCATGTCCGCCGTATGTGGAAATTTGGGTGCCGAACTGAATCCTCCGCAGGTTGTATCGTAGGAATTCTCCAGCTGACCAAGCAGGTTTTTCATGGCTTTTTCAAAATCCGGCAGTTCCGGGGACGGCTCAGGTCGGTCCATTGTTTGCAGGATATTTTTTATCTCCGAGGTATTTTGAACAATTCTTTCCCGTTCATTTTGATAAATGTCATGAACACGTTGCAGCAATTCCGGAAAACTGATCATCCCATATCTCGCCACGGCCGGGAAATATGTTCCACCGTAAAAGGGTACTTTCTCCGCGGTCAGAAAAACAGTCAGTGGCCAGCCACCGCGCCCAGTGGTCATCTGAATAAATGTCTGGTACAGGTGATCAACATCCGGATATTCTTCGCGGTCTACCTTAGTACTGATGAAATACCGGTTCATGATTCCGGCGATTGTATCATTTTCAAAAGATTCGTGGGCCATTACATGACACCAGTGACAGGCAGAATAACCGATGCTTAATAAGACCGGCTTTTTTTCCAGACTGGCTTTCTGAAAAGCTTCTTCATCCCAGGGATACCAGTTTACCGGATTAGCAACATGCTGTTGCAGGTAGGGACTTTTTTCCCCACTCAAATGGTTGAAATTACCCGAGTCTGAATCTTTTTTCACCGGAGACATGGATGAATTTCCTTTCTGTTTGTGAAACGCCAGAGAACCCTTTCTGAGACCGATAGTGAAACCCGAACCGCGGGAATTGGCCACCTCTGCCTGTTATCGTATCTGAATAATTCATCACCAGTAGCCATACAGTCATAACCCGTGGTTAAAATAGAAATAAGAAAGTAATTTATAATCTGAAGTCGTAAAAAGTTATGAATCTCCTGGCGTTTGTAGTAGAATGTTTTTGATAATCAAGGAAACATAATCTAACTACAAACTACCAGGAGGTTTACAATGTTATACATCGGTTTGGATGTTCAT
>Ga0315555_1000877_pt1 | contig 21723 bp, 13 predicted proteins | sample SalMarSW160380MG_FD_202113 | JGI IMG/M metagenome (GOLD analysis project Ga0315555, IMG submission 202113) | Salt marsh sediment microbial communities from the Plum Island Ecosystem LTER, Massachusetts, United States - Salt Marsh Sediment SW1603-80 ... | reverse complement strand
CCGGTTCAGTAGGGCACTCCCTGCAGGATATGGCAAGGAGCAGGATCGTCAGGAATATGGCAACTATCACTGCAATTCTTCCGTTCTTATAAAGAGAAACCATATTTCCTTTTTTGATTTTCTTACCTTTGCGAAAGTTCAAAACTTTCGCAAAGTTTTGGCATTGTTCCTAGCTGGATTTGGCATGGCGGATGATAATCAGGGATTTCATATTCAGATTCCGGGGGAAATTAACATAATTGGGGCAATTTAAAAAGCGAACCTCAAGCTCTAATTACTCTATGCCAGAAAAATCATCAGCCTTGAAAAATCAAACCGAGACTTTGAAATTTCAAGGTTAATGCGTAAGTTTTAGCCATGGAAATTGTTAATCGTAAAATTGATATTGCTTTTGTCCAGTCATTAATAGCGAATTTCCCGGTTACAGCTATTTTAGGGGCGCGCCAGTGCGGGAAAACTACGCTAGCTCGTCTATTACCATATAATCATTACTTTGATTTAGAAAATCCCCGCGACTTAGCCCAACTTGAGCAGCCACTTTTAGCCCTGGAAAATTTAGAGGGATTGATCGTTATTGACGAAATTCAAAGGAGGCCGGATATATTCCCGCCAATCCGCTATCTCGTTGATCATGCCCTTCCCGCTAATAAACCAAAACAAAAATATCTTGTGCTGGGCAGTGCTTCGCCTGATTTACTAAGGCAGAGCTCGGAATCCTTAGCCGGCAGAATTGCCTACTACCATCTCGGGGGATTTCGCCTGGAAGATGTGGGCGAAAGTGCAATTCAACAACTATGGCTGCGGGGAGGATTACCTCCATCTTTTCTGGCTTCCTCTGATGACATCAGCAAGCTCTGGCGGGATAATTATATTATGACCTTTTTGGAAAGAGATATCCCGCAGCTCGGTCTTAATATTCCTGCTCGTTCCTTGCATCGTTTCTGGACAATGGTCAGTTATCTCCACGGTCAAGTCGTCAATTACGCCGAACTGGGGCGATCGTTCGGAATGTCAGATATGTCTGTACGGCGCTATCTTGAGATTTTAGAGAGTACTTTCATGGTACGGATATTATTGCCGTGGCAGGTTAACATTGGAAAGCGCTTAGTCAAACGTCCTAAGGTATACCTCCGTGATTCGGGAATTTTGCATGCTTTATTGGCAATTGACAACCATCAGCAACTACTGGGACATTATAAATTAGGTGCATCGTGGGAGGGATTCGCCCTCGAAACCGTTTGTCAGTTGCCCATATTGCACGGTAATCAATTTTATTATTATCGTACCCATGCAGGTGCGGAACTGGATCTTTACTGGCCAAATGGAGATAAGGCCTGGGGAATCGAGTTTAAATATCAGGATTCTCCCTCGATTACCAGGTCAATCCATAACGTAATGCAAGACCTCCATTTGGAACACTTATGGATCGTGTATCCCGGCCATCAACAATATGCTTTAACCGCAAAAGTCAATGTCGTCCCACTTGCGATGATTGGAGAAGTATTAGAAAAAATGTTCAATGAAACTTGAAGAAAAAGCAGTTGTTAGTATCTTTTGCCATCGAGAAAAATTCTGGAACCAGAAAAAGACTTTTAGCTATGGAGTTATCCCCGTTGCGAGGGAAACAAGGAGTATCCTTCAAGGGCTGGATTAGAGGTTTTTAAGAGAGTTTCTAATCACCTAACACCTCGATAAACAACTGCTCGATAATAAAAGGAACCATCATCACCCACAACAAATACATGGTTATTCACACAGCTAACACTCAACGAGGTTCCGGAACCTTCCAATTGTGGAAATTTCTGGATCGTACTGCCATTGAAATGGTATATCCTGTTAAATTCACCTACCAGAAAAAGATCGTTTATACTATTACCATGTATTCCCTTGACAAAAAGATCATGTTTTGACATTAGCACATAATACAAAAGATTCCTTTGGTCAAAGGCATATAATCCCGAGTTATCACCTCCCCAGACAGAAACAACATAGTGTCGGTCATCGGGGACATATACTGCGTTGGGATTGTTAAAATTGTCCTTGAAAATTGGCTTATCCATACCAAAGACTTCCTGCCACACCGAACCATCATAATAGAGCAATATGCCAACACCAGTAACCCAGATCCGGGACTTATCTCTATCAGGATCATAGATACCATCTATATTTAACAAGTCAGCATCGGTTCCACTGGTCATTCGTGTAAAAGTTGAACCATTGTAATGAACAATTGTACCAGCATTTCCTACAAAGTATAGATTAGATGATGAGGTGCCCCATATTTTTTCCACTGCCTCAGGTGTATCTATATCTCTTAGCCACTCAAGAGTTGTTTTAGTTCCATCCCAATGGAAAATACTTCCACAGGCAAACCAGATATCATTTGAAGAAAGAATTAAGATACCTCGTGGTATTACTATGGTTGAACCCGCGATAAGTTCTACAAGATTCCATTTTTCACCATCCCAGTGTCCAGCACCATAAAGTTTATCATTAATTTTTATCTCCCCCACAGCCCAGACATCATTCTCATTGATAGCAGCAACATCGTAAAAAGTGCTAAAGTTTCCACCAAGAGTATCAACCTCCCAAACAAAGTCATGACTGGTGGTAGGCATAGTATGTACTGCTATTAGTTCTGATTCTGCTTTGATTTTGCCACCCTTCAGAAATCGCACTGTGTAGGAATAATCAGTATCCGGTGTTAGTCCTTCATTAGTGATCAGGGTATCATTATCATAGCAGGTATAAGTGGCTACCGTAGAATCATTCCTGTCCAGGGCAAAGCTATTGATCTTCCCGGAGTCCGGCAGAGTGACCTTCAGAGTGACCCAGGTACAGAGCACATCTTCTACAGAAAGGTAGATATTGTATTCCGGCTCCGGCTCGGGTTCAGAAGGACGCTCCCTGCAGGAAATTGCAAGGAGCAGGAGAGTAAAAAACGCAATGACTGAAAGGACAATTTTTGTTTTTAAATCATGATTAGAGTGCATCATGTTTAGTCCTCAATACTTAAAATACACTCTGTTTATAGTAATTCCAACGTCTTTTCTACTAACCTTCGGAAGGTTTACCAAAGAATAAAAATCTATTTCCCCTATTAATCGGTATGATTATCTTTAAGTGCTAATGGAAAACAAACCAAATTTAACCGCAATTCTATCAAACCAGAAAGTGATTGACTGGCTCCTGAGCGGCGACCCGGCAATCCACTGGCAGGTACGCCGCGACTTGCTGGAATCACCATCAGCAGTAGTCGAAAGCGAACGGCAGAAGATTGCCGGCGCAGGCTGGGGCAAACAGCTGCTCGCCTTACAAGACGATAAAGGTCTCTGGGCAAATGGTCTCTACACTCCCAAATGGACCTCCACGACTTACACCATGCTGCTGCTCTGGCGACTTGGTCTCCCGCAGGATAATCCGCAATGCCGCAATGCGGCAAAAATTCTCCTTGAAAAAGGATTTAACTATGATGGCGGAATCAATTACTTCCGATCAATTGACTACGGCGAGCAATGCGTCACCGGGATGATTCTGACTCTCTGTTCCTATTTCCAGATTGACGATCCGCGGGTGGACCGGCTGGCTGAATTTCTAAAAGCCCGGCAAATGCCCGACGGCGGCTGGAACTGCCAGTCACCTAGAGGCGCAACTCACGGCTCGTTTCATACCACTATTATCGTGCTCGAAAGCCTGTTTGAATACGGCAAATTCAGGGAGACTACCGAACTCCTGAAATTCCAGCAGCAAGCCTGGGAATTCCTGTTACAGCACCGTCTCTTCCGCAGTCACCGCACCGGGGCAATAATCAAAGAGCAGTTTCTGCGGCTCTCCTTTCCACCGCGCTGGCACTACGACATCCTGCGGGCGCTGGACTACTGGCAGCAAAGCCGCCTGCCCTACGATCCGCGCCTGGATGACGCACTTGAAATCCTCATTAAAAAACGACTGAAAGACGGAACCTGGCCCTTGCAACAGCGCTATTCCGGACGGACTTACTTCGAAATGGAAACGGTCGGTCAGCCTAGCCGCTGGAATACGCTACGAGCACTGCGGGTCTTAAAATGGCTGCAAAAAGTCAAACCCCGAGGTAGAGATGAAGTATAAAATTATAACAATCATTCTTCTGCTGCGAGTTTTAATCAATGCCGAGCCATTAAAAGTAGTCACCATCAATGTCTGGTCAGGAATGGATTACATCGGCAATTTCAAAATGGGTGAATACGAAACTAAAGCCGTGCGCGAGCAGCGCTACCACATTCTCATCAATCAGTTAAAGCAGCTCGATCCAGACGTAATTGCGTTGAACGAAGCCAATAAACTGCCGCACTATGCCCGGCGCATCGCCAAAGACCTGGATTACGATCAGGTTCATCACCTGGGAGTGGCGGGCATTCATTTTGGACCAATCGGGTTGCCCGTAAATCTGCGCGAGGGTGATGTCATCCTGGCTAAAAAGAAGCTGAAACTGAAATCCGCAGGTCGGAAACAGTTATCAGGCGGCTACGTCGGCAGATTCTGCACTTTTCACTTTGCCGATGCAACCCAGGTCGTTGGTACTACAATCGAATTAAACGGTCAGAAAATCTTTATCTTCAACACCCACTGGCACGCCTCGCAATTTGCCAACCAGGAAATGCTGACAAAATTTACAACTCAATACCTCGACGGAGAGCTGCCCAGCTGCGAATATCTTAACCTGATTAACGATGCCGTGACCGGCAAGGAATGGCGTTTGGGTGAGGCCAAGAAAATGATGGCATTCATCAACCAGGCTGCCGGTGATAATCCGGTTATTCTGCTGGGCGATTTCAATGACCTGAGTAATTCCGAGCCGATTGGCATCGTGCTGGCAGCAGGTTTTATCGATACTTATCCTGCAGTCAATTCCGAGCCAGCTTATACCTGGGACGAATTACTGAATGCCAACATTCAAACTCATTACTTAAAAGAGAAAACAACCACAAATGCCCGGCGCGACCGCATAGACTATATCCTCTCGCGGGGAAATGAACTGAAAATCAGAGCTTCAAAAGTCGTTCTGAATCAGCTGGAAAATGACCTGCACCCCTCCGATCATTTCGGTGTCATGACCATATTTGAAGTACAAAACCGCTAAAATATTAATACTCGCGATACTACTCGACACTTACCGCATCGGCAGGTACATCACTGCTTTTCGTCACCGGTGTCTTAACAAAACGAAAATTATTACCGACCAAGACGATAGCCTTACTTGCAGAACCGGTAACCATAAGATATTTCGTCGTTCCCGGCAGGGGATTGGCGCCCCTGATGAAGACATTCTGGTTATTTTTCAGCTCGATAACCGGTATATTATCATGCAGGGCACAAGTTTTGACCCCTTCGATTTCCAGGTTGGTAATATTCTCGCCGCTTAATGCGGGCCCTTTCATAGCATTGATGACGACGTCGTGAAACTCAATATTTTTAGCATTCTTAATTAAAAATCCATCCTCAGCTTCAATATTAATGCTGCTGAAGGTGACATTGTCAATCGGCATCTCCTCCAGTCCCAACAGCATTCCCGCACTCCTGGCTTGCGATACCGTTATATCACTGAGATGAATGTTACGGAAACGGGGAGTACGATCGGAAACCGGTTCGTCCGGCGTTTCCTGGTAGAACATATTAAGTGTTATCGCCTCATAGCGAATGTTTTTCATCACGATATTACTAACCCGGATCTCTTCGACAATCCCGCCGCGCCCGCGCATGGATTTGATGCGAATACCCCGATCCGTTCCGTTGAACACACAATTCGAAATCGTGACCTTCCGGATATCACCTGACATTTCACTGCCAATGACCACGCCGCCGTGACCGTTGAGCATAGTACAGTTAGTAATGGTAACATTTTCGGTCGGTCTCCCAAATTGACGACCATCATCGTCCCGACCGGATTTCAAAGTGATACAATCGTCACCGACACTGATATGACAATTGGCAATATGAACATTGGTACAGGAGCTGGGATTGATTCCATCCGTATTATAAGATTCCGGCGGATTGACAATGGTCACGCCATTGATCGTAACATTATCACAAAAGACCGGATTGATAGTCCAGAATGGTGAATTCTGGATACTGATGCCCTCGATCATTATATTGTTACATTCAAAGAATTGAATAAACGGCGGTCTCAGGAAGTTACTCTCATTCCAGTTCCAGTTATCGGGTGCCAGAATATCCCGGTTCAGTTCGCGATGCATTTTCTGCCATTTCGATTGGGTCCGAATTTCGCCATATTTCTTTTTTTCTGCTCTTAGCTTCCGGTAAAATTCCCACCACTCGTCGCCCTGACCGTCAATTGTGCCGCGTCCGCAGATGGCGATATTCTCGACTTGATAAGCATAGAAGAGCGGCGAAAAGTTCATGCCGACGGTACCTTCCCAGCGGGATTCTACCATTGGTAAATAATCGTCGAAGTTGCGGCTGAACTTCAGGATTGCGCCGGCATCAATAAAAATTGTAATATGACTTTTTAAATGAACCGGTCCGGTAAGGTACTCGCCCGCCGGAAAATAGACCGTGCCGCCGCCGATTTCAACTGCCGCATCTATAGCTTTTTTAATTGCCTCGGTATTAAGAGTGACGCCATCAGCCACCGCACCGTAATTTTGAACATTAAAATAACCTGGTGCCAACTCCGCCTGCACCATCGTTAAAGTAAGGAAAGTCAGGCACAGAATTATTCCCCATTGCCTCAAAGCTTTATTTTGCATAAAAATCTCCTTCTTATGATCCGAACTATTCTTCCTTCATTGATGCCAATCCCAATCGTTCTATCGCCGTAAAACATTATTGCCGGGCGACCACCGTTTCTGCCACTGCGGATAAAATTTGGTTAAAAGTTCCCGCGGCCAATAGCCCAGCCAGCCATATTCATTGCGCCTCTCACTCGAAATTGCCGCCAGGTCATGATATACCTTGCCATCCCGATCACTGAAAAACGGCTGGTTGTTTTCAATCTGGTAGAAGCGTGCCCAGATTGGCGGTGCGCTGGAATCGGTAACTACGACCCGATTGAAGCCGGTGGGACTGTTAGAATCCGGTTCATTGATAACCCGGATTCCTTCAATTATCACTTTATCGAACCAGCTGACTGCCGCCTGAATGGCATTGACCATCTGCGGCGACGGATTCTCAATCTCCATTAGAAATTCCACAATTCCAACGGTTTCATTACCGCTGAGCGAGACCAGCTCATAACTGCGCGCTTTAGCCGGCTTCAGGGTTTTTTCGTCATATTGCGCACACCAGGCAGTCAATTGACCATTAACCACTATCTGGGTCTTGAGGATACACTCGATGCCTTGCTGGACGGCTTTCGCGGCTCGCTCGCGTCGCTCCTGATCAACAAAATCAAAATCGGGTTTCCCGGCTGTTACATCCCGCAGCAATCTCAGCACTCCGATCATCGCGTCATCATTAAAAGTAATGTGAGAAAAATAGCCCTTCTGGAGTGGATAGAATTGCGGCCAGCCGCCATTGGTATATTGGGCTTTTAAGAGATAATCGAAACCCTTTAAAAAAGCCAGGACATAGTGCTGATCGTCAGTAGCCAGAATGACTTTCGCCAGAAAGCGCAGCTGGGTATAGGTCGCACCATTATCAATCGTGGCAAAAGGCTCATCTACAAAATTGCTTAATTCCCTTTTTTCTGATTCACTCGGGATCCGCTGATAATTTATATTCTTAGGCCAGCCCCCTGAACCGCGCTGATAAATCAAAACATTGTCGGCGATCTGGCGCGCTTCAGCCGAAGCAAACCATTCCGGCTGATGGAGCAGCAATTCTTCAAACAAAAAGTATTGTGAGGTCAATTCCTTATGCTGATTCCCCGGCCTGGATTGGGAAGTAGCAGATTCCTGAGATAATCCTCCTTTTAAAAGGGTCAGGATCAAACTCCCTATTAGAAGGAATCTTTCGTTGATTATCCAATTCCTTTTCTGTGCCATATTTCTCTTAAAAGTTCAAAGTTAGATTGGCAGATCGCTCATAAATCGATGCGATGGTTCCCCACATTTTTGCCTCATTTGCCACAGTCAATCCGACGAGGTCTGACTTCTCCATTTTGGTATCACTCATAAACCTCAGACAAGGCGAACCCGCGCCGGAATCATAGTAAAGAACCTTACCCGATTTTGATTGCAAAACTGGCTTGCCAATCACACTAATAATTTCATTAAAAGTCAGTAATATCTCATTATCGTTGATTCTCACATCACTAATTACGGGTCCGTTTTTAGTTTCCGGATCCCATTTCCCGGCAAATGTCCACCTGGCAGTGATTTGTTCCGACCGGAGCAAATTTTGCGCTGCGGCGAGATTATCTTTGAACCAGTCATAATCGCCACCTGTGCGGTGACAATTATAGAAATAGGTTCTCTCTCCCCAATTGAACGGACGGTTACGCGTGGAATCTGCATAGACCACCCGGTAAATTGGCTGATCGGCAAGGTTCGCGCCAAACCGGCAATCCAGCAGAAAAAATTGAGCTTCATAATGATGCCGCCCCAGCTGAAAATCCTTGATACCATCAAACCGGCAATTTGCCAGAACGAATTTCTGATCGGGATCGAAGCCGCCGGCGTGCCAGAGTGCAGCACTCTTTTTAACCTCAAAAAACTCTGAATTCTTGATATAGCACCAACCGCGCGGGCAGACAAAATCAACTGCACCCTCGAAGTAACAATCGGCATGATAGTACATCCCGGTTTTATAATCCCAGAGTGCGACCGTATCGCCGCCTTTACTGATGACCTTACAGGATTTGATAATCGTCCGGGTGCCGGTTCCATAGATGGCAAAAGCGTGCGGACCAATTTCCGGCTGAGTATTTTTGATTGTCAAATTTTCCAGGACAATATCATCAGCGTGAATATTGATTACCGCCGGCCCGATAGAATCTTTATTCTTGATCCAATCCTCGCGTAACTGGCAATACTGGATAACGGTCTGATCTCGATCTTCACCCTTTAAAGTAACATAATCCTGGTCAAAGCGAATTTTCTCTTCGTAAACCCCGTTTCTGATGAAAATTGTAATGCGCTGATAATTGAACATCGGCAGGGCGGCAATTGCCTCGCTCAGCGTTCGATAGTCGCCTTTGCCGTTCTGGTCAACTATGATCAAAGCTTTGGATTGGGCATTCGCCAGCTGTAAATCGAAAAGCAGTAAAAAGCCGGAAGCAGCCAGCACGACAAACAAACCACTGTAACAAGATCGTCTTATCATAAGTCAATGATTTATTTCAACAGGATCATTTTCCGGGTCGAGCAAAAATTCCCAACCTGGAGCCGATAGATATAAGTACCACTGGGTAAATCCTTTGCATCGAGCATTACCGAATGAAATCCGGCGGCTCGATATTCATTGAGCACTTGTCTCACCTCTTTACCCAACAGGTCGAAAATTGTCAATTTTACCAAACCTCCCGTTGGTAGTTCAAAATTAATTAATGTCGTCGGATTGAAGGGATTGGGAAAATTCTGCATCAATAAAAAATCCGCCGGGAATACAATATCCAATTTTTGCGCCAGCCGGGCTGTGGTATCGAGCATGCCGGCACCGGCGTTCTCCATGACCAGAGTTTTCACCATACTTGCCGGTACCATGTCGTAACTGTAGTAATTGTTCGGATCAAAATAGTAACCAGCGAGATTTTCGACGATAGTTCCAGAGTTGGCAGTAAAATTATCAACAGCCTTGATGGATCCAGCCGGATCGCCGCTGAGGGTTTCTCCGGGATCATTGATCTGCGATATCAAAACCGGCACGGGTACATTTTCAAAGTGATTTGCCTCGACCAATACCTGGGCATCACAGGTCACTCCGACGCCGTAACTGCCGATGTTGGTATACAGGTTATTCACAATATGGACTTTGGCAAACCGGATTCGCGGATGACGTGAATAGGTACCATCAAACCAGTTACGATAGTATGTCACCGTCATTATAGTATCGGACATCTGATCTTCAGTATGACCAAGTAAACAGGTTTGGCGATGATTGGTAAAATGGTTATACGAGACGGTAACATTCCGGGAACCATTTTTTATATCGAGCAAGCCGTCGTGATTATTACCGGACGGATCGTTGGCGGGACTGTCGGTAAAGGTGCAATGGTCAATCCAGACATTCCGGCTTTCTTCGATCCCAAGTGCGTCTTCTTCGTCAACGTGGCAATCAGCAAAAGTAAGGTTCCGCACGATAATGTTACTGCATTCGACAATTTTCATGCCGAAGCCGTTTAGCCCGGCGTCAGAGCCCAGCCCGATTACGGATATATTAGCGGTACGCTTGACGGAAATTTTCGTGGAGTAGCCACTGATCGTGCCGGAAATATAGACAACGAGAGGTGTCGTACTTTTATTTTCACGAGCATGCATCAAGTCGAACAACTGCTCGGCAGTGGTGACCACGACGCTGTCGCCGCCCATCCCGCCGATGGTGCCGCCGTCGAGGGTTGCGAAACCGACCGGCGCGGTGGTTTGCACCAAGGTATAAACGCCTCTGCCAGTAACCGCAAGATCAACAGTATCACTGCCTTCCGTATTGGTAATAATACCGGAATAGATGCCTGATTCGGTGGGTGTAAAACGTACATAAATAGTGGTATCAAAAGTGGAAGAATTGTAAGCGACTTGCAGTAAAGACACGAATCCGGTATCCGGCGATAACGATAAATCAAATCCTGGTGCCGCGGTGACATTAATCAGGTTATTTTCGATCAGGTGATGACCGGTCAGTGCATAGCTCTTGACCATTTTATGAGAAACAAGTACACTCCCGAAATTCAGCGCTGTTGGCGAAACACCGAGCTCGGGCACAATTGCCGTGGCGAATGTCACCGAGCCGGATTGCGAGGTGAGATAATTTTGGGTGTTGCCGGTGGCGATATTGTATTCGAAAACCGCAACTGTGTAAGTCGTATTGCTGGTCAGTCCGGTGATGGTTACCGATGAACCTTCCCCATCGTAGACTATTTTGGTTCCGTCAAATTTACCGACACCTTCCATAAAATTCGTTGAAACAGTACCGACCGTCTGCCCATCCTCCGGCAACCATAAGATCTCAGTTCCGGCACGGATAGCTACGGTACGTCGGGCACCATTGCCGCCGCTAAATGCAAGATCGGCGGTTTTGCCGGTCACCGAATCAACGACTACCCCGGATGCAATTGTTGGCTCGTTTGCCAGGAAAACGCCGGAGACATTTAAGAGAGTACTGGCTGCCCCGGTACTTCGGTGTTCAATCGTTCCGTTGTACTCGCCGGGTGAGCTGGCTTTAAGGCGTACGGCAATGGCAAGCGGCTGACCGACAATATTACCCTCGGAAACCGGCAGGCGCAGTGAATCGCCGTTGGTAATCCAGTTAGAGCCGCTGTCGGCTGAAATCTCGAAGTTAGGTGGAGAGTAAACCTTGACGGTGTCGGTTAGATTCATGCCGCTCAGATAATAGTTTTGTGAATCACTGGGAATGGCGGCGTCTTCCTGTACAAATCCGCGCAGCGATAACAGCGAGATTAGAATGCAGGTAGACGGCATCGTTGTTCCTGATATTACGACTGAATTGGTGATGACGTATTTGCCGGTCGTCGCAGTAGTGTACCACGGATAAACACGCACATAGAAGGTGTCGCCGTAACTGACTTCATGATTGAATATTGCCGTGATATTCGGCGTAGGTGGTGCCGTCGAACTCAAGATAAATGTCGAACCGACTTGCGTCTTTGTTACAAAAAGCGGATCAGTCGAATAATACACGTTTGCCCGCATATTACCGCCTGCATTAACATACAGGTACATTGTGACGGAAGTCAACGAAAATAAATAGCCTTCTTCTGGAGTGACGGCAAACTGCATATAGCGGGCACTGTTTTCTGTGGTTTCAGCGGGCCAGTGCCCTGCAGTGGTATCACTTATACTACTGCGTTGCACTCCATCCTTGTAGTAGATTTGCATATTGCTGAGAGTCTGCGGGGTTGCGATAAGATTACCGGAGACTATGGCATTCTGATTGGCGGTCAACGACCAGGTACTGGTGGCGCCAGTTTGGGCTGCCAGTTTACCGGCGAAAGAACCAATCAAGATAACGAAAATAAATGACGCGATCCGAACCCGATTTGTCCGGGCGCCAACCAAATCGTACATTCGGCAGTGTATTAACTGTTTGATTCTGAGTTGGCGCTGGGATTCAAATCGGCTCATCAAATCACTTCAACAAAAGGTTGCAAGTTAATGCCGTCATTTCAACAGCAGCATCTTGTGGGTCTGCCGGAAATGCTCTGTCTCGATCCGGTAGAAATACATCCCGCTGGCTAATTGCTGACCGTTCAGCGTCACCGCATAATAACCGGCTGGCTGATAGGAATTAACGATTGTCAGGACCTTTTTCCCCAGCAGGTTGTAGACCGACAGATTCACTTTGCACGATTTGGCAAGCCCATAGTTAATGGTGGTTGTTGGGTTGAACGGATTCGGATAGTTTTGGGCCAGAGAAAAAGAAGCTGGAACCTGAACCGCGGGCGCAATTGATACCCATGGAAGGTGGACATCCGGCTTAGTCGGCATCCATTCATAAGCAAGATTGGGACTGGAGGTCCTGGCAAAGATGTTTTCCAGAGTATATTCCAGAGCCTCTTCATCGGTCAACTGGCGGGCAATGGTTAACCGGCTCGAAGCATTCGCACCCGGACCGATACACTGATATTCAGCATAAAGTGCGGGAGTAACATTCCATTCCAGCCAGCCACCCGGATTCAGTATTTCAGGTTCCTCACTGCGCATAAAAACGGTGCGGGGAGCCGCCGCCCAGGGACGACCAAGATAGATGTTGGTAATCGGCAGTTCGTTGAATCCGATCGAGTCAGCAGTAATGCTACAGTCTCTAAACACATAGCCGAACTTTGTATCTGCTTCAGTACTCGCGGCAGTTATAGTGCCGGCATTGCGGTTAACGTGAAGTTCGCACGAATCAAAAACTGCAATATCGCGCCCGAAAATGAAATCCACCGAACCCTCGATGTAGCATTTATGCATATAAACCCGACCGGTGACGCGATTACCCCAGGCGCCCCAGGTATAATAGGTATCCTGATAGCCAAGCAGGTTGCAATTGTAATAAGCCTGGCGGTCGCCGTCGACTCGCAGGGCTACGGCTTGCTGATCGCTGAAGGTACCGTCATTTTTGACCGTATTCCGGAAGGTAATGTTCATGGCTACAAAATCATCGGCATCAATCGCGACGCTATAGCTCATTGACGTTCCACCAGCTTTACCGGCATAATCGTCGTAAGTCAGAATAGTGCTGTCGCGGTCTTCACCAACCAGAATGACATTCATCTTATAGCGGTCTAACAGCAATTTTTCATAGTAGACACCCTTTTTGATATAAATGATGTACGATCCGGTATAATAATCGGGAACATCATCGAAAGCCGCCTGCACGGTAAGGTAGTCGCCGCTTCCGTCCGCCGCGACGATTTTCAGGACTTCCGGTGCGGGAGTCTGGGTCGCAAAGGTATCTATTTCACCGTAGCCGGTACCCGTATTATTCGTGGCATAAGCCCGCACGTAATAAGTTGTGTTTTCAAGGAGGGGATAAAGAATGCTCTGGAAGGAACCTAGCCCGGAACCGTTCTCAGTTTTATTGTCGGCAATGGTGGGATTGCCAGTCGTGTTCCAACATACACCGCGGACGCGCACCGTATCGCCGCCCCAGGTAGTTACATTGCCACCGCAGGTCGCGGTCTTGACCAATATATCAGTCACCTCGGCTGTCACGACAGTCGGCACCGCCAGCGAATCCAGCGTCTCGAAAGAGAGCTCCTCACCGTAAGCCACGCCGGCGCTATTCACCGCGTAAGCCCGGAGATAATAAGTTGTGCCAGCCTCCAGCCCCGTGAGGTAACTGACAAAGGCACCACCGCTTACGCCATCTTCGGTATTAGTATCGGAGGTATCCGGCGTGCCAGCCATATTCCAGCAAACACCGCGGGCGGTCACCGGTGCACCGCCGTCATCTGTAACGGTGCCGCCAGCAACGGCAAAGGTAGTCGAAATACTGGTTACCGGCGCCGTAGTTACGGTTGGCGGACTGGCGACAAATTCTCCTTCGGTAGTGCCCCAGATAGTAGCATCGAGCAAGTAAAGATATTTGGATGTTGAAGCCGGACCCTGGTACCAGGGATAGACGCGAACGAAAAAGGTATCGGCGGAGGTGATGCTGGTATCAAGGGCGAAATTATAGAAAATATGATCATCCTTGGCAAGTTCCATAGTGGTGTCGTTCAATTGAATTGCGTCAGCAAAGCTAGTGTCGGTAGCATACCACACATTGGCTCGCAATTCACCGGTTCCTTTGGCACCAATAAAACAGGTAAAACTGTCGGCGTGAAAAATAATATTCTCCTTGGGATACGCCGCAAATTGCACCCAGCGGGTATCAACCTGGAGGCTTTCTGCCCCCCAAGACAATGCGGCTCCGTCGGCATAAGGCCACCAGCGTTGGTCAGGTCCCGGTCCATTATTATAATCCCGGACGACAAAGTTTGGAGCGCCGATCTGAGGCAGTCCCAAAAGATTGCCCGCCGTGGCGGAAACTCTTTGGCTGTCAGGTGAGGCACATTTCCAATTCACGAAGGCTGGGGTTTCGGCATGCACGGTGGCAGCGACGAGTATGCAGACTACCAGCATTAGTTCCGTTAAAATCCTCTTTTTCATACATTCCTCCAGTTTAAAAATTGAGTTTATATATAAAACATAATTTCATCATCGGACGCGTTTCGCCCGGCTTAGTAGCCAGCCACAGAAGTTTTGTGCCGCTTTAAAATTTTCAAAATCGGCTGGCAGTTTGCGGTTGTCAATGTACTCGTTATAAAGCCAGGGATCGCCGACAGCCAGCACCATTCCCTGACCGTATTTCGACCGGGCAATAATGATATTCCCATCTGATGTCAAGATCGGCTCAGCTGCGCCTGACAAGTTCAGCGTTGCGATTTCCTTCATATAAATTTTATGAAGATTTTTGAAAAGCGGGTGATCCGGCAAATTGTCGAATTTAGCCATGTCATAATTATTGTTCTCGACCCGGTTCAGGCTGACCGCATTAAATTGAATACCGAATTGCTCTGCCAATTGGTTAAAATGTTCGAATTCGGCGTTGCCGGCGTCATTGCCGAGCAGAACCAGCACGCCACCGGAACGCACCCAATCGGTAATGGTTGCGATCGCCTCTTTTGAAATGTAATTCGGCTTTTCCGTCTCCCTCGGCGTATCGGGATCAACGATGATGTAAATGCTCAGCCGGGCTAACTCTTCCGGCGTCGGCTCTCCGGTTACTTCGGAGATGAATGCGCCGGTATTTTCAAATAAATTACCCAATTCGTAAAAGCCGGAGTTCTCCCGATCCTCCCAGATGTAATGGTACTGGCAGCCGTTTTTGAATTCATGATTGTAATAATAATCCAGACCCACGACTTTCCCAACGCCGATTTCCGACAATTCCGGTCCTTCTTTGAGATACTGCACCACCGGCAGATCAATGGCTTTCATTTCCTCGATAACCAGTTCGCAGATCCGGATGGCGCCGTAACGATTGAAATGGGTGTTGTCGGATCTTCCTGCGGGACATTGTTTATATACACCCGCCGGGGCGTGCAGGAATAGCTTTTCTGATTTTTCCGGCCCGAGTTCCGAAAAATATTGCAAGCTGCGGGCGTGGAGATCAATCAGCGGCACATCGTATTCCGCAGCCACCTCCCGGACAACACCCGGGTAATCTCCATGCTGGTCAATGAACTCGCCAGCTTGGGAGAACTTGCGGCGATTAACCGGCGTAATCAGCACCGGATTGGCACCCTTTGCCCGGGCTTCGGTGATAAACCGGATGAGGTTGTCCCGATAAGCCGTATGGGCTTCGGCATAGCGCGTGGTATCGGACTTCTTGGCATCGTTGTGCCCGAATTGAATGAAAAGGTAATCGCCGGGTTTCAGATTATTATACACTTCATTCCACAGCCCCTGGTCAATAAAACTTTTGGTACTGCGACCGTTGCGGGCATAATTAATGACCTGAATCTCCTGGGTGAAGTACAGCGGGAACAACTGTCCCCAGCCGCGCTCGGGATTGTCATCCAGTGGCTTGTCCGCCATGGTGGAATCACCAATCAGGTGGATGACGGGCTGCTTCACACTGGAAAAGGGAAGAATAGTTACTAAAAGCAACGGAGTAATATAGAATCGGGAAAGTTTCATTTATTGCTCCTCCGGCATTTATCCAGTTCTATCGCTGCCATAATGAACGGTCCGATAGCCTTAAAATCATTCGTCCGCTGCGGTTCGCTGAGGTAATATTCAAAGCTGCCGTCACGCCGCTGCTTACCACCCAGACCGGCACCGGAGCAGGCATGCCGCACATCAACCATCCCGGAATCATTCACCACCACAAATTCATTTATAAATCCCTGGAAGGACTCTTCTGCCAACTTTTGATATTCCACCGGCAGATAACCGCGATTGACACCTTTGGCAAAACTGTAGATAAACATGGCTGATGCCGAAGATTCCCGATAGTTGCCTTCCCGGTCCTTCAGGTTCAGAACCTGATACCAGACTTGGGAATCGGCATCGCGGACCTGCGCAATCGCCTTTGCAAGGTCGTTGAGCTGCTGCAATAACAGCTCTCGATCAGGTGTGTCCTGTGGAATAATCTCCAGCACATCTACCAGCGCCATCATATACCAGCCGATGCCGCGGCCCCAGAAATGCCGTGACAAACCGGTTGTGGGATCGGCCCAAATTTGCTGGCGTTTTTCATCCCAACCGTGATACAGCAAGCCGGTTGCGGGATTGTATGTTTCGGAATAAATCAATTTGAATTGGTTAATGATATCGGCGTAACCGGGCTGATCGGCAAATTCCTTTTCGTATTCGGCATAAAAAGGTTCCGCCATATACAAGCCATCCAGCCACATCTGCCAGGGATAGATCTGCTTGTGCCAAAATCCGCCTTCCGAAGTTCGCGGCTGATTTGCCAGCTGCTGTCGCAGCAGATCCGCAGCTTCTTTATACTTCTCATCACCGGTTTGACGATAAAGTCTCAGCAGTGTTCGACCCGGTCCGATATCATCCAGCTGATAGTTGCTCTGTTTATAAGTCCGGATCGTTCCGTCATTGCCAACGAACTGATCAATATTTTTAATGATAAAATCGTAATAGCGCCGATCGCCGGTTTGCAGCCATAAGGCATCCAGGGCATTGAGCATTAAACCCTGTTCGTAATTCCATTTTACCCGAGTCCGATCCGACTCATAGGTAAGGCGGAAATCGGGATTGCGTTTAATGCAGGATTCGGCTGTTTTAACCGCCCATTCGCGATAATTGGAGTCGCTATCGGCAGTTTTAGGCGGTGGGATTGGTAAACAGAAAAGCCGATCGGACATCGTTATCACGAGCAAGAGTGCAACTGTCCACCGAACCGGATTGGCAATCCCCGACCCGGGCTTTCGATATTTTTTACTCTTGTTGATAATACCTGCCATTTTCAATGGATTGACATAATTGCGTCTTAAAAAGCAAACCCGATGGCAAGGCGACTGACATTGTCGAATATTTCAAAACTGGAATATGAATAATCGAATATTACCAGATGGCGACCGATGGGCGCATTCACGCCGAGACCAACAGACCATGACGCCACATCCTGGTTGGTCTGGTAGCCACCGCGGAGTGCAACCTTGTCGAAAAGCTTGTATTCAATGCCCAAATTCACCCGCTCGGAGTAGTTATTAGGATGCAGAAAATCAATTGCCAACGTAAGGGCATTATTACCGTTTTTATCGGGCATCAATACCTGTAACAAATCTGCCGCTATGCCCATGGTGAACAGTAACGGCAGCTGCTCGTACACTTCCTCGCGTTTGATATTCGAGGAGAAATTGCGGATTGACATACCGAAGCGGAAACTGCGGAAACCGGTTCGATATTTGACTCCGGCATCAAAAGCCAGTTTGACGGCATTGTTATTTTTCAAGCCATCAGCAAGCTGACTTTGACCAAGGTTCTGACCGACCAATTTCATGTCACCGCCGATTAAAAACTGCGTGCTAATGGAACGTCCGTAGGTTATTCCGCAGGAATAAGCACCAACATTCTTCACCGGTCCGAGATCTTTATAGCCCAATGGATACAGATCCCTCTCCGAGGCTGATAAAAGACCCGTGCCATGAATTGTGCCATAGTCTACCGAAATCAGACTTAAACCCAGGGCACCATAATTCTTAAGATTCCAGACAAAACTACCGCCGAGATAATTAATATCGGCGATCCAGCCCGTGTTGTACATCTGTAACTCAAAACGGCTCGATACTTCCGAAATCCCCGCCGGATTGAAAAAAATACTTTCCGCGCCGGTACCCAGAGCACAATAAGCTTCACCCAGAGCGCTGGCATGGGGAGAGACGCTAACCAGCAGAAAATTCATCGTACTCTGGGCGACTTTTTTCAGCCCTATCTGGGCGTGAACAGGAAACACAAGAGTCATAACCAGGAAGCCGGAAAGAATAAAATAAATTGGTCTTTTCAACATTCTATCTCCCTGCTTTTACCTGATTACCAAAAATTTTTGACAGGCGGTCTCGCCATTCGGTTTTTGAAAGAAAGCCAAATAGACACCGCTGTTTATCACTTGCTGACTGTGGGTAAGCATATCCCAATATTCGGACCCGGCACCTACCGGGCTGTCATGCTTTATCACTTGCACCAGGTCGCCATTTTCGGTGTAAATTTTAATGGCGATTTTGGCTGGTAAATTATAGAAAACGATCCCGCGCAATTTACTCTTATCCCAACCCTGAGCCGAAAGAAGCGGATCGTTGATATTGTAAGGATTCGGCACAATCCGGATTTTTGTCAGATCGTCCTGCTTCAAGGCAACCGGTTTTATCGAATAAATATTGGGCACCAAGACACGAGAACTATAGCTGATTTTTCCGCGGCTGGTAGGATCAGCCAGCGGATCATCCGGAGCGATGCGGGATTTCGCCTGAATGTAATAGTAATATATTGCGCCATAAATCCCGGTGCGGTCATTAAAAAGATGTTGGTCGGCTTTATCTTCCGACCCCGAATCATAAATGACCTGATAGAAGACCGTGTCCGCGGCACTTAGACGACGCATGATGCGGTAGCCCTCAAAATTTGGCAAAACTTCAGCTTCCAGATCGGTCCATTTGATCTCGACCCCGGTACCCCAGGCGGTAACTTCAATATAGGAAGGTGGCGGCGGCGCTTGCGGAATTTGATAGCCAACGTCATAATTCCATTTGGCACGCCGGGCACTTTTCATTACCGAATCTATGCCGGTGCTGAGCCAGCGATCTTTACGCAAATCCATCTCCGTAGCATCAACCGGAAAGGCAAAATTGCCTGGCAAATAACCAGTGTGCGAATCAGGTAAGTTGGGCGGATCTGCCAGGGTGCCATTCAGCCATTTTTTCCCCACTAGCGAGGCTATCTGCGGGTCAAGCCCGGAATAGCCGCTGGCGTAGACGATATGGATTTTCTGCCCGGGGAGCAAATAATAGGGGCCAAAGCTGCTGAACATTTTTGAATTGGTACTGCTTTTCGTGCCCGCCGGATAATTAGAATAATCCGGATTGCCCGTCTCATCACTATTACCACCATGATAGCTGCCGGGAATTGTGTCACCGCTCATCGGCCAGTATCGCGAATAGGCGCCGCGGATCGCCCAAAAATTTTTGTCCCCAAATTCATCACTGGAATCATTATAAGGAATTTTGGTTGCCGTACCAATATAGGTTATGCGGGGTTGGACGAAATCATCCCGATCATCGGTCGGATCAACATACGGCTCACCTGAGGCATGCAGGATCGAATACCAACAGAATTTGGCGCCCACCAAACGTCCTCCCTGAGATATGGCTGGAGCTCCCATATTATCTCCGGCTATTTCGGGATCATCGGCGCTATACTCATAGAAAACCCGCAACGAATCACCGACCCGTCCGCCGTAATAATGCTGCCAGGTCATGGCTGGATCAAAGGCTTCACTGGAAGAGGGAACGGGATTAGACGCATAGGAGCGGAAGGTGTTGGCTCCATTAAATTGCATATTGATGTAAAAATCGGTAAGAGTGTCGCCACTAACGTTGCTGAACTCCACATCCGTGATAAGGTAATCATCGTTGAAATTCTGGCTCCAGGCGAGGATTTTACGGTGAACATTTACGCCCAGAATATTATAAGTGGTGACCTCCACAATTTGATCATAGGTTTCGACCCCAAATCGACCCGGATCGTAAGTGCCGAACATGGGCAGATTAACTGCCGTAAAATCAATGGTCTGATCCGGGTAATTATAGCGGACGTAGTTAGTTAATCCCGCAACGACCTGACCAACATCCTGAAAGTCATTCCTGGGGCCATAAATCGCCACGCTATGTAAGGAGTCAAGCGGATCGTACCAGTTAGTCGTAGCCAGACTAAAGCCGGCACCCGCCCAGGCATCCCACTCCTGCCCGCGGTTGAAAACGATGTCATAGTCATTCGGGAAAAAAGTACCGGGATTAAAACTGCCTTTATCACCGTTCGCCTTGACGCCGCACCATACATGTCCCATGTTGATCATTGCTGTAACCAATTCCGGCTGAGTTTGAGTCCATCCAATCCGGGTAGTCATTAAAATCATTAATAGTAATCCAATGAAAAATATAGGTGCGAATCCATGCTGATTATTTGTATTGATTTGCCTTTTCAAGTCGGTTACTCCTATAAAATTGGTTGCTAAAAATTGAACCGTACTCCAAACCAGATATCACGCGGTTGTTCATATAACCAAAAATAATATTTGGGATCGTTGATATAAGGCTTCTCTTCCGAGCGGAGATCGCCAACCTTGTCATTTCCGGCTATGTATAAACCTTTGTTGGCAGCGCGCAGATCATCATATTTAGCTGACTTATACATCGGCAGGTGGAGTGACGCCAGATACTTAGTGAAATCACTCCATTCTTCCATGTCGCCACTTTCTCTCTCGAAACAATATCCGTCGGCCATCAGGCTGACTTTAAAATTGAAAAGGTTACTGACATCAATATAGAAAGAGGCTGTCGTTCCCAGGAATTCGACTTTCTTGTCTATTTTCAGATCAACCATATAGTAATCAGGCCAGCGCATATTGTCATTGACATGCAGCTCGTTCAGGGGATTCCAGGTAAAATATTCGCCGGCTTGCCATTCTCCGAAAATGGTGAATGTCCAGCCTGTCAATAGATAATCGGAGAAGCTGACCTTGCTCAATTTGTTAGGTGTCCGGAGAGTCAGGTTGGTATTAACTTTCGGCAAGGGCAGCGAGCGCGTCTCTTCATCAGCATAATAAGCATCTTCATTACTGATAGGGATATCTTTATAAAGCTCCCGTCCGGTCAAGCCGGTCTTCTTCATCATGTAATTATAATTAATCCAACCGGTCAGCCAGCCGTTGTCATTTTTAGAGAGATTAACTTCAATGCCCTGAATATCCTGATATTCATTATTCGCCCAGGTATCATAATTGATGCTGCCGCTGGCATTTTGATAGGTGACATCACCGTGCTGCCCGGTGACATCCTTAGAATACCAGGATAACTTCAGGATACTCCGCCGCAAGAGGGTCGTCGCCAAACCAAGTTCATAG
>Ga0315555_1000874_pt1 | contig 21765 bp, 21 predicted proteins | sample SalMarSW160380MG_FD_202113 | JGI IMG/M metagenome (GOLD analysis project Ga0315555, IMG submission 202113) | Salt marsh sediment microbial communities from the Plum Island Ecosystem LTER, Massachusetts, United States - Salt Marsh Sediment SW1603-80 ... | reverse complement strand
AAAGAGCTGCTTGATTTCTATTACGGGAAGCAGTGGGAGATGAAAAGCAGGCGGAACGAGCGGCGCCTGACCTTTAATTACGCCAAGGTGTTCGTCGAGAAGGTGACATCTTATTTAATGGGGGGCATGAGCTTCGCCGTCGACCCGACTGACGACTCTCGAAAGGCGGGAGATAGCGCGCGGAGGGCCGAGGCGGCGCTAAAGAGGATTTATAACGGGAATTATCTGGAGCAGCTCGACCTGGAGACGGAGATAGACTGCGCCGTGCTGGGCGACGGGTGCTACAAGGTCACCTGGGACGCTACTGAAAAACGGGTGAGGGTGACCGCGCCCGACGTGCAGGGAATTTATGCCTGGAGCGCTGGCGACGACACGTCACGACTCTGGCGCGTGGCCGCCCGGTACCAGCTCTCCCGGGAAGAGGTCGAATACCTCTACGGGGTAAAAAGCAAAAACAAGACGGCGGCCATCGCCGAGATATGGACGGATCGGGATTTTGAATTATACATGGACAACGCCTTATTCGAGGCTAAGGCAAATCCTTACGGCTTTATACCGTTCGTGATTTTCCCCAACCTGCGGGAACCCAAGAAGCTCTGGGGGGTCTCTGACCTGCCGCAGGTGATGGAAAGCCAGCGCGAGTTGAACCGCGCCATGAGCCAGCTTTCGCGCATCCTGGAGCTGTCCGGGAACCCCATCGCGGTGCTGGAGAACGTGGAAGAGTCCGAGGATATCGCCGTCAGACCGGGGGCTGTGTGGAACATTCCGGAGGATGCCAAGGCATATCTGTTGGATCTACTGCAGGGAGGCGGCGTTAGCTTACATATTAACTATATCGACCTCGTTTACCGCGCCATGCACGACCTCTCGGAGTCGCCGCGCTCGGCTTTTGGGGGCGTCGAGCGGGACATGTCCGGCGTGGCGCTGGAAATTGAGCTCCAGCCGCTGCTTCAAAAGGTGGCGCGCAAGAGGATTATCCGCACCGCCGCCTACAACCGGCCTTTCCAGTCGCACACATTGCCCGGCACTGACTACAGCGAGGGTCTCTGGAGAGAGCCGGTGCCCTTTAATTGTTCCTGTGAATATGGACTGGCAATGGCCCATTACGGAGATTACGGCTGGCTGGCCAGTGCTGATGGCGTATGGAGGGCTTTATTTGACTCACAGAGTCTAGACCTGACGTCGGATGTTATAAGCTTAAGACAGGAAATAGACGGGACGGCAGGTATGCTGGAGGTGGAGCTGGATAACAATGACGGTAAGTATGCCTCGCCGGGAGAGGACGAGATAGCGGTACTTGATATCGACTGCCAGCTGGAGTTCAGTCCCGGATACCGTACCACGGCCGGCGTCGAATGCAGCGGGGGGCAGACCTATTGCGTTGAGTCGATAGAACACATCGTCAGCGGAGGCAAGGCAAGCGTAATCCTGCGGGCGTACGATGGGTGGGGGGCTTTGAGCGAGTGGTCGGCGAGACAGCAGATGCGTTGGAATAAGACAAACAGTGAATATAACGTTAAAGACATCATTGCCGTAATAATAGCGAGGGTGGGTATAAAGCTGGAAGTAAAATCGCAGTCGGACACGATAACAAACTTTTACCCTGATTTTACAGTGAACCCAAACGATAACGGTAAAAATACCGTACAAAAGCTACTTTCTTTCGTGCCGGACGTGGTATTCATCGAGGGAAATAAAGCCTACCTGGTCAACCCGGAATCGGATGACACAGCGGAATACAGCTACGGAGTGGAACACATAGTCCTGGGAGGCAGGTACCGGCAGAGTGCCATGAGGACCAACCGCGTGCAGGTAGAGGGCTACGATTCCGGCCAGGGCAAAATGATAGTGGTTGACAGCTTCGACTGGGACGATATCGAGCGGCTTTACGACCGTATCAAGCACGTTGAGGACATGAACCTGAATACTGCGCCACAGGCATACCAGCGGGGTGAGGCGATATTGAGAAAGTCGGAGATAGATACAACTGACGGAAGAATTACCGTGCCGGTGAATTGCGGACAGCAGCTTTATGACGTTATAGAGATAACCGATACCTATTGCGGTCTGACGAACGCGATAAGGCGGGTGTTGGGCATAACACTGGTCTATCAGCCGCAGCGCGGGGAGTATTTCCAGCGCTTGGTAACGGGCGGAGTCTAGCATGATTATAAAGAAAGCGGAACTAAAGAGTTTTAACTCCACTAATTACACGGCAACTGTACGCCTATCCGATGGCTATAAAGTGTATCTGGAAGAAGTGGCGGTAGCTAGGAGCGTGGCATCAGGAGAAATGATAGCCGGGCGTAAGGTCACTGTGGTGTTTTTTGATGAGAACAACCCTAAAGAAGCAGTCGTAACGGCCGTTTATACCTAGTGGGAACGGGCGGTGATTTCTTCAGGGGTGGGGGGATGCTTACGCGCGCAACCGGGTACACCTTTAAGAAATGCACCATGGAAGGGTTTTTCTGAAGTTTCTTTCTTCTGTTTGGCTGTGGGAGGGACCGGTTTCGCTTCCTTGATAATGATTGGCTCCTGCTTATCACCGGCCCCGGCGACGTTCTCCATAATAGCGGAAAGAACGCGGTTTTGCTCGGCGGCGCCTTTCTTGAGCTCTTGAGAAGCATCGGACAAGCCCTGTATAGCGCTGGTATGGCTGGCCAGGTGCTTGGCGTATTCCGCTACGGCAAGAGAGAATTTTTCCAGTGCCTGCTCGGTGGAGCCCATTTTCTCTTCTGTGGCTTCTATCTTGCGTGAAAGCATACGGTTAGACCGTTTTTCCTCGTTGATAACAGGGGAGAACACACCACGATGCAGCCAGTTGCCGCTGCGGCGTAGTTCGCCTCCAAAGAGGAAGATAGCCAGCAGAATCAGCGCTATAATCGCAAATATCACGCCTTGGTCGCTCTGGAAGAAAAGCAGGGGCAGGCCGAGGTATGGTATCTGGCTACCAACCGTGCCGCGGATATCCTGTGGCCTTATGGTAAAGGGGTCTTCGCCGGTATTATCACCCTTCGTACGGAAGCCTAACGTCGGAGTCGTCATAATTTCTATGACCCTGTGGGATACGGTCATCGGATAGCTATAATATTCACGGACCAGCTGCGGGACATCATAAACGATGATATCGCCGACCTTGACATCCTGCGGGTCGATAGGTGCGATCATCAGCAGGCTGCCTGAAGTAAGAGTAGGTTCCATGGATGAGCCATAGATAGGCATAAAGGGCAGGTTCCCCCTCACCGAGAGGAAGGCTACAATACAGGCTGCCGTGACGAATATGAGTGCTATCGCGCGTTTCATTTGCTTATCTTACCTCTGCGTAACCTCGCAGTAAAATTCGGGTACAATGGACCATCCCGTACCCCATTCATCGGGATTATCCGACATTACACGGTAGCTGCCGCCGGTTATTTGCACGGTATAGCTTTCAGCGGAGCCGCCTACGATATTAAAGACGACCACGCCGGTCTCGATGGCAAGAACCTGGTAATTCGGGGTCTTGTCAGCTTCAAGACTGTTGGACATATAGACTTTCATATTAATGTATTTGTATGCTTTTAGTAATTCACTAATGTTGGTTAGGTAAATTTTTACAAGCATGTCCCCTGTGTAATCGGGGTGGGGGGTTATGACAAATAGACCACCCTGGGGAACTTCACCTTGAGTTTGAGAGAATACATAATCGACGCTGACATACACCTGGGTAATTATCGCGGGATTGGTTTTGGAATTACCCCGCACAGTGATGCCGGCTTGAAGGTCATTAACCTCATCCAATGTCCATGCTTCACCAGTAGAAGGATTGACAGGACATTCCCATGATTCGGTAACAAAATCGGTGCCGCTGTAGGTAAGGGTGGGACCTTCATAGACCTCGCCATTGGATTTCAGCGCAGCCATGATTTTGATTGTATAATCTCCACCGGCGGCGAAGCGGAAGTAAATGGTAACGCCATTGATTGTCTCCTCACCAACGGCGCCGGATAGATTACTAAGATTATAGAAGTCTCTGATCCAGGTTTTATCACCCTGAGTGGAAACATAGGTGTCGAGGTCGTCGGAGGGCTGTTCATCTACCTTGTCCCAGTGTTCGCCGGAATCGGGGAACTGGGAGGGGAGTTCGGTATCATCGCCGGCGGCTACAGGTACTAGGATTTCGGAGCCATTCTCGTCCTCGGGCAGGATGCTTTCCCAGTTTGGCGGCTGGGATGACGGCATATAGGTGGCAAAGGGACCTTCAGCCATATAGCTTCCCAGTGTTGCCGTATTAAAAGAATAGGTATAGGCAAAGGTGCCGGTGGTCAACACCAGGGCGAGCAGTACCATTCCTCCGAATATTAATTTCTTTTTCATTTTTTTCTCTATTCACCAGCGATTGTGAGCAACGGGACAGGGAAGGGAGAGAGGGTAGGGTAGCGGGCTGCCTCCCGGCTACCCTACCTCACTATTCATAGTATTACCTCTGGGCGACTTCAGCGAAGAGTAGGGGCTGATAGTTAGCCGGGGTTGCCCAGTTGGCGGCTTTGAAGATATGAGTGATATAGAAGCCGCTCTTGATCCTGATAGTCATGTTGTCGGTCATACCCGATGGGAACATGCTGACTGAGCCGTTATCCAGGGTCAACATTACATAGTCTTTGCCGTCAATTAATCCGTCTTCATTAATATCGATCAGATTGTTTAACGAGTCGCACATAATGAGTCTCAAGGATAACATGCGGTAGCATTTTGCTAATGTGTCGCCGTTGGCAAGGGTAACGGTAACAGAGAGGTCGCCAGCATAACCGGATGTAATGGTATCTACGTTGAATATAGGAGTAGCATTGGCGGCCGCGGCGATGGAGCCTTTGTAGAACCCGTAGGGTGTCCAGGTAAGGGGTATAGTGGTGTTGGTGGTAACCGACGCAAAGTCGTTGGTGGCTGGGTTAGAGCCCAACGTTGTGCTGGCGTTGATGAAACCGAAGGTGAACACACCGCCGGTAACCGCCAGCGCCAGGAGCAGGGCGCCGATAAGGAAAGGAGTGCGGGTGCGGGAGACGGCGAAGGTGAGTTTATCGTCGTCATTAAGAACCGTATCCAATTCGGCGCTTAATTTGATCTTGGAGCCGTTCAATCTGGCCGAGGCTTTATCCGGGATGCCGAACTCAGATTTAAATTGCTCACGGGCCTCAGATACCGTCTGCCCGGCAAGATCACCTATTTCATATTGATCACTGTATCTAATTTCTACCATTTTTTCCTTTATTCCTCCTAATTTAATGTGTGTTTGATTGTTTATATCATCTTTCAAAGTGGATTGTCTCCTGGCTTGCCCGGACAGCCGGGATGACCTTCCATCTTGTTTTTTGCATCATTTACATATGTTCCTCCTCCTCAAAAAAATTTAGGTGAGTTCGCCGATAAACGACTTTAGACGTTCCATTAAGCTGTCTTTGAACTCGTTAAATTCTGCCTTGGTAACATATTCGGTGGTTTTACCATTACCGTGACCAGTGCGGATGATAGATGGAAGACTCCGCTGTGCGACATCAATGATATTGCGTGCCTGTTCATTGGATACCAGTTTATTTAATATTAGTCTAAGGCTATGCCGGATGGTATCTTCACTCATATCAAGTTTGGAGGTGAGTTGTTCCATCTCGCCGTTAGTAGCGACAGCATTGAGAACCTGTTTTTCTTTTGGAGTAATGTTAGCCAGTAAATCATCGAACTGCTTGTTGATAGTGTCCAGGTCTTCAAACTCATTGAGGACGAGTGAGGCTATCGCCGGAGTGAGTAGTTCTTCTATGATGGGTAAGCTGCCTTGGGTGACCACCCTGATGATATCGAGTAGGTGTTCCGGTTCTGTATCCTTAGTCAGACAGGCACTAGCGCCGCATTTAATAGCGGAGAATAATTTTTCCGGCTCCTTTTTATCCGTGATAAGTATCACGGATACCGAGGGGACATTCCGGCGGATGTGGCGGGTAATTTCGGCGCCGTCGGTTTTAACGTCGTGCATGCTTAAAATGGCGATATTCGGAGGGTTGGCTTGTATGAATGAATAAGCCTCTTCGTTGCTGGTTGTCTCGCCGGTAACTTCAAAGTCATCTTCTCCGGAAAGGATAAAGTGAATACCCTCCCTAAAAAGGACTTGCTGGTCAGATAAAAATACTCTGATTTTTTCCATTTTCTCACTATTTCCGGGGTCATAGTACTAAATGGCTACTTTCAATCTAACATAGAACCATAAAGATGGGACTAAGAAAAATAAAGATTTTATAAAGATACCGTAAACTTTTAATAAAGAATAAAATCAGCAAAGAAAACGGTGAAAATCAGGTATGCAGATAGGTAAAAATGAAGCGTAAAAATGGTATACGAAAATACCTGGATGATGAGGATGAGGCCGGTAATTAAGTGCTGGTAGGACGGATGAATTTATAGCCAATACCGTGCTCGGTGACGATGATGGTAGGATTTTCCGCGTTGTCTTCCAGTTTTTGTCGCAAGTGCTGTATATGCACGCGGAGGAGGTCTCTGGCATCTACATAAGTATCTCCCCAGACTTTAGCCAGTAGACTTTCATGCGAGAGAATACGACCCTCATTTCTGATGAGGTAATAAAGCAGTTTTCTTTCGGTCGAAGTGAGTTTAATAGGTTGTCCGTCCATCGTAACCTCATTTCGACCGAAATCGACTGAAAGCTTACCGGCAATAAAGGGGCGCTCTTCATCTGTTACATTCAAACCCTGGGCGCGGCGTAGAACCGCCTGTACCCTGGCGATAAGCTCGATGTGACTGAAAGGCTTGGTGATATAGTCGTCAGCCCCGAGTTCAAGTCCTTTGGCAACGTCAGTGTCTTCGCCCCTGACCGTTAACATCAGCACCGGTACATCGGAAAAGCGGCGGATTTCTCGTAGTACCTGGTAACCGTCCATATCTGGCAGACCGATATCCAGAATAACTACATCAGGACTTTCCGTTTCCACAAGGTCAATACCTTTGCGGCCGTTAGCGGCGGATATAACCGTGGTGCCGCTCCAGCGTAACTGGAAACACAAAGAGACAACTTCAATAATCCCGGGGTCGTCTTCAATAACCAATACTTTCATCGCTCTCCTTATTGCGGTGTTGCATGTGTGGCCGGTCGCCGCGGCAGGTAGAAGGAGAAAATGCTGCCTGTGCCGGGCTCGCTGTCAACCCAGATTCTGCCGCTGTGTAGTTCTATGACCTGTTTGGATAACGCCAGACCGAGTCCCAGACCGGGATGCCGCTGTCTATCGGAGTTGAGGCGGCTGTAAGGCTTGAAAAGCATGTTGTGCTTGTCTTTGGCGATACCGATGCCATTGTCCTGGACTTGGACCAATACCCCATCTTCATGGTGCCGTGCTCTTACGGCTATTTTACCGCCATCTGGGGTGAACTTTACAGCATTGTTCATCAGGTTAAGCAGGACCTGTTCCAGTCGGGGTCCATCGCCGCGGATAATAGGCAGAGAATCCGCCACATCAGTTGTAAGCTGCTGCTCTTTGTTGTGCAGTAGGGGGCTTATCTGCATACACGTGCCGAGCACAAGAGACTTAATATCCACCGGCTCAAGCTGTAACTGCAGTTCGCCGCTGCCTGTTTTGACGATATCCAGGAGTTCCGCCAGCCTGGTCTCCAGGGAATTGGAGTTGCGGATAATGGTCTGGATAAGCTTCCTGTGGGACTCGTCGGTGGTGGTCTGGAGCTCTTCTTCCAGCAGACCGGCAGCGGCTATTATAGAGGTCAAGGGGGTTTTAAGCTCATGGCTCAACGTGTCGATAAATCTTAGCCACTCTTCTTCTTTGGTTTCCATAAGTATCCATCTGCCTTAGCAATGAGCCAGACAAACGATTTTACTTAAATGTAGCACGTTTTCAGTGGCGTATCAAGTAATAATAGTAAAAGAAAGAGGATGCCTCCTCTTTTCTAAATAGAAGAGGCGAAGATATCAAAGTATTATTTGGATATTCCCCTGGCAATGCTTTTCAGCAGACTAAGGATGCCGATAACGGCACGCTGTATCTCAGGGGGCTCTTCAGCCAGCATCCTGGCTACGTAAGGGTCGAGCTGGCGGCTGTTGTAGCGTGAAACACCCTCTTCAGCTACTCCTGACGTCTGCGGGGAAAGAAAGCCTGCGAGGGTGAATAATTCATCTTCGCTAAAGCCCAGAGGTTTGGCGATTTTACGTAGAATCCTCGCCGAAGGAAAACGCTCGCCTCTTTCGATGCGGCCTAGATGAGAAGAAGACACGCCGGATTCTGCAGCGAGCTCTTGGAGGGTAAGCGGGGTATTTATCCTTTGCTGTTTTAATATTTTCCCTAAATCGCTAACACTATCGTTCATGGTAGTTAAAATTATAATTTGCCATATGGCAAAAGTCAATGCAAGTCATCCCTAACTGAAGGTAAAGCCAGCTAGTATCTGGTCTAGTGGTAAAGATATATATACCTTGACGCATAATTGTACTGCAGATATAATTGTTGCAGTCGGATATTCAGTTTACAGTCTGGAAAAGCTGAGATACTTGTTAAAGAAGAAGGACTGTCTCGGCTTTTTATTGTGTCTGGAAGGAAAAACAGCCCAATGGACAAGGCGTATGATGTAATTATCGTGGGTGGAGGGCCGGCGGGGATATTCGCCGCGCTGGAACTATCACAGGCGGAAAAAATGAAGGTGCTCCTTATTGAAAAAGGCAGGGACATCAGCCAGCGGCGCTGCCCGGTGCGTGATACTGGAGCGCCCTGCGCGGAATGCCAGCCGTGTAACGTGGTATGTGGACTGGGTGGTGCCGGGGCTTTCAGCGACGGCAAGCTGGTGCTTTCCACGCAGGTGGGCGGTCACATGGGTGAGTACTTGGGTGAAGAGTATGCGGCGGGGCTGATTGAGCGCGTCGATAAATTGTATCTTAAGTTCGGCGCGACGAAAAAGGTATTCGGCGATGATGGTGTTATCGATGCAACGGGCCGCCGCGCAAGCAAGGCGGGTCTGCGCTTGGTGCCGACGCCGGTACGCCACATGGGCACGGAACGCGGCTATAAAGTCCTGAAAAGAATGCAGGACTATATCCTTCCTAAGATTGAGGTAAAGACTCAGACGATGGTATCTAGGGTAATAGTACAGAGAGGTACAGTCAGGGGTGTGGAGACGGAGGGGGGAGAGAAGTATTACTGTAAATACCTCGTCTTGGCGCCGGGTAGGGAGGGCTCCGACTGGTTTTCGCACGAGGCGGAACGACTAAAACTCACCATGCATAATAATCCCATCGACGTTGGCGTACGTGTGGAATTGCCTCATGCTGTGATGAAAGACCTGACCGATGTCCTTTATGAAATCAAACTGGAATATATATCGCCGAGCTTCCAGGACCGCATCAGGACTTTTTGCATGTGTCCCGCGGGGGAGGTTATCATGGAGTCTACCGGCGGTATCGACCCGGTGATAACGGTGAACGGGCACAGCTACGCCGGTAAGAAGACCGATAACACAAATTTCGCCCTGTTGGTAAGTACCGATTTCACCAAGCCCTTCCACGAGCCGATTGCCTATGGTAAATACTTGGCCAGGCTTTCTAATCTTTTGGGCGGCGGGGTGCTGATACAGCGCCTGGGCGACCTCCTGGAGGGACGACGCTCAACGCCGAGGCGCATCAGGGAGGGGAAACTTAAGCCAACGCTCAAAAACGCTGCCCCGGGCGACTTAAGCTTTGCCCTGCCTTTCCGCCACCTGACCGGCATTATTGAGATGCTGATGGCAATGGATAACATGATGCCGGGCGTGGCATCAGAGGATACCTTACTATATGGCATAGAGGTTAAATTTTATTCTTTCCGTCCCAAGTTGACATCGTGCTTGGAGACGGAGGTTAAGAACATGTTTGCCGTGGGAGACGGGACGGGTGTCAGTCGGGGGCTGGTCCAGGCTTCGGCTTCGGGGTTGGTGGCGGCGGTGGAAATAATGAGTAGGTCTGAAGAAGGGTGAGTATACGGTAATAGGCAATTTACTTGACAGTGAATCTTACTCCATTTAAAATAATAACGTATCTTTCACGGGTGAAGTGAGACACAGGCACAAGTATTAACCGGGGGTAAGGCCCTTTAAGCACCGGGGTCGGAAAGTCCTTTATAATATATAGGCCGCAAAAGGCCGGATAATCTTAGAAGGGGAGTGATGTTACTTGGCAGAAGTTACACCGGGTGCGGATGAAAGTTTTGATAGTCTGCTTAAGAGATTTAACAGGAAAGTTCAGCAGGACGGCATTCTGGCGGAGTTACGCCGTCGGGAGCACTATGAGAAGCCGTCTGTAAAGAGGAAACGGAAAAAAGCAGCCAAGAAACGCGGGTCTGCCAGAACCACGAAGATGTTCCGGCGAGCGACGTCTTCCCGTTAATTGAGCATTGGTCAATCACTTGGTATAATTCAGCTTAGGAAGGTCTTTGCATGTCACCGGAATCAGACCTTGAAAAAAAGCTAGCCGAGGATATGAAGCAGGCGATGAAGAGCGGCGATACGCTCAAGCGCGACACGCTCCGCATGCTGATAGCCTCGGTGAAAAACGCTTGGATGGCTAAACAGGCTGACCTGACCGACGCCGATGTACTGGTCGTCATTTCTAAAGAAGTCAAACGGCGACAGGAAAGCATAGATGCCTTTAAGAAGGGTGGCCGCACTGACCTCGTGGTTAAGGAAGAAGCGGAAATGGTCGTTTTACAGGCTTATTTACCCGAGCAGTTGAGCCATGCAGAGATAGTAGCGGCGGTGAAAGAAGTCATCGGGACGGTGGGGGCTCAAGGTCTAGGCGATAAGGGCAAGGTAATGCAGCAATTGATGCCCAAACTCAAGGGCAAAGCCGACGGCAAAGAAATCAATGACGTGGTGACGAAGTTGCTGGGGAAGTAGTCTTTTACATGTATCATTTATCCATTTAGGAAGTCTAGTCTGTTGAGATAAATAACGTTCCTGTTTTTAGATAAGTCATCTTCACTTAAAAGGTCTATTCCTCCAGAATTAAGATAGAATCTGCAATAATCCATATTCGTAACCGGCGTTTTCAGCCACGCCATAATGAGGAACGTTGAAAAAAATCCATGAGTGATAACAATTACGTTCTCTTCCGGTTTTTTCAATAACTGATTTATAAACTTAACGGCGCGTTTGCCGACCTCTCTTCTTGATTCGGCACCTTTAAAGAGACGATGATCCAGTCTATTGCCATCATCAGGTACAGGAATGATATTAGCATCTCGCCACTCTTTAGATTTTCCAGTACATTCTCCAAAGTTCATTTCTCTCAAGTTTTTATCCAGAGTAACTTTGCTTTTAAATATTTTAGTAACAATTATGGATGTTTCCGAACATCTTTTTAAGTCTGAAGAATATATAGGGACGCCATGTAATTTTATTTCACTGAAAAGAGATTTAGCTATTTTCTCGGCTTGGGCTTTACCTCTTTTAGTGAGGGAAGTATCATACCAGCCGCCGCCCAAACCTTTCACGTGGTGCTCCGATTCAGTATGCCTGATGATATAGATGTTCCTCATATTATTGCTTTCTCCAGTTCTGCCAGTAGCCTTTCTTCTTTCATGCCGGAGTCGATGATAGCCCAGGGAAGCTTTTTAGTAGGGTCTAGGTGGTGGTTGACATAACTCTCAATGTCCAGTTCATGCTGCTTAACGGCTTTCTTCCAGGCGGATAATGTGGTTTCTTTCATGTCCGCCAGCACCGGGGCCACTATGTCGTCACCGCGGGAGAGTGCCCCCTGCACCTGACTCCAGGCCGGGCTTTCCTCGTTAAGTTTGATGCCTTTCAGGGGCAGACTGCTCTTTAAAATTCCTAGGCGACGGTTAAGGATATCCTCCGGCGCCATCGGCGTCCACTGGAAGGGCGTGGATGCCTTGGGGATGAAGGGGCTGGCGTTAACGGTAATACGCGTATTGCTGCGCTTACTTTCCAGTCGGTCTTTGATTTTCGTTGTAAGTTCTACTATTGACTCAACATCTTCATCGGTCTCGGTGGGCAGTCCTACGATGAAGTAAAGCTTGAGCTGTGAAAATTGATGGTTGGCAATCAGGTCGGTTGCTCTCAAGATATCGTCCTCGGTCAGGCACTTGTTGATAGCATTACGCAGACGCTGGGAGCCTGCCTCCGGGGCAATGGTGATGGTCTGCAATCTGCCTTTAGCCAGCTCGCTGACAATCTTTTCGGAAAGCGTATCTACGCGCAGGGAGCTTATCGAGATTTCGGCATTCATCTCATTCAGGGCGGTGAGAATTTCTACAATCTGGGGGTGGTCGGCTATGGTAGGGCCCACCAGACCGACACGGCGACGTGATTGCAGTCCCTCCCATGCTTGCTTGGTGATTTTCTCGACGGAGCGGAAACGCATGGGGGCGTAAACGCTGTTCACCAGACAAAAGCGGCAGCCCCGCGCGCAGCCCCGCTCTGTCTCGATGAGGTAAGAATCACCGAACTCGGTGTCCTCCGTGAGGATTACCGACCTTGTGTCGAAGTCATCAAGGTTTTTTGCCCACTGGCGTGTGACTGGGGCTGACGGGGGGTAAAGGGGCACGTAAACACCGGGTACTTTAGCCAGGTTCTGGAATAAAGCCGTGCGTATCTCGCCGATATTGTCGTACAGCACCGGCAGAATGGCGGGGACAATTGGCTCGGCTTCACCGATGCAAAAAGCATCGAAAAACGGCAAAAGCGGCATGGGATTGGCGGTCACGCAGGGCCCGCCGGCGATGATAACCGGGTGGCGGGCATCCCGCTCGGCGGATAATAGCGGGATGCCGGTGGCTCGTAAGATATTAATGACATTGAAATAATCAAGCTCATAGGAAATGGAAAAAGCCAGCACGGCGAAGTCGGTAAGAGGTCGGCCGGACTCAATAGCGGCGGGGGCATTTTTTACCGTGGTATCGAGGAAAACTCTCTCGCCGACGGTTTTTAGGTCGCTGTTCAAAAGACTGTAAACGGCGTGAACTCCCAGGTTGGACATGCCGAGGTAATAGGTATTAGGGTAGATAAGGGCTATAGGGAGTCGGCCTCCCCAGTCCTTTACGATGGCGCCTTCTTCGTGGGAAAGGCGGGTGCCGGATCGGCCTTTCGTCCCGCTTTTACGGCTCGTGTGCCTCATCTTCTTGATTTTTTTGTAGACGAGTCTTTCCAGCAGTCTCTAAGAAACCGTGCGTTGATATCGATAACCATGTCCGAGGCGGACCTTAATTCCTGGGATGTGCCGGCCTTACCGAACAAAGCTACCTCGACATGCTTACCGTTATCCTTGACGGCCTGGACCGCCCCGGCAAAATCATTATCGCCGGCCACGAGAATAGCCACGTCATAGTTGCCTTTGTAGCTGTGGGTTATCATGTCCGTAGCCAATTGAACGTCGGTGCCTTTCTCGTAGGGTGGCACGCTGGGCCAGTTGGTATAGACCAGCCGGCCGAGCCGCAGCTCGGTGTAAGGTATGGACTTAATGCCGTTGAAAAAAGACTGCTGTTGCTTGTATAATTCCGGTTCCTGTTTCTGTCCCACGGTAGCGTTATAATAATAAATTCTGATAAGCTGGCGACGGCGCAGTAATTTCTGGCAGAACCTGCCTAAATCCAGGTCTGTCCTTTTAAAATGGTTTTTTAAAGAATGGTAAAGATTGCTGCCGTCCACAAATACCATCACCCTCTCCTCCATAATATGCCTCCTTATGTTTTTAAATATAGTTCTATGAGTATTATATCTTTTTTATGTTAATTTTGCGACTGTTATTATGGAGTTTTTGCCCGAAGCTGAAAGTGGGTGCTATAATTGACGGGAAAAATAACCGTGGAAAAACGTGGAGCTTAAGATGAAAATAAGTAGAGAAGAAGTGTTGCATATCGCCCATCTGGCGCGGGTCGCCTTAACCGAGGAGGAAATAACCCGCATGAGCGAGCAGTTGTCGGAATTGTTAGAGCACTTCGAGGTATTGCAGAAGGTGGATACCGAGGGGGTTACTCCTACGGCGCAGTCGGTCAATCTCCAGAGCGTGATGAGAGAAGACGAAGTGAAGCCTTCGTTGCTTCCGGGTGATATTTTAGCCAATGCCCCCAGGCGGGAGGGCGACTGTTTCAGGGTAAAGCCCGTACTTGAGTAAGTATTATCGGGGGTGGGTGAGATGGAGTACAAGGGACGGGTGGCAATAATACCGTTAATGATAATACTGTTAGTATTATCTATCGGATGTACGGTCGAAACAGTCAGCTCAACGGAAGTAGTAATGAAGATAACGTTGCCGGAACCGGTCTATGACAGCGAGACCTCTCTCGAAGAGGCTTTACTGGCCAGGAGGTCGGTCAGGGATTTTAATGAAGAGTCGGTTACCCTCCAGCAGCTAAGCCAGCTTCTCTGGGCGGGGCAGGGGATTACCGACCTCTCCGGCAAGCGGACGGCGCCTTCGGCGGGGGCTTTATATCCTCTTAAGTTATATGTTGTGGCAGGCAATGTGGAAGGGCTGGCGGTGGGAATTTACGAATATGAGCCGGAAACGCATACTCTGGTAAAAATAATGGACGGCGACCAGAGGCAGTCTTTAGCGCAGGCGGCATTAGGGCAAACCAGTGTGGAGAATGGTGCTATTAATATTATAATCACGGCCATTTATGAGATAACTACGGTAAAATACGGCGAGCGAGGCATCAGGTATGTCCACATGGAAGCGGGGCACGCCGCCCAGAACATCTGTCTTGAGGCAGTCGTTCTAAAACTTGGTGCGGTGACCGTTGGTGCTTTTGACGATGCTGGCGTGCAGCAGGTTCTGCAGTTGCATGATGATGAAGTACCTCTCTATATCATACCCTTAGGAAACCCTGTTAATTGAGGAGGTTGAACTTGAACGGCATATCGGACGGTGTAACGGTCCACGAAGCGCATAAGCTGCTTAAAGAAAAGAAAATATCGTCCGTCGAGCTGACGCAGCACTATCTGGAACGCATTAAAACGGTGGAGCCGAAGGTGAAGGCTTTTACGACTGTCACCGAAGAACTGGCCATGGAACGGGCGCGTAAAGCCGACGAGTCGATTGCTGACGGTAAGGCTGGCCTGCTGACTGGTGTCCCCTTGGCCATCAAGGACGTTATTTGTACCAAAGGTGTAAGAACTACCTGCTCCTCGAAGATGCTAGAGAATTTTATCCCGCCTTATGACGCCATGGTGATGGAGAAGCTTAATGCCGCCGGCGCGGTAATGGTGGGTAAGGTCAACATGGATGAGTTCGCCATGGGTTCATCGACGGAGAACTCGGCGTTTTTCCCGACGCATAATCCCTGGGACCTGGAGCGCGTGCCGGGCGGCTCCAGCGGCGGTTCGGCGGTGGCGGTGGCGGCCGGCGAAGCTGTCGCCGCTTTGGGGTCGGACACGGGGGGCAGCATCAGGCAGCCGGCAGGCTTTTGCAGTGTAGTGGGATTTAAACCAACCTATGGTCGGGTCAGCCGCTACGGACTGGTCGCTTTCGCCTCCTCGCTCGACCAGATAGGACCACTCACACAGGACGTAACCGACTGCGCCCTATTGATGAATGTTATTTCCGGACATGATAAGAGAGACTCCACGTCCGTGCCCGAGCCGGTGCCGGACTATACTAAAAGCTTGAAACCGGACCTGAAAGGTATGAGACTTGGCATACCTAAAGAGTATTACGTCGAGGGTATGCAGTCGGGGGTATCGGACGTTATGAAGGCCGCCCGTAAGAAACTGGAAGAACTGGGGGCTATCTTGGAAGAAGTATCCCTGCCCCATACCCCCTATGCCCTGGCCGTCTATTACATCATCGCCCCCAGCGAGGCGTCTGCTAACCTGGCGCGGTACGACGGCGTGAAGTACGGCTATTCCTATAAAGGCAATACTATGTGGGAGAACATGGAAAAGACGCGGGGTAACGGCTTCGGGGCGGAGGTCAAGCGGCGCATTATGCTCGGCACTTACGCGCTTTCCGCCGGCTACTATGACGCCTGGTATCTAAAAGCCCAGAAGGTACGCACCTTAATCCGGCAGGAATTTGATAAAGTCTTTGAAAAATACGACGCCTTAATTACCCCCACCTCCCCCACCGTCCCCTTTAAAATCGGAGAGAAAAAGGACGACCCGCTGGCTATGTACTTAAGCGACGTCTGCACCTTGCCCGTTAATATCGCCGGGGTGCCGGGGATTTCCATTCCGGCGGGCTTCGTGGATGACTTGCCTGTAGGCATGCAGATTATCGGCAAACACTTCAGCGAGGAGACTTTATTAAAGGTCGCGTACGCCTACGAGCAGGCGACGGAGTGGCATAAGAAAAGGGCAGAGGTATAAATTTCTCATCTTTGACTTTTAATATTTAAACTTTTTCTTGTTACTTGCTACTTGGCATTTGTCACTCAACCCCCCTCTTGTATTCCCCCCTCGTAAAATGCTATTCTGATTATATCTGTTTCTACTCGGCGGATAACGGGTGAGGAGGTGCAGATATGCTGAAGGATATTTTAAAAATCCTGGAGAATGATGCCCGCGTCACGGATAAGCAGATTGCCACCATGACCGGCAAGTCGGTTGCGGAAGTCAATGAAGCTATCAGCCGGGCGGAGAAAGACCGCGTTATTCTTAAGTACAAAACGGTGGTCAACTGGGACAAGGTGGAGAGTGACGAGCAGGTCTGGGCGCTTATCGAGGTCAAGGTCAAGCCGGAGCCCGAAGCGGGGTTCGACTCCATTGCGGAGCGTATCGCCCGCTACGAGCAGGTGCGCTCGCTTTATCTTGCCTCCGGCACTTACGATTTACTGCTGGTCGTCGTCGACAAAACGGAGCATAAGGTGGCCAACTTCGTGTCACAGAACCTGGCCCATATCGACGGCGTTGAAGGCACGGTGACGCATTTCGTGCTCAAGCGCTACAAGGAGGACGGTGAAATCTTAAATGGTGGGGAGGGCGCCAAGCGGGAACGGGTAATATTATAAGACGGCAGTAGAATATCATGACTACTAAGACGAACAGCCGGACTAAACTAAATAAAATCATATCGGAGAGAGCCAGCAGGCTGTCCCCTTCGGGGATACGCAAGTTCTTCGACCTTTTGCAGAAGATGGAGGATGTTATTTCTTTAGGCGTCGGCGAGCCGGATTACGCCACGCCCTGGCACATCAGCGAGGCGGCGATCAAGAGCCTGGAACAGGGCTATACCATGTACACCTCCAATTCCGGCATTTTTGAATTACGTGACTTGACCTGTCGGTATCTTAAGGAAAAATACGGTATCGACTACAAGCCTGCTGGTGAGATATTGATGACGGTCGGCGTCAGTGAAGCCATGGACCTGGCGATGCGCGCCATTCTCAATCCCGGCGATGAGGTTATCATGACCGACCCCCATTACGTGGCTTATGATTCCTGCGTAATACTGGCCGAGGGCAAGCCGGTAATGGTGCCCACTTACTCGGAAAACAACTTCGCGGTTGAAGCGAAGGATATAGAAGCTAAAATTACGGATAAAACCAGGGCGATATTAATCGGCTTCCCCTCTAATCCCACCGGTGCGGTAATGACACGGCAGAAGCTTTTAGAAATTGCGGAGGTTGCTAAAAAGCATAACCTGATAGTCATCTCCGACGAGATTTATGCGCGGCTGACTTACGGTATGGAACATACCTGCTTCGCCAGTCTGCCGGGTGTTAAAGAGAATACTATTTTACTCGGTGGCTTCTCCAAGGCTTACGCTATGACCGGCTGGCGTATCGGCTACGCTGTTGCTACAAAGGAAATCATCACCGCGATGACGAAAATACACCAGTACACCATCATGAGTGCGCCCACACCGGCGCAGGTGGCGGCCATCGAAGCCCTCAAGACCGGCGAGTCGGATGTGGTGGAAATGGTGGAGGACTATAATCGACGGCGTAAGTTCATCGTCAAAGGCTTGAATGAGATAGGCCTGCCCTGCTTCGAGCCTAAGGGGGCTTTTTATGCCTTCCCCTCCATAGCTCCTACCAGAATGACCTCTGAAGAGTTCTCTGAAAAATTGCTCAAGGAGGAGAAAGTGGCGGTGGTGCCGGGTTCGGCTTTCGGGCAGTGCGGGGAGGGCTTTGTGCGCTGCTGCTACGCTACGTCCCTGGCGGATATTGAGGAAGCTCTAAAGCGTATGGGGCGGTTTGTGAAGAAGTACAAGAAGTAGACAGTTAACAGTATACAGTAGGGGCGGGTTGAAAACCCGCCCTTTTTGTTGGGAACTTTTTTCGAATTTTTTAATTTTAAAACGAATCGTAGCTAAATAGCTTCAAATATTTGTTTGTTGTTATATGTTAACTTAGCTTCATTTTCACGTTTTTTCGTTTTTTGATTTTATTTGTTAAGGTGCAGTTAAAATCTCTCTTAATCCCTCTTTTTCAAAGAGGGAGACTTGTAAAGGTGGATAAAGTATAAAGGGATAAGAGAGAATCTGTCAACAGGATTTTGTCACTAATATTGTTTTCCCCAAAGCAGTGAGGGGATTGTATTAGTGCCGCTCCACCACAAAATCAAACGTCGCTTTGTGACCGTCAATGGTGTCTTTGACGTCCATTACCGTTAGCTTTTCAAAGATGGGGTCGGTCTCGTTTTTAGTTTCCCCTGGAAAGAAAAGTTGGGTGGTAATTACGGGAGATTTTTTGTTGGCGCGGACTTTTACATGAACGTGCGGAGAGCGCATCATATAATCTCCGGGTATTAATGTTTCCAGACTGTACCGCCCGTCTTTGTCCGCGTACTGGTGGCCGCGCAGGTTATAGGCTTCATTATCATAATTGCCATGGCCGTCGGCATGCCAGAAGTCCAGCCAGGCGCCGGGTACCGGCTGTCCCTGGCTATCGAAGACGCGACCCTCTAAAGTCATTTTTATACCATAAGTACCCGGTCCGGCTATCGCTTTACGCTCCGGCGAGCCCGGTTTATAGTAAGGGCCTTCCTCGACGGCGGCGGTTAAATTAAGTTTACGTTTGGCTTCGTTCTTTTCGGGCATAATCATCTTTTTTGCCGAAATTTACCTTTCCAGTAATAACATTATATCGTACGAAAGGGATTGTCAATAACTTGAGTAGCGGTGGTGTATTCAATCCACGATGCCTGTGCTGCCGGATGCCCTTTGTCTGCCCTGTTTTTTCAACAGCCATATTATCCCCAATACGCCGATAGCGGCAGCCGCACCGGCGATAAATGCCCCGTTATAACTACGCGTATAATCGAAAATAGCCCCGGCTAACCACGATCCCAGCGCCCCGCCGAGACTAATAAAGAAAACGGTTATCCCCATGAGCGTAGCCATGGCATGTGTCCCGAAAAATCTGCCGACAACGAGGGGTATTTGCGTCACTTCTCCGCCGTACGGAATGCCGAAGACAACCGCGAAAAGATAGAACGACCACGCCGACCTCGTAAAAATAAGGAGTATAAAGGATGCCGCCAGTGAAATGCATAATAGCACCAGGCTTTTATACAAGCCTATTTTCTCGGCTATAACGCCTATCGAAAGGCGACTGGCGATACTCACCGCACCGATAACACTAATAAAGGTTGCGGCAACAAGGGGCTGGATGCCGACATCGGTGGCGTAGTTAACCAGATGCACCATGACAATCTGTATACCAAAGAAGAAGAGAAAGAACATTACGGTAATCAATAGCAGTCGCGAGTCACGGATAGCTTCACCGAGAGGAATACTTTCAGATTGTGTCTGTTTGATATCGTTAGCAGGTGAGGTATCGGGCGGTTCGCGGAGAAATAATGCGGCGATTACCATCAGCGCTCCGGCTGCAATACCGATGATAAAAAAAGATTGCGACCAATCGACGGCGTTGATAAGCCTTTCGGCGCCGGGGACGAGCAGCAGAGTTCCCAGTCCGGAGCCGGAGGCAACGATGCCGAGAGCCAGACCGCGATTTTTTGTGAACCACCGCGATACTGTGGCCGTTACGACGCCAAAGACCCCGCTCATGCCGATGGACTCGATAATTCCGTAAGCGATAAAAAAGTGCCATAAAGCACTCACATGGGAGGAAAGTAAAAAGCCGGCACTCATCAAAATACCGGAAATTACCATTATTTTTCTGGCGCCGTACCTGTCCGCCAGCCAGCCGGTCCCGATGGCTGCGGCGCCTCGGATAATCACTGATAGAGAATATATTAAAGATACGGTAGCCCGGTCCCACAGAAAATATTCGGCAAGCGGTTTGAAAAATACACTATAGCTGTATATCAGGCCGTAGGTGACGAAAATCATCAGCGAGCAGGCGGTCACAATAACCCAACCGTATCTGGAGGGGTTAGGATTCATGACGGTTTCGGGTAGTGATGGGTCTTCTCGCATCATACTTTTTCGGAGCAGGGCGTAAACAAAGGGCGGGGCTTAATATTGCCCCAGCCCCACCGCCTCCCGGACCCTGGCTAATGTCTTTTCCGCAATAGGACGAGCCTTGGCGGCGCCTTCGGCGAGGATTTTGTCCAGATAACCTTTTTCGGACGTTATTTTCTGATAACGCTCCTGCAGGGGGCGCAGGCCTTCGATGACCACCTCGGCAAGGGCTTTCTTGAAGTCGCTGTAGCCTTTGCCCTCGAATTTAGCTTCGATATTTTGTTTTTTCTCACCCGTGAAAGTATGATAAATGGTCAGTAAGTTATAGATGCCCGGGCGGCTCTCGTCGAAGCGGATATCCTTAAGCGAGTCGGTAGTAGCCCGCATAATCTTGGCGCGGATAACATCCGGCGTGTCCAGCAGGGCGATGGCGTGGTTGGGACCTTCCTCGCTGCCGCTCATTTTCTTGGTGGGGTCATCCAGCCCCATGATGCGCGCGCCGACATCCGCAATCAGCGGTTCCGGCAGAGTGAAAATATCACCGTAGATATTGTTAAAGCGCTGCGCCGCGTCGCGGGCAAGCTCGACGTGCTGTTTCTGGTCGTCGCCCACCGGCACGACGTCCGTATCGTAGAGGAGGATATCGGCCGCCATCAGTGATGGGTAGTCGAAAAGCCCCACGCTTACCTGTTCCTTTTGCTTGGCAGCCTTCTCCTTGTACTGTGTCATGCGCTGCATCCAGCCCATCGGGATATAGCAATTGAGAATCCATGCAAGCTCGCTGTGCTCATGAACGTGCGACTGCACGAAGAGGATGGTGCGCGCCGGGTCGATGCCGACGGCTATTAGCAGGCCGGCAAATTCTTTAATCCTGTGTTTTAGCAGTGCTGGGTCCTGGGGAACGGTGATGGCGTGCAGGTCCACGACGCAGATAATGTTATCATAATTTTCCTGCATCGCTACCCAGTGCCTGATGGCACCAAGGTAACGGCCTATGTGAATCTCGCCGGTAGGCTGGATGCCGGAAAAAACGCGCTTTTTCATGAAGTCCTCCTGATATGGGGATTTTAACATAAATACGAGTGGAGGGACAAGGAGGGTAATTAGTTTTAAGGGTTGTGAGAAAACAGAAAATGAGATAGACTATGCCTAATAATTTATAAGGTACAAAACGTGTCTACATCATTTTTTATTTGTTTTCGTTTGAAAGGTTTCGCTAGGGAATATGCCAGATGGGTTCGTACACGCGTTATTAGGAAGGCAAAAGAACTGAAGATCAGGAGGTTCAAGTACAGGTTCAAGCTCCATATAACACTATTTGATCAAGCCAAAACGCAGAACCTGAAAGGCGTAATAGGTAACGTGGGAAAGGTTGGCCGAAAATACTCTCTGGTTCCCTTCAAGTTGGGGGGCTTTGACCAATTCCA
>Ga0315555_1000872_pt1 | contig 21772 bp, 21 predicted proteins | sample SalMarSW160380MG_FD_202113 | JGI IMG/M metagenome (GOLD analysis project Ga0315555, IMG submission 202113) | Salt marsh sediment microbial communities from the Plum Island Ecosystem LTER, Massachusetts, United States - Salt Marsh Sediment SW1603-80 ... | reverse complement strand
ATTGCCACGTGTTACAGAGATAGATCCCGAAGTCGATAAGACACCTCATGCAATTTATTTCAAACAGGCATTCAATGGTGTACCAGTTAGAATGGCATTGCTTTCTCTAGTTCTGGGGGGAGAATTATGAAAAAAGAACTAAAAATACCACGGATTAAAGATGGAACAGTTATTGATCATATTACGCCAGGTAATGCTGTTAAAGTTTTACGTATACTGCGTATCCCTAGGAGTACTTCCTCAGTTGTTAGCGTTGCAATAAACGTGAAAAGTCATCTCGGTAAGAAAGATATTGTCAAAGTGGAAAACCGAGAGCTTGATCCCCATGAGGTTGACAAAATAGCACTTATTGCTCCTAAGGCCACGATTAACATCATCAGGGATTACGAGGTTGCTGAGAAACATCGAGTTAGACTACCTGATGAGATCACAGGTATAGTTACTTGTTCTAATCCTACTTGTGTTTCTAATGCTAATGAACCTGTTAAAAGTAGATTCCGAGTTATAAATAGTGATCCACCTAGGATTAAATGTTATTATTGTGAGAGGGAACCAGAGGATATTTCAGAACGAATCATCTAATCTTTTCTAGTATTTCTTTTGCTCTGTCTAGTTTTACTTTCTCTTCTTTAACAAGTTGATTTGCTACTTTATCGATTTCATCCCCTTTTGCACCTGCCATAACTGCTATATTCTTCGCGTGAAGACTCATATGGCCTTTTTGAATACCAACTGTAGAAAGTGCGAATACTGCTGCAAAGTTTTGAGCGAGACCAAGACTTGCAACTACTTCAGCTAGTTCCTTTGCGGTGTCAACTCCTAATATTTTCCTGCAAAGCCTTGCTTTTGGGTGAATGTTTGCAGCGCCTCCTACAATACCAATTGCAAGGGGTAGCTCTATTTCTCCTACTAGGTTTCCATCTTTATCTTTATGATATTTTGATAAAGAGGTGTAATGTCCATCTTTTGCAGCATATGCATGTGCCCCTGCTTCTATGGCTCGGAAATCATTCCCAGTTGCGATAATTAACGCGTCGACACCATTCATTATTCCCTTGTTATGTGTCGCTGCACGATACGGATCAATTGATGCAAGTATATACGACTCTAAAAAAGCGTCAACGACTTTTTCGCCACCCATTTTTTCTTTATCAAAAACAGTCTTTGCTCTTACAAGTCTCTTATCTGCAAGGTTAGAAAGTATTTTTAGACGTATTTTACCTCCTGTTAATTCCTCTATCATTGGAGCAAGTGCTTCACACATGGTATTAACCGCATTTGCCCCCATAGCATCTCTGACATCTACGATTATATGGGTTACTATCATTTTTCCAAGAGGGCTATCTAGTATTCTTACCTCTAAGTCTTTTGCTCCACCACCGAGCTCTACTAGGATTTTATCCTGTTGATTAGCAAGGTCTAAAAGTTGTTTTTTATGATCAATTATGTTTTTAGCAGCTGTTGCGGCGTCTTTAACATGTAAAAGTTGCATCTGCCCTATCATAAGAGGGTCAGAAACTTCAGTTTTGAAACCTCCCTTCACCCTAGCTATTTTTGCAGCGTTACTTGCCGCAGCTACAACACTGGATTCCTCAATAGCCATTGGAACAAGATAATCTTTACCGTTAATTAGAAAGTTAACAGCAACACCAAGCGGTATTTCAAAAATTCCAAGAACATTCTCAATCATGCTATCCGCAATTTCCATATCTAAATATGATGAAAACAGCTTTGTTTCCTCCTCGTTTAAACCTGAAAAATTCTTAACAATTTCCACTCTCTTTTCAACAGGTAGTTTATAAAAACCTGAAACTTTTGATGTTTTTTCATCAGACATCTAAATTTACCTCCTCTTATAGGATTTCCAGAAAACATATACTTATTTTTAAAATTGTGCATTTAAGTTACGTCTTTTGACGATTTTTTTTAAGTTTCTTCTTTTAAACCAATTTTTTCATTTAAATAGTTCAGGAAAGTATGATAGATTTCACTTCTAATTTTTCCTTTGATTTGGATATCAACAGAATGTTCTTTTTCTCCATGAATTTTTTTAATCCTAATTATTGCTATGCATTTTTCAACATCTGCTAATATCGCAGTTATTTCAAGATTTTTTCCTTGTGATATTTTATCTGCAAACTCACTAAGACCATCAATAGTTTTTCCATCAAGGATAATTTTTGCGGTATTTCTAAATTTTGCTTTAGCAAGACCTCTAAGAACTAGCTCAGTAATAGGAAGTAGCTCAATATTTTCCTCGATTTTGTTTAGACTTATTAACCTGCAAACCATGCATGGGGATTTAATCACCTTTTTTTCTACATTGAAATCAAAACGTATATGCAGATTCTTCAAAAACTCCTTATCAGATCGGTAATCAGGTTTATCTTTTTTAGATGGATGGCTGGCTTCCATCCAATCCATTACCTCTTTGGGGTCACCCATAACCCATGGAGGCTCTCTAAAACCACTCCCATATCTGCTCATGACAGCTCATAGAACAATTTTTACTTATAAGCCTTCCCTTGTTTTTGCTGCGATTCCATAAGAAAAAGCTAGCATTTCTTCTCTATTTAACAAACATCTTCCAACTGCTAATAATTTATCTTTTCCATCAACAATCAGACATTCATCAAATGGTCTAAGTTCAGGGTCACAATCTTTTACAAATTTAGAAAAAACACTTTTACCTTCTTTAACAAATGGAACCGCATCCTTGTCTACTATGACTCTAAGCCTTGGAAATTTGAAGAAATCATGTAGTCGGATTGCACCGTTACTCTTCAATGTGAACAACCCATCAGTAGCACGCATAGACAGTATATGTTCATCGTCACAGTAAATATTCCTTATTTTACCTGTTTTCTTTGACTTTATAATCTTAACTCCTCCATCAAATAATTTTTTAGAAGCATTTTTCCCAAATTGCATATCTACAACAGCGGATATTCTCATGAAATCCCTATCAAAATTTCTCTTTTTTGATGATTTTAGTTCATTTAGGGTTTTATTTCCTTTCCAACAAACTATGTTTCTTTTTTTTGTGAATTCTTTGAATATTTTTGTCACCTCATATTCTGTCTCCGTATCAGTGACCTCTGGAAAAACAGATTGGGCGAAAGGATACATCTCATCAAGTTCAAGTGGTACAGGTCCAAGATTGGAGTCAATCAATATATTTACATCATCTCTTTTTTTAGAGATTTGCTGGATCTGCTCGGCATAATAACTTGAATATGGTTTATTGCCCTCTGGGAAGACGATTGTGTCTTTGAACAAGGTTTGATACCTGTTAAGCAGCCGGTTATGACAACGATGAATTATTGGTCTATGAATCGTATGATTCCCAGTGTAAAACATTGCTTTATTTTTGCTTATAGGTTCTAATCTCTCAAGCCATTCTTTGTTATCTGTTTTTCTAAGTTCTATCATCGCTTCAAGAAGATAAGGATTCTCATTTGCTCTTCTTTCTACAAGCTCCCATAGATTCCCTTGTTTAATCGCTTTACGTATGTTTTTTATCTCAGCGAAACTAATGTAGAGATTATGTTTAGCAATTTGTAAAACCCTATCTTTTTCATCGAGTTTTTTAAGCTCTGATGCTAAATATTTTGAACAAACAGGGCAATTGCAAGGTAGTTCATCTAATTCCTCGAGTTTTTCTGTACCCCCTGAGAAAATCATTCTTCCGCCATTAGCATATTTTACATATGCAGATGAGTCAAAAAAATCACAGCCCAATGCGACAGCAAGTGGAAACACAAGAGGATGCCCTGCTCCAAATAGATGAACAGGTTTTGAAGGATCTAAGCCTTTTTTTGAGGAAATGATGACTCTTGCTAGATCAGTATATCTCTGATTTTCCATGAGAGGTACAACTCCACCTATGGGGAAGAAATCAGCATCGATTTTACTAAGATTTTTTGCACATTTTTCTCTAATATCAGGATAAGTAGATCCTTGGACAGTGCATGCGAGAGCCATTTCGCCTTTTATTTCTACACTAGTTCTAGCTCGTTTTAATGTTTCTTTTACACCTTTTTCTGCTTCTGTTTTTGTCTGATCAGGTTTCCCAAAAACATCAAGGATAGTTCCGACATCGCTTCCAATGTTTTTTTGGAATTCTACAATTTCCAAAGGATCAAGCTTTATATCCCCATATACATATGATTGGAATGTCCCTGAGTCAGTCATTATAGGGCCATCAAAATCTATGAGTTGGTGTATGCCTTTTTTTATTGCTTTTTCTCTGAGGTTTTTATCTTTTTTTATGATATATGAGTTAGTAATTATCATCTCTGTTCCAAACAGTTTCCTCATTTCTTTTGGGGTTATGAGCATCTTATTTGGGTTGATAACTGGGAGGAGATTTGGCGTAGTCACTGTTCCATGTTTTGTTGTAAATTTACAGAGTCTTCCAGCGGCGTCTCTGTCTTTAATTTCAAATTTCATGGGTGATTCCTTCAAATTGCATTATATAAAATTTTGTTTTATCTTTATACCTTTACATGGTTAGCATTAAATGTTTATTAGGCACCTATTTGAATGGGATTTACAATTCTTTTAAGAGTTGCAATAGCAGAAAGAGATGCCATATAACTAGATTTAGGATTATTGGGGTTAGGCATGTTCTCTACCTCTGCACGAAGCCTACCAAATCTACCATGAGCAAGTATCTTATGACTGATTCTTGTGGCCACCGGATCAGCAACTATTTCCACCCTTGTTTTATCAAAGCCTACACCTGCAAGAGATAAACTCGCAGCCACGTTGATATTCATTGGAAACTTCCTCACTGCATCTCTAGCGTTTCCCTTAAAAACAACTTCCCTTTTACTAAAATTTTTACCCAGGGACTCTGATGGTTTAGTAGTCACCAACGTTACTCCATCTATAAACTCTACACTAGCAGATAAGATACCATCTATACCACATACAGCACCTGAAGGAATGTGTATCTTACAACGTTTTTCTCTCGCAATTTTTTCAAGTTTTTTCCTAAATTTGTCATCAAATAAACCACCAACGCTCATTATAACTAAATCCTTCTCCGCCAAGAGGATCTCCTCCGCATACTCGTTTACAGCCTGTTGCGATGCAGCTTCAAATACAACATCTACTTTTTTCAAAAAATCTTTGACAGGTTGAATCTCTGCTTTTTTAACCTTCTTACAAAGTTTTTTTTCTGCTTCTTTGTTGATATCAAAGATGTATATTTTTTCAATCTCATCTATTTCATCTGCTGCTTTTACAATGTCATTACCTATTGCCCCACAACCAATAACGCCTAAATTCATATAGATACCAAAACCTTAAAACAATGTTGAGATATAAAAAATATTGTCATGGATGATATCGACAGGTTTCTAAAAGAAGACATTGGTGAAGAGGGTGATATTACATCAGATGCATTATTTAAAGACGAAGTAGCTGAAGCTAGAATCATTGCCAAAGAAGATTGTGTTGTAGCTGGTTTAGAAGAAGCTAAAAATGTATTTAAAAAGACAAAAGCTGAATTAAAAACTCATTTTATAGATGGAGATTTCGTTTCTAAAAACACTGTTGTTGTAAATGTAAAAGGCTCAATTCGTTCGATACTAAAAGCTGAGCGATTGGTTCTAAATATAATTGGGAGAATGAGTGGTGTCGCTACTGAGACAAAAAAACTTGTAGATAAATGTAAATCAATTAACCCAAAAGTCAAAATTGCTGCTACTAGAAAAACAACACCAGGTTTCCGTAAATATGAAAAAAAAGCCGTGGTTATTGGAGGTGGAGAAGCGCATCGTATGGGATTATATGATGCAGTGATTATTAAAGATAATCACGTTAAAGCCCTTGGTTCTATTAAAAAGGCTATTGAAATAGTAAAACAAAAAGTAAAAGACAAAGTTATAGAGGTAGAAGTGGAAACCCTAAGAGATGCTGTTCTAGCAGCAAAAATGAAAGTTGACGTTATAATGCTAGATAATTTCAACCCTAAAGATGCCAAAATTGCCGCTGAAAAAATTCGGGAAATTGATAATTCCATATTAATTGAAATTTCAGGTGGGATTACCTCCGAGAACATAGTTGAATATGCTGATTTTGCTGATCGTATCTCGCTTGGATACCTAACTCATAGCATTAAAAATATCGATTATTCTTTAGAGATTTTTTAGGAAATATTTAATAATTAAAATTCCTTTACAATATTGAGAAAAATATAATAATCACAATAACGTGGGGTTTTATTGTTGTGAGGGTATGGTGATTTAGATGAGGAAAATTGTTGAAGATGTAGTTGTTAATGAGAAAAAGAAGAAGAAATCTAATAAGAATGCTAAGATTTTAGATGATTCTACTCAGGCTCCTGTTAAAAAGGATGCTCTTGATAGTTCTCTTACTCGTAGTGTTACTGATCGTGAGCTTGAGGAGGTACTTTCTGGTTTAACTACTACTATTAAGGTTATTGGTTGTGGTGGTGCTGGGACTAATACTATTTCTCGGTGTTTAGCAGCTAATATATCTGGTGCTGAACTTGTAGCAGTTAATACTGATGCTCAGCATTTGCTATTAGCTCAGGCTCCTCATAAGGTTTTGATTGGTAGGCACTTGACTCATGGTCTTGGTGCTGGTTCTCTTCCTCAGATTGGTGAGGAGGCTGCTAAGGAGAGTGAGTCGGATATTCGTAGTTCTCTTGGTCGTGCTGATATGGTTTTTGTAACTTGTGGTCTTGGTGGTGGTACTGGCACGGGCTCTGCTCCTATTGTTGCTCAGATTGCTAAGGAGGCTGGTGCTCTTACTATTGGTGTTGTTACTCTTCCGTTTAGCGTTGAGGGTCTTATTCGTATGGAGAACGCGGAGCAAGGTTTGAAACGTTTAAGGGATGTTTGTGATACGGTTATTGTTATCCCTAATGATAAACTCCTTGAGATTGTTCCTAATCTCGCATTGAATGCTGCTTTTAAAGTTGCGGATGAGGTCCTTATGAGGTCTATTAAGGGTATTACTGAGATGATTACGATGCCTGGTCTTGTTAACCTTGATTTCGCTGATCTTAAAACTGTTATGAAACGTGGTGGTGTAGCTATGATAGGTCTAGGAGAAGCTGAGGGTGAAAACAAGGCTGTTAATGCGGTTGTAGAGGCTCTTAACTCACCATTACTGGAGGTTGATATATCTGAGGCTACTGGTGCTCTAGTTAATGTTACTGGTGGTGAGGATATGACAATATCTGAAGCAGAACGCGTTGTTGAGGAGATTTATTCACGTGTAGATCCAAATGCACGTATAATATGGGGTACTACTGTGGATCCTGCTCTTAAGAGAAACATAAGGGCTATGTTAGTTATCACTGGTGTTAAATCAAAGCAAATCCTAGGTCCTCCTCAGAAATCATTTGAAAACAAAGAATATGGGATTGATTTTGTAGCATAAAACAAAAAAAATCCCTATTTTTACTTTAAAAACAGCCAAATTCTTTATATATAACTATTTATTTGACCAAATTGCCTAGTTTAGAGGTGTCTATAAAGTGAAGTTATTCAAAATATTCAAAAAAGATAAAACTGAACAAAGTGACAAAACTCTAGTTGAAAAAGCTTGGGACCTACAGCATAGAATAGAGGTACGTCAGAAAAGAATTGGTAAAGGGAGATATGGTAGAGTCCTTAAGATGGCTCGTAAACCAACTAATGATGAGTATGCAAAAACTTCTAAGATAACATTTGCAGGTATTCTTCTCATTGGTGGACTTGGTTTCCTTGTCTTTTTAATTGCTAAACAGGTTGTACCTTGGATAGCAGAAATGCTTGGATGGATTTAATAAGGGGTAATATTATGGAAACTGCTGATTTTGAAGAAACTGATGAAGAACATACAAAAATACTTTCAATTAAAACCCAGGTTGGTAAAGAACAAAACACTGCTGATCTTATCAACAGTAGAGCTAAAAAATCAAAAATCAAAATCCCATCTATACTAGTAACACCTGAGCTTCGGGGATATATTTTTATTGAAAGCTATGACAAGGAACGCATACGGGATATGATAAAAACCGTGTCTTATGCTAGGAACATGCTTGAGGGAGATATCCCCATTGAACAGATAGAGCATTTCCTCGTACCAGCTTCCGCGGTTGCTAAAATTGCAGAAGGAGATATTGTTGAAATGGTCGCTGGTCCATTTAGGGGTGAAACCGCAAAAGTTACTCATATTGATGATACAAAAGAAGAAATCACTGTTGAACTCTTTGAATCTGTTGTCCCTATACCTATAACTGTTAGAGGGGAACAAGTCAGAGTAGTTAAAAGAAAAGAGGAAGAAGAAAAGAAAGAAGGAGAGACAAAGGAGTAGAATAGTATGTCAGAGACCATAAAAGCACTAGTAGAGGCAGGAAAAGCATCTGCGGGTCCACCACTCGGTCCCGCATTAGGACCGCTAGGTGTAAATATCATGCAGATCATAAACACGATTAACGATAAAACCAAACAATTTGAAGGAATGAAAGTACCTGTCAAAGTTATTGTTGATCCTAAAACTAAAAACTTTGAAATAGAAATTGGTACACCACCAGCATCATCACTGATTTTTAAAGAATTAGGAGCTGAGAAAGGCTCTGGTTCAGCTGGGACCCATAAAATAGGCAATCTCACTGTTGATCAAGCTATCAAGGTTGCAAAAATGAAACATGATAACCTACTTGGTAAAGAACTCAAAGAAAAAACCAAGGAAATCATTGGAACATGTGTTTCAATTGGTGTAACAGTTGAAGGTAAGAAACCACAAGAAATTCAAAAAGCAATAGATGATGGCGAGTACGACTCTAAATTCTCTTAAAACCTCTTTGAAAGAACTGTTTAATGGATTTAACCATCCTATCACGCCTATAATCAAGTGGCATAACAGTTCCTTCGCCCCATGTTTTCTTTTTTTCAATTTCTTTAATTATACTATTGATTGTTAAATCTACTGTATCTACTATGGTATATGCGTTTCCTACGAACCTTGGATCATGAGAATCACTACCACCTGTTCCACCAAGGTTAAATTCTTTTGCAATTTCTGCTGTTTTCAAGTTAGATTGAGGGACACTACATCCATTAAAAACCTCAATCGCAGAAAGTTTCTTATAGATTTTTCTAAGGTTTTCCATTTTAATTCCCGACATTGTTCTAAAAAGATGTGGAACAATAGGAGTTCCACCTATATCAATGATTTTTTCAACAGTTTCTTCAACAGAAAAACCCCGAGGAATGTTTTCTTTAACATTTAATGCTAATATATGTCCATCAGCTGTTGATATCTCCACACTAGGGATTACAATGAAACCTTTTGGTGCGATTTTTAATGCTTTAAGACTCCCCTCAATTGCGTTATGATCTGTAATAGCCATCCCGTTAAGTCCTTTCTTTTCTAGTATTTTGATAATCTCTTTTGGAGTCCCAGCTCCATCCTCTGAATATTGTGAATGTATATGTAAATCAAGTCTTAACATAATTAAACTCCTTATTTGCAAATGGTATTATAAGGTTACGAATCAAAATAAGAGATGCGGGCGCCGGGATTTGAACCCGAGTTATAAGCTTGGCAAGCTTAAGTGATACCAGGCTACACCACACCCGCATAAATCAAATTTTGAAACCAAGAAGCAAAAAATTGTTAAAAAGGCTTATGGTTCATCCGTTTCAAAGGTTTACTAAGATGCCTACGAGCGCAAACAGGGACTTCATAAAAACCCAGATTTAGATTACGTTTTTTTTCCTCTATTACCGGTTTATCACTCTTAATTCCACAGTTTTTACATTTATACCCCTGATTTTTTCCCCTGGATTTCATGTGTTTACCACAGTTTGGACAAACAGGGTTCTCAATTTTTTCCATTTTTTTATCAATTTTTTCTACTTTTATTTTCTCTAAATTAATTGTTAAAGGTTTTTCTCGTACACCTCCATAAATCTCAACAGCATCATCAACCTGTAATTCTCTAATTACGTCTCTAAACTCTTTAGTGGGCTCATAAGCAGCACAATCAACTACACCTGTTGAGTCGCTAACTGTAAAAATCACATGGCCGCCTTCAATAGTACGTGGATTTTTAGTTATCTCTCCTTCTGATATAACAGATTCAAATGGTTTTATGTCACCAATCATTTTTCTCTGTAAATGATCATCAGTAGCCTGGTTAGTCTCAAATATCAACCAACTATCAACTTTTTCTGATTTAACCATTGAACTAGCACAAATTAAATCCCCGATACTATCTCCTCTAACCCCATACAAAATTGGACAAGGAGAATTTGGTACAAGGCGATTATGATTGTTAACATAGTCATAGTTATCAAAAGTTAAATTACAACGTTTATCCATATCTTTAACAGAAGCATCATCAACAAATCTCTCTGTACCCCATCTGCTCTTTTCCCTGTAGGCTAGTAGCTCATATGTTTTATCATTTTTAGGATGCCAAGAAATCGAGGCAGTTGCACCAATAAGTCCCCTACAGTTTTTATAACCCTTATAATATGCGTTTAAAGATTTCAATAGTTTCTCCGTTTCTCTTAATGAAACAATTTCCTTCACTGCTTTCTCATATACCTCAAAAGATGGTTTCTTATCAGTCATTACAAAACCAGGGTTAGTGTCATCATCTTCAAATTTTGCGTTTTTATCAATAATATCCTCAACAACTTGCCCAATATCTCCCTCTCTAATTTTTTCAGAGGATTTACACATATAACAGAAGAGTTTTCTACTTTTAATCTCGCCTACTTTTGTTTTTTCACCTTTTCCCCTTCCGATTTCTATAGAAATTGCTCCGTTACCCCTAGTCTTCCAAGGTATATTAGGATTTAATCTGACTAGTTTTGGATATCCAATAATATCATATTTCTCCTTAATTAGTTCTCCAATTAGAATACAAGCTAGATGGGTTGTACAACCACCATTTATTGAATCTGTATCATCAACACCTATCCAGATAATCTCACTCCCGATATTATTAAATATTAAATTTCCCTTAAGCTGTATTCACAAATGAACCGTGAAGCTCTACTGGGGGAAATCAGAGAGACCTTAAGCAACGCAGGTTTCTACGTCTCCGAACTATGCTCCGTGCGACCAATAGGTTTCGATTTAATCGCGAGAAGAGATAACTCACTTCTTATAATTAAAGTTTTAACAAACATTGATTCAATATCTGAAGATGTAGCAAGAGAGCTGAGAACTCTTTCTTCTCTTTTATCAGGATGTCCACTTCTTATCGGTGAAAGAACTGGTAAGAAACTCCTCGAAAACGATGTCCTCTATGATAGATTCGGAGTTCAAGCAATTACCATGGAGACATTAAAAAACCATTTACTGGAGGGAATTCCTCTTGAGATTTATGCAGCACCAGGTGGTCTTTACGTAAACCTTGACCATGAAAAACTAGTAAAACTACGTAAACAGCAAGATTACTCCTTGGGATCTTTTGCTAGATCCATTAGGGTTTCAAGAAGAACAGTTCAAATGTATGAAGAAGGAATGAACACCACTGCAGAAGTAGCTCTTAGAATAGAAAAAGCTTTAGGTGACAATGTTACGGTTCCTATCGATATATTAAGGCATAGGCCATATGAAACCAAAGAATTTAAAATAAGATCCCCTGCTGAAACACCGAATTTCAGGGAGTTCCAGAGAGAAATATTTTCAATACTTGAGAACGTAGGTTATAAAGTCATCCCAATGGAGCGATGCCCTTTTGAAGCTATTAGTAAAGATAAGAAGAAAATACTTTTAACCTGTGTCGATAGATATGACAAAAAACTGGTGAAAAAAGCACAGGTTGTAGGTAGCATTTCTAAGATAACTGAGAAACAAGCTGTTCTAATTACAGACAGAAATGTTAACAAAACTAATATCAGAGGTACCCCACTTATTGTTAAAAAAGAGTTAAAAAATATACGCGGACCAGAGGAAATACTTGAGTTGATTATTGAAAGACTCTACAGGAAAGAATAACACTACATCTTACCAAACTTTTATAAATAGGGTTGTTATTCCCGAGAACTACATTCCTCCTGTTTTAGGGGGGAATGGCATATAAACACTCTTGATTGGTATCTATGACAGATAAAAAGACCATTGATGCGGTTGGAAAAATCTTAGAGGAATCTAAGAAACTTGATCGGAAGTTTAAGCAGAATATTGATGTAGTTATAAATCTGAAAAACTTGGATCTCAACGTCCCTAAGAACCGTGTTGATGAAGAAGTTCTTCTCCCTCATGGTCGTGGTAAGGAGGCTAAGATTGCTCTTTTTGCTAGTGGTGAGCTTGCTCTGAAATCTAAGAAACATGTTGATCTATTGATTAAACCTGAGGAGATTGAGGATCTATCTAAGGATAAAAAGAAGTCTAAAAAGATCGCTGATGATCATGATTTTTTTGTTGCTGAGGCACCTCTCATGCCTACGATTGGTAAATCACTTGGTACTGTACTAGGCCCAAGAGGTAAGATGCCTAAACCTGTTCCACCACATGCTAATGTTACTGGACTTGTTAAAAATCTTCGTAACACCATTAAAGTTCGTTCTAAGAGTAATAAAACGTTTCATACTATTGCGGGTAGCGCTGAGATGCCTAAGGAACACATCGCAGATAACATTGATGTTATTGTTAAAAGAGTAGAAAGCTCATTGGAACGTGGACGTATGAACATTGGTTCTATTTATATTAAAACTACTATGGGACCTTCTCATAGACTTGTTTGAAGGTGATACTTTATGGCGCATGTTGCTGAATGGAAATTCGACGAGGTAAAAGAGATCGCGGATCTTCTCACCAGTAAAAAAGTGGTGGGACTAGTTGGAATCGGTGGTATCCCTGCTCCGCAGATGCAACATATGCGAAGTAACCTTCATGGAGTTGCAGCTATTCGCTCTGCAAAAAATAAATTAATTCTTAGAGCGCTTGACGAAGCTGAGAAAAAAATCAAAGGTATATCTGACTTAAAAGACTCAGTTACTGGTCAAACTGGAATTATTGCTACTGATATGAATCCTTTTAAACTTTTCAGTCAAATTAAATCCACACGGACTATGGCTCCTGCTAAAGGAGGAGAAACTGCGACTTATGATATAGGAGTCAAAGAGGGAGAAACTCCTTTTAAACCGGGGCCAATCGTTGGTGAACTTCAAAAAGCAGGTATCCCTGCTGCTATCCAAGGTGGCAAAGTTGTAATAAACGCGGACAAAGTCATAGTGCCCGCGGGAGAGAAAATACCCGTTGGTGTAGCACAAATGCTTACACGACTCGAGATATTCCCTATAGAGATAGGTATGAACCTTCATGCGGTCTTCGAAGACGGTAGTATCTTTAAACCAGATGTACTTGATGTTAACATAGATGAGTTCATAGGTAGGATGAGACAAGCATCAAATAGTGCATTCAACCTAGCAGTAGAAACAGGTTGGTTTAATGAACTCACTATTAAACCATTAATTATGAAAGCTTATAACGATGCACTAGTAATTGCTATTGAACAAGGCATTGTCACTAAAGAAACAATTAAAAATTTACTTTCAAAAGCTCAGGCTAATATGCTTGCTTTGAAAAATATTACATCATAGGAGGAAAAAGAAATGGAATACGTATATAGCGCAATGCTTCTTCACTCCGCAGGTAAGAAAATAACAGCAGAAAACATCAAAAAAGTACTAACAGCTGCAGGTGTTAAAGCAGATGATGCAAGAATTAAAGCAATTACTGCATCACTTGAAGGCGTAAACATCGATAAAGCCATTCAAACCGCTGCAGTTCCAGTCACAGCCGCTGCTGCCGCTCCATCTGGAAAAGCATCAGCCCCTGCTGAAGGAAAACCTGAAGAGAAAAAAGAAGAGAAAAAGAAGAAAGAAGAAGAAGTCTCTGAAGAAGAAGCAGCCGCAGGACTTGGCGCACTCTTCGGATAAACATTTATATCTGTTGTTTCAACAGTTGGGTTGCTAAATTAATCTTAGAGAGGGGTTAATGACATCACAACTTAATGTTGAAACTACAGATTACTTACTTTTTTTGGATAATTTTTTGCATTTCTTTTATCAAAAAAGTTTATTAGAAGTGGGGGACGGGATGCATTGATAGGAGGAATGCGCCTCTAAGCGGAAAGCAGGTACAGTTAACCTCCCCGTTTAATATTTCCAGGTCCCCCATTTTCAAATATTTTGCATAGATAAATAGTTTTCTCTAATTAACTTTGGAAAATTATTTATATGATAAAAACATACATGTTTAATGATAGCGTGCTACAATATAGCACAATATTGTGAGAATGGGATGGGTAAAATGAAAAAAAACAAAGAAAAAAAGAACAACATACCTGATGACATCCCAATAATCTGGGTACATATCATTTAACCAATTATACCTATTTTTAAAACTATAACTTCTATATTAAAAAACTGAGTTCACATCCATGAATCAAGCCCTGTCTGCTCGGTAGCCTTAATATCAGAAAGACCAAAAGCACCCTGGATATAGTTCTCAATCATTTTTTTATACCAACTCAAGTCAATCTGGTTTTTATCCCTTAAAAGATCAATCGGGTACATATAATCAATAGGTTTAACACCACTTTTAGATGGACTAGTAACGCCCGGTAGTGGTCTTTTCGTAACAACAAATTTTAGCTTTATCCGACTCTTTATTGGATAGCCTAGAAGTTTCTCAAGCGCAGCTGCACGTTTACCAAAAGTCGACATCGATCCATCCATGTTAGGCTTATATCTCTTAGCAGGTTGAACAGATTGAATAAGAGTTAAGTCACCAAGATTGACCTTTGTTAAATCAATTCTGGATATAATCTCTTTAGTTTTATTAACTATACTTTCTTTTATCGCTTTTCTAGCTTTTTCCTCATCATCCCATTGAGGATTCTCTTTTAGAACCTCTAACATAATATCCTTCAAAGCTTTCCGCGCGATGTTTGCCTTATCAGAGCCCTTGAAATTGTTACCCTTAGTATTCATCTCAATTTTTTTGTTTTTACTATCAAAGATCAGGTAGTTTTTATGTTTAACAAAAATCATCCCGTCATGTTTCTCAGGTTCCAACTCGAAATCAGGGTAGTTCAAATTCTTCTGCCATTTAGTGTTACATTCATTTATAGCTGAAAAGGCCTTATCTGGTTCTGTAAGCCATTTATCACTCTGTATTGATAAACCAAGTGATTCTGAAAACTCTGGTACATTGCCAACTGAGTTAGCACATGCCAAATATATCCCATCAGTGTCGCCGTATACTACACGAATATTTTTGTTTTTAAGATAATCTAAAGTATCGGCAAGTATCATCTGGCCTTTTGTAGTAATCGCAGCTGCACCCCATAAATTGAATTGTCTACCTGAAACACCTGGTGCAGCTAGAATACCATGAGTACCAGCATTACGAGCACCTTTCGCGCTCTGATACATCATTTTCAACCTTTGTAACTCTGCTTTATCCCCATGTTTCTTAACTTCTTTAAGCTCTTTTTTAATCTTTGAAATCATACTCATAATACCAGTCATAGCACAGTTAACTACCCCCGGTCTATCGTCTATTTTAATACCCAACATGTAACCTTTATCAGCAAAATTATCCTCCTTGGTTATTTTCCTCCAGTTAACATCACGATTTTTTAAAAAACGCTCAGGTATTTTTTTAAGCCAAATCCAATCATCAGGTTTTTCATCTTTTTTTGCAAGCCTAGTAGTATCCGCACCAACATTCATAGCTTTGAGAATAGTTGGATACATAGCACCAACATCAGCTACAACAACATAGTACCATGGGATAAAATGCGAAAAAGCCTCCTTATCTGGTTTAATAGTCATACCACCGGGCATATGATAACTAAGTCTTTCATCAGGATCCTGGGCTCTCTCGTTATATATTACATATGGATCCTCTATCCAACTAGGCATTTCATCCCCATATTTTACAACCCTTATGAAATCTTTAGAAAGCTGCTCTTTCTTCTGTTTAGCCTGCCTTATGATTTCCTCTCTCGTGTTACACCCTTTAAAACCTTTTAACAACATCTGGGAAATAGACATCACTCTACATATCGGTGGCATAATTTTCTTCTGAACTGCTCCTCTTATAAGTGCCATATGATCCCACATGCTCACCGCACCAGAAGAAAGCAACATATCAAAAGGCATACAAGTAGTAAAAGCAAGAGGTAACGCCTGTTGAATCAAGTTAGCAGTGACACCCATCTGCTCTTGAACATCCTGTCGGTTATACTTCAAAGTCATATTATCTATCTTTATCTGAGACGGAGTCAAAATAATACGATCACTCACTGATACACCAAGAAAAGGAGCTACAGATTTAAGACTAAAATCATCCAGAAAAGAATAAAACTTTCTAACACCAAGATAAGTATCAAGACTACATGGGTAAAACTGTACAGCCTCAGAGCTCATCCCAAAATGAAACGATTTATCAGGTTTACTATATTTGCTAACAAACTCTTGAAAAGTTTTCCTACTGTTATTAGACAGATTTTCATTACGACTTTTTAAAATCCCGTTGATCCTCTCATAAATCTGAAAATTATCAAAACCAATAATGTTATGCCCAGAAATAACATCATATTTCGTAGTAGTATTACAAAACCTGTAAAGATTATCTATCTCCTCATCAACATTACGAGAAACAAGTTGTTTTACCTCAGAGTCTCTCCAACTTGTTGGGCAGTCTAAAATATCAAAACTAAACTCTTCATTTACCAAATTCTTATCTGATTCAAAAACCACGTCAAAATCAGAAAAACCAATGATATCAATAGGGATATTGCTCTTTCCTTCCTCAAACTTCGTAGTCTCAATATCATAGACTAGTATCTTAAGTTTCTTTTTTTCTCCACCTGTATCAAACAACCATGTCTCCTCATTAGCTGCTAAATCAACAAGGGCTCTCTGCTGGTAGGGGATATCATGCTCAGCTGTATAAAAACCAAGGTTGAAAAAAAGATGATTACTAACCTCGGGGACAAAATATGATCTTTTAGTATAAACCCTAAATATCTTCTTTTTTCCTTTGGAATCCCAGAAACTATTATATTCTTCGATATCTCCAATCTCTTTTATCTTTGATAGAGCGTTATCCTCTGAGTTGTTTTCTTTCCATTTTTTGATGAGCTCTTTTCTAGCAGATTCTATGTTTTTTCCTTTAGGACAGAAAACTAGGAAATATGGTTGATGCAGCTTAGATAAATCTCTAGGTGTTTCCCCCTTTAGATAAAGGTAATCTGATGAAATACCGAGTAACAAATCTTTTGTAATAACTATTTACCCCCAATATCTCTGATTTCTCCTAATAAATACATTGTTTATACTTAAACTCTTAGAATTAACCTTATATCCCATCTTTGTATTTTACTTCTTTGATTTTTTATGACAACTCAAATAGTTTACTCAAAAATTTTCAGTAGACATGATAACCCAAGGCATCCTGAAAACGCACAGAGATTATCTGTAATGATAAACGAAATAGAAAAATCCTCTTTTTATGATGAACTTGAGTTTATTGAACCAGGACTCCTTAGAGAAGAATGTCTCTATGATATACATTCTGAGGAAATGATTCAACAAGTCAAAGAAATGAGTCGTTCAGGGGGTTCTTGGATTGATCTTGATACATATGTTTGTAAATCAGATTATGAAACTGCTCGGCTTGCAGCAGGCGGTTTACTTCGAGTATGTAAAAACGTGTTAAATGGAAAATCTGATAATGGATATGCTCTTGTTAGGCCACCAGGGCATCATGCAACAAGAAATAGATCAATGGGTTTCTGTCTTTTTAACAACGCAGCAATAGCTGCAAATGAAATAGCAAAAAAAGGAAAAAAAGTGTTAATCTTCGATCCAGATGTACATCATGGTAACGGAACACAAGATATCTTTTATGATCGAAAAGATGTAATGTACCAATCGACTCATCTATCACCACACTACCCGGGAACAGGTGATGTAAGTGAAATAGGAATTGGTGAAGGGGAAGGATATACAATAAACGCGCCTCTTAGTTATGGAAATGGAGATAAAGCCGTGTCGCAAATACTGGGAAAGATTTTTTTACCAGTTGCTAGGCAATTCAAACCAGATATAATCATATTTTCCACAGGATTTGACTCACATTATATGGATCCACTAGGTGGTCTAAAATTTACAACTAACTTTTATGGTGAAATGATAAAAAAATACCAAGAAATTCAACCGAAAATTGTCTGTACACTGGAGGGAGGGTACAACCTGCAATCAATTGGAAAATGTTTAATCTCCCAAATCGGGCGAATGACAAATCATCCAGTATTCTTTGATGATATTGTAGATGAAAATTCAGATGTAGAACAATTAATCAATCAACTAATAATTAACATCAGTGGTTATTGGAAAGTATGAACTTTTTAGTCGAATATCATTCCTATACCTGAAGCAGCAGAGTCCTCTTGTTCCAAGATTTTATCATTTATCTTCTTGGCTTTTTTCTCATCGAGTTTTTTCAACTCGAGCTCTTTAGCTAGCTCCTTAGCTCTTTTCAATCCTTCTTTACTGCCCTCTATCTTAACATATGAGAATTCTCCATCCATACTGAGAGAACTAGACTCTCTGGTAAGTATACTCTGTCTACTTACAAGGTCATCTTTTATAAGCTTGTTAATTTTTCCTGCATCTTCAGATCTGACTTCAAAGATTGCATATGTCAATTTCAATCACCTTTTATCTGGGATGAAACAAAATATAATATATAAAATTAATCTCTACAGTAATGTAATCTACCATTTTCATTGGTTTTTAACATAAAAAATATTTTTTTCATTAATTTTGTTATCTAAAAAGAGTAGGAGAAAACTATAAATCTGATGAGAATATTTATTTTAACATTGCTATAGTGAGGGAATGGGAAAATGAAGATAAAAAATTTAGTGATAATACTTTTTCTTTTCGTTATTTCAGTTCTTTTTATGATTACTCTCTTGGGTGAATCAGCTAAATCTGTTGGGAATGAAATATTCGTTGATGATGATTCATATTATATTAGGGATGGAACTGCTGAGCATCCTTATGAAACCGTTCAGTACGCTATTGATGCGGCAGAACCAGGTGATACAATATATGTTTTTGGCGGTATCTATAACGAGTCTTTATCTATAAACAAAGAACTAACGTTGATGGGCAGTATTGAAGATGGTAATAGCGTTATTTATTATCGTACTCCTCATAAATATACTATAGAGATAACGGCAGATAATGTAAATCTCACAGATTTTTTTATAAAAGATGATAATAATTATATCATCTCATATATCCAAGGTGCTCTTGTACGTATAACAGCGGATAATGTTATTATAAACAGGAACACTATAAGTAACTGTAAAAACGGTTGGGGTATCGATATAGATTCTTCTGATGGGCATCTGATAAGAGATAATATTATTGATAATATGCTAGTTGGAGTTTATGCTGAATCTTCTAAAACAGATGATTTTGTTGGTAATGCTATTAAAAACTGTGAATCTTATGGAGTTAAATTAGAATCCTCAGATGAAATTAGATTTCATGAGAATGAAATACAGAATGGTAAATATGGGGTTCATAGTACAGATTGCGAGAATTTGAACTTCAGTAAAAACGCTATAACTGATAATCAGTTATATGGTATAGCTTTGTATGATAGCGATAATGGAATTATAAAAAAGAATGAGATTAGTTATAACGGAGCAGAGGGCATTCATTTAGATTCCGACGATTATAAAGTCAAGAAGAATGCAATTATTTACAATCAAATAGGTATAAACCTGATGGGATTAAATTGTGAAATATTTAGCAATTCTTTTAACCGTTCTGATGTGAATGGTATTTATGCCAATTCACAGAGTAGAGGAAACAAAATTTATCTAAATACATTTTATAAAAATTATTTGAACGCTCGTGAAAATGGACATAATACTTGGGATAATTATGATCTTGAAAAGGGTAATTATTGGGATGATTATAACGAGATCGATAAATATCCAAAAGACGGAATTGGAGACACCTCATATACTACAGGAGGTGTCATGGATAGGTTTCCTATAGGGAAATTCTTGGAACCCCCTAATAAACCTTCAAATCCTTCACCTGTGGATGGTAAAGCCAATGTAGGATTAAAAATAACTCTTAAAACGAAAGTTACTGATCCAGATAATGATTTATTAACAGTTTCCTTCTATAGAGTACATAATATTACAACTAATGAAATCGAACTAATAAGCATTGTTAAAAATGTTCCTAGTGGAGACACCGCGTCTTGTAATTTTAATTTGAATTTTGATACAACATTTGCATGGTTTGTTAATGTTACCGATGGTAAATTATTCAATATATCTGATACATGGTTTTTTTACACCCGGGCGAGACCCGCAGATAATGATCCACCTGTTGCAGTTATGGGGGTTTCTAGCAATTCCGTAAAAGAAAACGAGGAAATCACTTTCGATGCTTCCGGTAGTTATGATCCTGACCCAAAAGGCAAGATTGAGTTTTATCGTTGGAATTTTGGTGATAATACTAGTGAAATTATTTCTGTTGACCCAAGTCATTCTTATAAGAGAGCAGGGAATTATAAGGTTTATTTGACTGTTATAGATAATTTTGGTACAAGCTCTCAAACTTCAGCTACAATTTATGTCAAAGGAGACGAACCTGTTGGAAATCTAAAACCAATTGCAGATATTTCTGCTCCATCTTCAGGTAAAGTTGGGGCTAAACTTACTTTTGATGGTTCAGATAGTAATGATCCTGATAATACTGATGAAATAGAAAGCTATCATTGGGATTTTGGAGATGGAAAAACTGCTATAGGAGAAACTGTACAACATACTTACAATTCAGTGGGAACTTATACAGTCACTCTAACTGTTACAGATGATGAAGGCAGTGGGGATAATGAGAGTGTAACAATTACAATTAAAGCCTCGTCTTCCTCAGATGGAACGCCAGGTTTTGATGTCGCCATCGTTTTAATAGCTTTTGCCTCGATCATCTTTTATATGCGAAGAAAGAGGAAATAATTTTTTTAAACATTTGTCAAGATTTTAATCTCTCATTTTTTCTAGGCGATAGACGAGTACATCTGAATAAATCGTTCGATTTGTTGGAATAGCTATAGAACGTACAATTGGTGGAAAACTAAAATAAGTGCCTGTAATCTTAGTAATCTTCAAACCACATATCCTTGCAAGATTCCTCATATTCGATTTTCCAAAGCAATGTATATGTGTTTGGTCTTCTCCTATATTGTTGAGAATATCCCCTGAAACAATTCTGAATTTATTAGGAGTTGACAAGATTATTCTTCCCTTGTCAGATAACATTTGTTTACATTGTTTGAGTAGTGATTTAAAATTTTCAATGTGTTCAATTATTTCTAGCATAAAAATTATGTCAACTTTCTGTGTTTTAATAAATTCAGGTAATCCATTTTCAAGATTATGTCCAAAACAGATATCTAACCCAAGATATTTATCTAAATCTATATGTGGAAAAAATCTAACTAAGTTTAGATCTGAACCACAACCAAGATCTAAGATGCTTTCATTTTCTTTTAATTCTGCCAATTCAAAAGCTTTTTTGAAACGAATCTTCATATTTCTAGGAGCAAAAGAATCAACTTGTTTTTCGAGAGTTGTAAAATATTCCTCCCGTAGATTATTGAGTTCAATATCTTCGATTTCGTCTTCATTTTTAGACGACGCTGCTAAAGTTGTATCATCGTTCATTCTGTC
>Ga0315555_1000871_pt1 | contig 21790 bp, 14 predicted proteins | sample SalMarSW160380MG_FD_202113 | JGI IMG/M metagenome (GOLD analysis project Ga0315555, IMG submission 202113) | Salt marsh sediment microbial communities from the Plum Island Ecosystem LTER, Massachusetts, United States - Salt Marsh Sediment SW1603-80 ... | reverse complement strand
ATATCAAATTTATTTCCGCTCAGATTTCTGCTATGACGGACACCAGCTACTTGCAGGTAAGCTATGCTGAAATGCCGCTTGACAGCCTCACAGGATTAAAGGCTTATGCAGATCCGGATTCTCAGCAGGATCCTATTTATATTCAGCCGGCTGCTTCCATAAAAATTGTACCGGAACTAGCGCAATTACCGGATACCATAAGCACCGGTCAGAATTTTACCGTTAATATAGAAGTGGAGCCATCTCTCCAGATTATTAATATGCGGGCCAGCATTACCTTCCCATCAAATTCCGGTCAGTTTAAGGTGGTAGACTGGCTTAAACCAGTCTCGACCGACGACACGGTGTCCTGGGATGTAACGGCACCTCCCTATAATAATGTGAATGTCCAGACAATAATTGATCCCATAGAAATCATTGTTACCGGAACGGATAAGAATACCTCACAAGAGGTCTCTGATACACTGACCACCAGCCTGTTATTGCAACGGGAAGCAGTCATGAAATTGGGTTTGAAAGTGACCGCACCTTCTTCGGCCACTGATAACCGGCTCCTTCCCGGGCAGGAATTCACCGTGGCAGCGATTGTTACTAAGTCGGGAGATGCGGGTATTACAGGTTCCGGTACAATTCGCCTGATTTTAAATGCCGATGATGGACTGGAAGTGGTGGGAGGAGAGCAGCTGGATAAGACTTTCAACTGGCCCGATACCTTGGTTACCTGGCAACTCAGAACTCCCGACCGGCTCATTACCACCAGCATCCGTGCTGTGTATACAGAGCGGCCAAATGATGACAATACCGGTCAACCGGCAACTCTGCATCCTGACAGCAGCGTGGCCAGCATCTCCATTTCCACCGAGGAAAAAACTCTGCTAGTCACCCGGGTGGACGGTATCCGACCCAATACCATAAATGCCGGAGGAGCGATCAATATTCCGTTGATCGGATTGAAAATTGATAATAGTACAGCCATTGATATTGATACTGTCATTGTGGACAGTATTGCACTGGTCTTGCTGAATAACAGCGATCGAAGGGAGTTAGAAGAACCGGCCCGATATATTAACAGAATACAGGTGATGAACCTTGCTAATTTCCCGGCCGCTCTTTCCCGGATTGCCGGTATACCCCAGGTGTTTGCTGATACCACATTAGATGCTGGTACCCAGGGAGAATTCGGGATCCGGTTCAACAGGAATGCTTTAAAGCTGGAACCCGGTCAGACCGATACACTGGTCATAGTTGCCGATCTGAAGCCGGGCGCACCGAATACCAGCTTTATCTTTAAGGTGCGAAATCTGTATCCCTATGTTAACACTCCCAATAGTCCGGTCACGGCAGTGGATAATAATGGCACAAAATTTAATGAAAGTGAACAGGGCGAATCTATGCCGGTGACTATCCTGTCCGGTGCCAGTGAAGATCAGTTCAGTAACTATCCTAATCCCTTCGGCGAGAGCAGCGGCGGATCCACCCGCTTTGTGTTCTATAAACAGGGTACCGGACCGGCCGAGATTAAGATCTATACCCTGCTGGGCGGACTGGTATGGTCGGACCGCCTGGACAATCTGCCGGGGGGACAGGTGTATGACGGCAAGTTCACCTGGGATGGATATAATAACAGGGGCCAGAAAGTATTGAACGGCGTCTATATTGCCGTTCTAAAAACGGATGGCGAGACCTTCAAAACCAAAGTTGCCTATATAAAATAAAGCAGATGGTTAACCATGAAAAAACAATATAATACGGAAAAAATCTGTCGCACTGGCATATGGATAATTATTCTGATGGCCACCTCAGCTGGTTTTGGCCAGTCTGACGGCGGTTATGGAACCACCTCCAATCTGAGTTATGGTGCCGGTGCCCGTGCCATGGGCCTGGGCCGTGCCTACGTAGCCATTGTCAGTGACCCTAGCGCAGTGTTCTGGAATCCCGCCGGGTTGGAGCTGGTACCGCGTGCTTCATTCACACTTTTCCACAACCAGCTCTTTGAGAGCACCATCTACGACTTTGCCGGCTTTGCTTATCCCACCCTCACCTACGGAACCGTGGGAATCGGGCTGGCACGCCTGGGGACTTCCGATATTATCATGCGGGATGAGTATAATGTTAATCTGGGATCTATGAACTATGACGAGGCTGAAGTTTACATTGCGTATGCCAAAAAACTGCCGATGAATCTCTATGGTGGATTTACCTTTAAAATCCGACGCCAGGCGTTTTCCGGCATCAATGAAGATGATACCGGTTTCGGCTTTGATTTGGGCCTCATGTACCGACCCGGCTGGGAAGAGGGTATATTCAGCAATATGGGTTTTGGTCTCACTTACCGTAATCTGGTCTCTCCGATCCTGCGGCTGGGAGGTGAGAGCGACCAGGAACCCTACCACCTGACCTTCGGACTGGTGAAAGGCCTGCGGGTCGGAGAAAGCGGTGTTGTCAATCTGGTGTTTGATGTTCATAAAAGTAAGCTGGAAAGTGCCACCCTGCATGCGGGTACCGAGTATGTTTTCCGCAATATGGGGTCTATCCGGCTGGGATTGGATAACATGAACCTGGCCATTGGTGCGGGTGTGAAGTATTCCTTTGTGGAACTGGACTACTCTTTCGGTTCCACTATCAGTGACGGAGAATTTCCTCCCACCCATCGTTTTTCACTCACTTTTGATCTCGGCAAATCCCGCGAAGACCTGCTGGCCCAGGCCGATGAGGAAAGAAGAAGCCGGGAATTGGAACTGGTTTCCCGCACCAAGGAAGAGGAGCGCCAGAACCTGATTGCCGAGAGCTTGGAAAAGGGTAAAGAATATATGAAAAATGACCGCTTCTTCGATGCCTACTCCGAATTCCAGCAGGTGATTTCGGTGGATCCCTTCAACAAGGAAGCTAACGTATTGCTGGACAGCAGTAAAACTTTAATGGATTCCGATCTTGCGCGGGATCAGCGGAAAGCCATCAGTGAAGCTGTGGATAAAGAGCTGGCGCAGAAAAATGCTGATCGCATGGACCAGTATTTTGAACTCGGCCAGGATTATGTTCTGAAGAACCGTTTCACCGATGCACTGGTTCAGTTTCATTCTGCCCTTGAGTTAGCACCAAAGAATCCGACTATATTAAATGCGATTGCCAATACCAATAGGCGAATAGAAGAGGAGATCAGAAAGTTGGTTACAAAAGGCGCAGAACAGTTCCAGGAGGGCAATTATTCCGAAGCCCTGCAGATTCTGAGTGATGCTTTGGTGCTGTCTCCGGAAAATCCGCAACTGAAAGATCAGATAAATACGCTTGCAAATCGCATAAAAATTCAGCAATATACCAGCCAGGCTCTGCAGTTATTCGATCTGGGTCGTTATGAAGATGCCCTGAAAATGTTTGAAGATGCCCTGAAAATGGATCCTACCAACCAGGTGCTGAAAAACTATGTTGAACGTACCAGGCGTGGTATGGGGAGCGGCGAGGAAACCATGGATCCGGAATCCGAGCGAAAATACATTCAGGGTGTTGATATGTTTCTGGCAGGCAAATACAAAAATGCTCTGAATATCTGGAAAGAACTCGAACCGAAATATCCTTACAGCAAGAAACTGCAGGATGCCATTAAGAATGCCGAAGACAGGCTGAAGAGGACACAGCAATAACCGTTATTGGTCATTAAAATAAACCGGGATTACCGGCAGTAAAATGTTTAAAAACGTCGTTAAAGAAGAAATTACTATTCCCGCACAGATGCCTTACCTGCGGCAGGTGCGGGATTTTATCGAAGATATCGGTACCCGATACAACTTTGATCATAAAATCATTAACTCGTTTAAACTGGTGGTAGACGAAGCCTGCACCAATGTGATCCGCCACGGTTATCGTGATATCAAGAACGGCCAGATAATTGTTCGCGCTATTGTGCGGCGGCTGAGTCTCACAATGGTGCTGATTGATAATGGCCGCAGTTTCGATCCCCGCCAGGTGCAGGATCCCGATCTGGAAAAGTATGTCTCCATTGGCAAGAAGGGTGGTCTGGGTATCTTCATGATGCGTAAGCTCATGGATGATATCAAGTATAATGTGACCGGCCGGGGTAATGAACTGCGCCTCACTAAAGTGCGCGAACATGTGGAACGCGCCAGACCCATGATGTTATGGGAAAGTCTGACCCTCAGGACGAAATTTTCTATCCTTACCTCATTTATTCTTACCTTTCTGATGATTGCTTCTTTTATTTTCTTTAATTCACGAATCAGGTCCGGTGTTGTTTCTGATGTATATTCTTCCGGCCAGGCGTACAGTTCCAACCTGGCTAAAATTTCCTGGGAACCGATCAATGACCAGCGGGATATCACCCTGTTCGAAAATGCCAAGTCGGTCTGGGAGAGCGATCCAAAGATGATTTCCATAGTTATGATAACCGATGTAAATGGCACACCACTGGCAACCTATCCGGTGAAAACGGATCTGATTGGAAAAACCCTGGATGCCGGTGATAACGTGTTGCTGGATACCCTTGGTCAGACAAAAGTCTACCGTTACATGTTCGGTACAGACAGTATCATCTACGCATTCGTGAATCCCATAAATTTACCGGGAACAGCTATCGCACCGCTTGGATACGCCCAGGTGCTGGTCGATCAGAAATATGTTGAACGGAAAATATCCATCTCCCGCATCAATCTGATTGTGGTGCTTATCATTATCCTGGTTGTGGGCAATGGCGGATCTTTTGTCCTTATTACCCGCATTATGGATCCTTTTCATAAGCTGGCGAACTGGGTGCGGGAGGTGGGTCATGGAACCGTTGATGAGGATGAACTGGATATTGATGCCAGCGATGAACTGGGAGAAATTGCCCAGGCTTTCAATGAGATGACCAGTAAATTCAGGGAAGCCCAGATCAACCTCATGGAACAGCAGCGGATTCAGAGGGAACTGCAGGTGGCGCAGGAAATCCAGCAGATGCTGCTTCCCACTGATTTCCCCAACGTGGTGGGATATGACATTACTTCTTATTATCAGGCGGCCAAAGAGGTGGGAGGAGACCTGTTCGATTTTGTGGAAGTGGATGATCACACTATCGGTGTGTGCGTAGCGGATGTGTCCGGCAAGGGAGTGCCCGGTTCCATGGTGATGACTATGATCCGAACCGCTCTGCGGCTGGAATCCCGGGGAAACAAGAATCCCGCCGAAGTTCTTGCCAAGGTGAACGATTTCGTCACCGATGATATCCGAAAGGGAATGTTTGTTACCGCATTTTATATTATTCTGGATTCCCGGGAGCGGATGATTTCGTTTACCTCCGCCGGTCACAATCCCATGGTCCTTTACCGTGGTAAAACCAGGGAAACCTTCTATCTCAATCCTCCCGGTTTTCCGATAGGTATTACCCTACCTGATATCCACTTGTTTGATAATATCATAAAGTCGGATCGCATCCGTCTGCACCCGGATGATATCCTGATAGTATATACTGACGGTATCACAGAAGCCATGAATCACAAACGGGAAATGTATGGTGAAGAGCGTTTACTTGCTGCTATCCGCAAGAATGGTAATTTGGATGTAGTGGAATTCGTAAGTAAACTCAAAGAAGATTTAATGTCTTTTACAGGTGGTTATGAGCAGAATGATGACATAACGCTGGTGGCGGTGAAAGAAAATATGGAAGCTGTGGATGTTAAAATTGATATGTTTAAGAATCTGTTCGAACTGGCCGGTAAAAGCGATGTCACCATTCTGCAGGCTTGCAAGGAAATGGATGTATCTCCGTCCACCTATTATAAATATAAGAAAATTTATGATGAAGGAGGATATGAGTACCTGCGTGAGATGCTTCACGGATACACCAATGTGGGGTTACGTCATCTCAGTATTGAAATTAAAACCAAGCTCTATGACATTATCCGGGAGCACCCTGGCTACGGACCCAAGCGCATCAGCGATGAATTGAATATTGAAAAATATTCCTTTGTGGAAGTTCCGCCTCGTCTTATTTATGAGGAGCTGAAGAGAGCCAAATTGAATCACCGCCGCCAGAGGGAACGGTTTGTGGAACGGGGAGGAAAACGTCGCCTTAAACCTCCCGGAACACCACTGCTTACCCTGGATGGGGAGGTTATGGTTGGATTTCGTTCTGAGGATCTGGATAAGGGACCACAGATTTTCCAGGTACAGGCGCCGGTGAGCAATGTCCGCCGCAAAGAACGTATGCTCTCTGTGCAAAGCAATAAGAATGGACAGGGAAAGACAGCAAAGGATAAGACCACCACTACCGACAACGGCAGCCCGGATAAAAATGATGGAAAAATGACTACAGATGAGGGAAAAGCTGACGATAATGTTAATGTTCTATCTGAAGATCAGGAAAAAAAAGAAAGATAAGTTGATTGATTATTTATTAAATAATATATTTACCGATAAAATTCCAATAATATTCCGGTATTAAAACGGAGGATGGAATGGAAGGCATTCAAGTATCCACTGAAATTCGCGGCGCTCAAAATCAGATTTCCCTGATTAAAGTAGGGGGATTCATTGATACAACCACATCTTCGGAAGTTGAACGGGCTTTGCATAATCTTCTGAAGCAAAACCGTTTTAACGTTATCATTGATTTGGGAAATGTGGATTACATCAGTTCAGCCGGATGGGGTATATTTATCAGCGAAATCAAATCCATTCGTGAACAGAATGGTGATTTAAAATTAGTCAGAATGATTCCGGATGTATATGAAATATTTGAACTGCTGGAATTTCATCATATTCTGGACGTCTATGATACGGTGGATGAAGCGGTGAAAAAATTTGAGGAGGCGGTCACACGCCCCACCGCTGCTTCGGTGGAAAAAGAATTTGCCGAAGTCCGGAAACCACAGCCGGCAATTGGCTCACAACCCTCAGCATTTATGCAAAACCAGGAAGAATATGCCGCAATGGAGGAAGAAATAGGGGAGGAACTTTCCAATATTGCTGACGTAGAAGGATCGCCTAAAGAAATATCGATTGGTTCGTCCAAACTGGAGGATAAGATTAAACACATAATTGCCAGGAATCCGAACCTTGGCGCTTATAAGATTAAGAAAATTTTAAATTCCAGCAAGTATGGATTTACAAAAATTGGATGGCGGGGAGTACGCTCTGTGCTTTCAAATCTTGGATTGAACAATCGAAAACGTCGTCAAGAATTTGCCAGTAAATCGGTAAGGGCAAATAGGTAACTTTCAGAATTAATGGTTGTATAAATGAGTATTGTTGAAATCTTCTTTCTCGCCATATTAGGCTTTGGCCTGATATCCAATTTCTTGAGCATTCCGGGAAATTTTATCATCTTTCTGAATACCGTCTGGTATGGTATAGCGACAGATTTTCATGAGTTTTCTTTTTCATTCTTAATTACCCTCTTTATTGTTGCAGTTTCGGTAGAACTTCTGGAATACGTCATCATTGCATTTGGTGCCCGAAAGTATGGAGCATCCCGCTGGGGGGTGGTGGGTGCGATTGTGGGAGGCATTGGCGGGGGTATCAGTGGATTTTTCTTCAGTCCTGTTTTCGGAGCACTCGTCGGAGGATTTCTTGGAGTAATAGCCGGTACCCTGAGTATTGAATTATTCAAAGGCAAACATATTAAAGAAGCATTGCATGCCACCTTCGGAGCAATCCTGGGTCGGGTGGGGGGATTAACCATAAAAGCCATCGGTTCGGTAACCATGGTCTTTATTGTTACCAATAAGTTGTTTTTTTAACTGCTGACCAACCTTCCTCTGTTTTCCTGAATTTCTCTGTGCATAAACTGCCTTTTTCAATTCGGAATTATCGAGTATAGGCGCCTGTGTTTATTCAAAACAGTATTATTCCAAAAGAATAGTTTTTTCGAATCTTAAAAAAAAATCTGTGGTAAAAAAGAAGTGTTTCAAAACGTAAATTATAATTATGAATAAAACACTGCTTTTTCTGTTGTTATTTGCCTCATTCCTCTGGTCCCGCGAAACTGTTACCATAGCCCGTATAAAATATCAGGGCGGGGGTGACTGGTATGGTAACCGCACAACTTTTGTTAATCTGTTTAATTTCATGCGGCAAAATACCAATCTGGATCTGGCAGAACGGGAAGTGACAGTAGAAATAATGGATGGGAATTTTTTTAAGTATCCGATTGCCTATATCGCCGGCCATGGTAATATCAAATTCTCTGAGGAAGAAATCAATAGGATAAAAACTTATCTGATTAAAGGGGGATTTCTGTGGGCAGATGATGATTATGGGATGGACTTTTCGTTTCGCCGGGAGATGAAAAAAGTTTTCCCTGATCTGGATTGGATTGAATTACCTTTTTCTCATCCCATTTACCATATTAAATTTGACTTCGCCAATGGACTTCCAAAAGTTCATAAGCACGATGGCGGACCACCCAGAGGTTTGGCCCTCTTTTATGAAGGGCGAATGGTGGTATTCTATTCATTGAATACCGATATCAGTGACGGATGCGAGGATCCTGATATCCATGGAGATCCTCCAGCTATAAGAACCAGCGCCCTCCGGATGGGAACAAATATTCTGATATGGGCACTGACTCATTAATCGGATCGTAATATTTCACTAATCCCGAAGACGTTTATTTTTTGGCTTGAATGAAATAAAGTATGAATGCGGATGATACAGAACGAATTCAATTATAAATCGATCTACCAGAGCATGGTGCAGGCACACCGCCGGAAATATTTTATCCGGATTTTAAAGTCTGTTCTGATCTTCACCAACCTTTCCATTGCCTTTCTGTTGACGTGGACGGGGCTTAATGTGCTTTTTGATGTCTCGGTGACGGTCCGAATAACCGCCTTAAGCCTGCTTTTTTTATGGATTGTTGGTTTCACCATCCTGCGAATTTTACCGCTGCTGCGGGAAATATTGGTGCCTTCTGAACATCAGCTATTCCATACCGCCGGCACAGTTGGAAATTCCCATCCCGCTGTCAGGGATGCCATCCTGAATTATCTGCAATTGTATAATGATAAGGGAAGCCGGGGCTCACCCATCATTAAAAGGCTGGCCCTGGGTCAACTTTCCCAACGCATTTCCCATATCCCCATTAAGGACGGGCTTGAAAAAAAGACCGTTATTCCCTACTTCCGCTGGTTCACTGTGGCTTTATCGATATGTCTCATCATAATAATTCTGGTGCCTTCCCGGGTGAATCTGGCCGTAAAGAAACTGGTTTATCCCTGGAAAAATTACCGTCAACCCTTTCCCATCACCTTACTGAATGAATCGGGAAATGTACAGGTTTTGAAAAACGATCCTGTTAAACTGGTCTGCTCTGCACGGGGTGTTAAACCGGATAAGCTATATCTGGTGGTGGAAGAATTTTCTGATAAGGTAAATAATCCGCAGAGTAACCGTATTGAACTGCCGGTATCCTTGTCAGGACGCTATGAATACGAGCTTCCTCATGTCAGTACATCTTTCTATTATTTCTTTGCAGCCGAATTGAATCATGCCAGATATCGAAACCGGAGAGCGTTATCGGAGAAATCCCTGGTGGAAGTTCAGGAGCGGCCGGTAATACGAAGCCTGCAGGTGACGGTGAAACCTCCTGCTTATACTGGATTGGCAGTGACCATGCTGCCGCCCAATGACGGGGAAATCACTGCCTACCATGGCAGCGAGGTGAATGTATCCATCCAGGCCGATAAACAGCTTTCTTCTGCCCGGCTGATTTTTGCGGATTCATCTGTGTCTGATTTATCAATCGCCGGTCATACTGCCAAAGCAACTTTTCGGGTGACAAAGAATTCTTCTTACTCTGTTGTAATATTTGATACGGATAGCATAAGTAACAGTGAACCCATCGTTTATGGCATTTATATGCTTATCGATGATCACCCCTACGCGGAGATAAAACAACCGGGAGCTGATGTGGATCTGCAGGATGAACTTGTTCTTCCCATGATTATTGATATCCGTGATGACTTCGGCTTTTCCGGCTTGTGGGTGAAGGGGGCAGTATTTCGCCAGGGCGTAACCGGAGACAGTACCTCCTTCGAAATGAAAGTTCCTTTTGAAATTTTTGAAAAGGGAAAGGCCATCAGTGATTTCTCCTGGGATCTAACCTCTTTTTATATGGTTCCGGATGATTATCTCCAGTATTATGCGGAAGTGTTTGATAATGATCGGATCAATGGTCCGAAATCTTTCAAAACCGCAGTGTTTACTGCCCGCCTGCCATCCTTGCTGGAGATACTGACCCGCTCGGAGGAACAGCAGCAACAGCAACTGGATAAAATTCGCGATATTTCGCGTGACTCGAAAGAAGTAAGGGAAAAATTAGAGGAAATTAACCGGGAACTGAGGAAAGAATCAAAAGTGGACTGGGAGCGTCAGCAGGATATCAAAAAACAGCTGTCGAATCAGAAAGATATCAACGAAAAACTGGAAGAGATTCAGCATGAACTCGATCAGATGATTAAGGATATGGATAACAGGGATGTCTTAAGTCCCGAAGCGCTTCAGAAATATTTGGAATTACAGGAAATGTTTCAGGAACTGGCACCTCCTGAACTGAAAAATGCCATGGAACAGCTGGAGCAGGCTCTGGAAAAAGCCGACAAAAATCAGATACAGAAAGCGCTGGAAAATTTCCGGTTTTCCGCGGAACAGTTTGAAAAAAACATTGACCGCTTTCATGAATTGTTCAAAAAAGTGCAGCTGGAACAGAAAATGGATGAACTGATTAAACTGGCGGAAAAACTTAACCAGGAACAGACTCGGATCAATGAAAAATTAGAAGATCGGAAAATTAAGCAGGAAGATTTCCAGCGATTGGAAAAAAAAGAGGAAAATATCGGGAAGAATAATGACTATCTCTCGGAGAAAATAGATGAAACCGCCCGGAAATATCAGGACATCATGAAGGAATTCTCCGAAATGCTGGAAAAGACCAAATCCTTTATAGATGAGCAAGCCTTGGAGGACATGATCCGGAACATGCAGCAACAATTGGCGGAGAATCAACAGCTGAATGCCTTGAGCAGCGGTCAGAAATTGAAATCCAGCTTTGAAATGATGCAGAGTATGCTCCAGATGGCCAGGAATAATATGGTTCAGCAGCAAAAAGAGCAGGTGGCTGATGCCATGCAAAAGACCATGCAGGATATGCTCCAAACATCTTTCAATCAGGAAAACCTGGCTCAGCGTTCAAGGAGAGTAAGTCCTGCCTCTCCCCAGATCAATGACATCGCCCGTCAACAGGCCAGGCTGATGAGTAACACCAACCGGATAATTGAACAACTGATGGAAATTGCCGATCAGACATTTTTTATGTCGCCGGAATTGAATCAGCACATGGCCGAAACCATGTCTAATATGAACAACGCCATCCAGCAACTGGAGAACCGGAATGTACAGCAGGCTGCCACGGCTCAGAGCCAGGCAATGGCCGGATTTAACAAAGCCCTCTTGTCCCTGCAAAGCAGCATGGACAAGATGGAGCAATCCAATTCATCTTCCGGTTTTCAGGAATTTATGGAGCAGATGCAACAATTATCCGGACAACAGGGACAGTTAAATCAGGAAAGTATGTCTCTCTTCCAGCAAAACAGGGAGGGTCGCGGGCAGTTATCGGAGGAGGCTCTGGCCAGGCTGGCAGCTCAACAACAGATGATCCGGAATTCTATGCAGCAGCTTTCCGATAATATGGGATCGCGCCGGGACGTTTTGGGACGTCTGGGGGACCTGGGTGGAGAAATGGAAGATGTAATTAAGGAGTTGAAAACAAAAAACTTGGATAGAAAAGTAATAGAACGCCAGGAGAAAATCCTGTCCCGTATGCTGGATGCCCAGAAATCCATTCGTGAGAAGGAATATTCCAAAAAGCGGGAAGCGGAAAGGGAAGAAATTCAGCTGGTGAAATCTCCTCCCCAGATTAAAAAGGAGCTTCTGCAGAAGGAAGACCGGCTGCGGAGGGAATTACGTGATGCCATGGAGGAAGGGTATTCCCAGGAATATAAGGAGTTTATAAAAAATTATTTTGAGTTTTTGTCCCGTCATCCTGAAATATTGCAGTAACAGAAAATGTGAGTACTTTATATATATTTCCGTTGATCGTCCTATTTTTTTTAATAAATTTCAATTCAAAATTATCGGGAAGTCTGGTAATTCCGACCCCTTAATGATAACAGGGAGCGGAACTACCGGAGTTTTGATTTATGATTCTATATCAAACTGTCCAAAACAACTTTTTAAGTTGGTGAGTTTGATAATAACAAACTCAAAAATGGGCTCAACCCGGGTGATAGATTATTGATCACTTAACTTTAATAATGACAATAAAATTTGTCCGAAAAATAAATTATTTTGGACAGCAATGATTCTTTATATTGTTTTGATGTATCTTTTAATGTTTGATCTGGTCTAAAGCCGGTCATTCTATAAATTAAGCTGACAAAGATTCTTTTTCCTAATGCAACCCGTTTTCCGTGTAATTTTATTCACTGTATTTTGTCTGCATGTAATACTCCATGCGCAGGATACTTTCCTGGAAGAAAAAATTGTATTGCCAACGGATACATCCACCCGCTATCCCCTTAATAATCTGGTTTATCACACACCGAAGACCTTGAAAATAGCGCTGGTACTCAGCGGAGGAGGAGCCCGCGGAATGGCTCATATCGGAGTCCTGAAAGCGTTTGAGGAAGAGGGAATTCCGGTCGATTTAATTGTTGGCAGCAGTATTGGAAGTGTGGTAGGCGGTTTTTATGCGGCGGGTTACAATGCTGATCAACTCACGGCAATATTTAAGCAGATAGACTGGGAAAATCTGTTTTCAGATCAGACCCAGCGAACCAACCTTTTCTGGGCTCAGAAGTACTCCCCCCGCAAACATTTCCTGGAATTGCGGTTTGATAAAGGGGTTCCCTATATTCCTCCCTCCCTGTCTCCGGGTCAGAAAATTTTCGATATCATCTATTCCAGATTGCTTTCCGCCAATTTTCAATCGGCCAATGATTTTGATAAATTGCGTATTCCTTTCCGTGCTGTGGCAACAGACCTGATCAGCGGAGAGAGAGTGGTTCTTGCCAAAGGAGACCTGGCCGAGGCCATCAGCGGCAGCATGGCTGTACCACTCCTGTTTGCTCCGGTTGAATGGGAGGGCATGTGGCTTGCCGACGGTGGAATCCGTGATAATCTTCCGGTGGATGTTGCTATTGCCAATAATGCTGATTTAATCATCGCCGTGGATGTAACCTCTCCCCTCAGAACGCCCGATCAGATGAAATCTCCCTGGCAACTGGCTGATCAGGTGACCACCATAATGATGAAGGAACCGACGGTTCAAAGCAGAGCGAGGGGAGATATCCTGATATTGCCGGACCTTAAAGCTCATGCGACAGGAGATTTCTCACAGATCGATTCACTCATTCAGCTGGGATATCAGGCGGCCATAAAGAAAATCGATTCCATAAGAAATCTTATTCGAATTTATCAGGAGAATCTGTGGGGGGAAAATATCCTGCTGGGTAAAATATCGGATGTCTGTTTTAAAGGAGCTAAACCGGAGTGGGTAGATACGCTGGGGCAGAATTTGTTCTCCAGTAAAGGGAATACAGTTCATCTTTATGATGTGTACCGGGATCTGGAGCGAATATACGGGACCGGTGTAGTGGAAGAGTGTCATGTCGAATTAAGGGGCACCCCCAGTTCACTCCGGCTAGATTTTGTGCTCCGGGAATATCCGGCTGTTGAGGACATTGTGGTCAAGACAAATTATTTGAATCCCGATTCCCTGTCACCTGTAAACCTGCGCTCTGTTCTTTTTCAGCCCCTGAATATTCATCATCTTTTTTCCAATATTGACAGCCTGATGGAAAAGTTGTTCAGAAAAGGATTCTCACTGGCCCGGATAGTGAATATCGATTTCGACCGCCAGAATCAAACATTGTCAATTTATGTGGATGAGGGATATATCAGCAACATTCGCATCGAAGGTAACAAGATTACCAAGAATGCTATCGTTCTGAGGGAAATTACGCTGAAAGAAAAATCACTTTTTACTTCTCATAAAGCTATTGAAAGCGTTCAGAATGTATATAGTACAGGACTCTTTGACCGTGTTACATTTAATGTTGTTCGGGATGGTCCGGTTAATGTGCTGGTGGTCCGCTTAAAAGAAAAAAAATATTTCATGATGCGGCTGGGTCTTAATGCATCCCTGGAAAGAAAGGCCAATGCATTTTTGGAATTAGGAGAAGACAACCTGCATGGCCGGGAAATCAAATTCTCCCTGCTGGGCCTGATAGGAGACTTGGAGAGACGGACGGAGTTGCAATTATTCAGTGTCCGCTTATTCAATACGCTGCTGACCTACCGCTTTTCACTTTATTATAATGACTGCTATGACCGCTATTACCAGAATTTTATTAAGGAGGGGGACTATTTTACCATCCGTCGGGGATTGGCGTTCGTGCTTGGGCAGCAGATTGCCCGGCTGGGTTCCATAAGTGGTGAATTCCGCTGGGATAATGTGAGTGTCCATACCTATGAAGGAAATTTCCCATACGCCGATCGGTATAAAATCCGTTCCTTCGCTATCCGCTCTGTGGTGGATAAACGTGATAAATTACCTTTTCCAGATAAGGGGATTTACAATCGCTGGTTCTGGGAGACCGGTACGAAGGCCTTTTTGGGTGGTTCAAATTCATTTATTCGTTTTTATATTGCCCTGGAAGGGTATTATCCGCTGCTGAAAACTGTGATCTATCATATCACGATGAGGGGTGGAAGTGGTGATCTTACCGTACCTTTCTCAGAATTCTTTACCATGGGTGGTCGATTTGATTTTCCCGGTTTGTATGATCAGGAACGTTTCGGACGGCGCATTGCCGTACTTAACAATGAGTTCCGCTATAAATTTCGCTGGCAGATACCAGTGGATATGTATATGGGAGCCAGCTATAATGTGGGAGCAACCTGGGAATCCACCGAGGCACCGATCCGCCGTTCCAACTTTATTACCAGCTGGAGCGTCTCCTTGTCTCTCAATTCAATTTTCGGTCCTATAGAATTTATGTACAGCCGGTTGACCGGCATCAGGCACAGACTATATTTTTCAATGGGATATAACTTCTAAGTCAGCAGTCAGCCTGCTGCTTACAATAATACTCCCCTTTGTGATCTTAAATCTTATTTTGCCGGGACCCACTGCTTTCCCGCTCTCTGCAGGGTAAAATTTTCTTTCCTACGGCAGCTGATCTGATAAGGTCTGGCAAGTGGCGGAATTCCTGATATTGGCGTTTTATTACCCCTCGGCACCATTTTTTCAATAAATTCAATAAAATTAAAGTTGGTGCTTGATTTTTTTCAAAAAAATATTAAATTATATGGTACAACTTTAAGTCACTATGAAAATTTTTCAAACAATTTTATTACTTCTTTGGAGTACCTCCCTCCTTTTAGCAAATGCTGTTATTGTGGAGTGGAAAGCCGAACCCGAACAGGACAAGATCATCCTTGAATGGAAAACATCCTCGGAAGATGAATTATCTAAATTTGTGGTAGAACGCTCTAATGATAATTCTCATTTCATTGAAATCGGTGATGTGACTGCCCGTGGACCGGGATTTCAATACAGGTATGAAGATAACAAACTGGGAATGACGAACAGCATTTTTTACTACCGTTTGCGGCTGGTAAATAAAGATGGCACGTTTCAATACAGTGAAACATTACCTGTATTTCCTAATATCAGCAATATCTCCCGCAGCTGGGGAAGCATTAAAGCGTTATTTCGCTAATAATTAAATAAATATCTGAATTTTCGAATATCTTTACTCTGGTAAAGATAATTTTTTGTCACTAATACCTGTATTATTTCAGTATCATGCCATTGTTTTGTTTGCGCCTGCTAAATATTATATACCCATTGAAGAATCTTAGGTGACCCTGATGGGCTGCAGGCGGCTCAAAACAGGACAATGAAAATATGAACATAAAAATTAACAAAATTGGATAAATGATTTTTTTTCTAAAATAGTTTATTAAAAGGTCGATAGTAATGGTAGAGGATTGTTAAATATGGACTTAGGTATATGGTTGTTTGTGTCAGCCATAAAAGAAGGATAAAAGAGTTAAAAAACTTTATTATTAATTATTGACAAAAATCACAAAAATCTTTATTTTAAGCACTAATGAAAATATTTATTAAGGATTATATGCGATGAAAGACAGACCACATTTTATTTTTATTAATCCGAAAACAACGACAATAAAGCAGGTCAGGATTTCTCTAATTAAGTTTACTCTGGGTCTTTTTTTAATTTTTATTATAATTGGAGTTTTACTTAAAATATCAATAGATTTGGGCATAAAATTCAATCACAATTCGCAAATAACCAAACTTCAAAGTGAAAATACAATACTGCAGCAACAGATAAAATTGATGGGTGACAAAATCACCCTGATTCGGGGTCATATTGATCAGATAGAAGAATTAGATGATAAAATCCGCGCCCGCTTGGATATTCCTCCCATCGAAGATGATGTGAGATTAGTAGGTATCGGAGGTTCGGACATATCCAATATCAATCATCTCAAACTGGAAGATTTGAAACTGCAATCGGTCATTTTAAATAATCAATCCACGCTGGCCAAACTGGAAAGAGAAATAAAACTGGAAGGTGAAAGTTTTAAAAAACTGCTTTCCACTATGGAACGTAAAGAGGATTCCCTGCGTTTTCTGCCCGCCATTAAACCGGTGCTGGCAGGTCGAATTACGGATGGGTTCGGTAGAAGAAGACACCCCATCTTTAAAAGGATAATGGATCATCACGGCATTGATCTGGCTGCAAACCGGGGTACGCCTGTTATGGCTTCCGGGGATGGTTACGTTACATTTACAGGAACCAATGGCGGTTACGGACTATTTGTGTCCATTAATCATAAATACGGATTTGAAACCAAGTACGGTCACCTGCAAAAAATTTACGTAAGACGGGGCCAATTTGTAAAACGTGGGGACAAAATTGGTGAAGTCGGTAATACCGGTATTTCCACTGCCCCTCATCTTCACTACGAAGTACATTTCAAGGGGAAACCGGTTAATCCCACCGAATATTATTTTAATGATATTAGTTTCGAATAATTAAAAGGTAAATATATTAAATTCAATCTGGATTTTTTAACAATAAATTGAGACTGAGTCACACTTTATGTTGGATCTTCAATCTGCCCTTAAAAAATTACGATCTCATTTAAGAGAAAATAATCTCAGATTTACCACCGAACGTCTGACTATTCTGGAAGAAATATTTAATTTTCCGTCACATTTCGATGCCGAACAGCTGTTCATCCATATCCGAAAAAAATATGACCATATTTCCAGGGCTACGATCTACCGGACTCTCGATCTGCTCTCGCAAATCGGCATTCTGAAAAAGGAAAATTTGGGCCAGAATTATGCCAGTTATGAACTGGATTTTAATGTACCCCACCACGATCATCTGATCTGCGTTGTGTGCGGGAAGGTGATTGAATTTACTGATGAAATTATTGAAAAACGGCAGCGGGAAATCTGCGAAAAATATGTTATGAAAATGGTCCGTCATCAACTCCAGATCTATGGCCGCTGTAAAGAACATCAGAACACCGATTAGTCAGTTTCTCAGCTTTGATAGTCTTGCCAGCTTTAAGAATAAAATTGATCTGTAACCGGATAGTCACTCCTCTCTTACTTATTGGTAAATCCTGCTGATTCTGCACCTGAGAATTGGCGAATTTCTCTCACTTATATGAACGGCATACCGTTCTTCCGGAGATGGAATACTTTAGATATTGTTTTTCATAGAGAGATTTTTTATTTTTACCAGGCATGTGTGCACGCTTGCCACTCTTTATCTATTTAAGAAAAATTTTTGTCTCATAGTAAGTGCATCCTTCTTGATGCAATATTTTCATAATAATGTTTATTGTTTTGTTGGATGATGCTTTAAAAAAAAGATAGGGCAGAGAGAGAAAATTCTTTATGTTATATACGCTGCACTTGATAATCCGTATACAAAATCCGGAAATACGGGCTGCGGTAAACAAGATAAATTGAATTAATTTATGGAAAGAGAAGTTGCTGTAATTATTCCAGCAAGGTATGGGTCGAAACGCCTGCCGGGAAAACCACTGATTTATTTGGCGGGACGTCCCCTCATCCTGCATGTTGTTGAACGGGCCAGAGAGATACCTGCAGTGGATCGTATCATTGTAGCAACAGATGATGACAGAATTGTCAGGGTGGTTTCGGAGGCCGGATACGAAGCCATGATGACGCCGGATAATCTGGCATCGGGGAGTGACCGGGTGGGATGGGTGGCAAAAAAGATATCCTCTGAAATCATTGTAAATTTGCAGGGAGACGAACCACTTATTGATGCGGTTTCCATTAATAATGCCATCGATGTTTTAAAGCAGGACCAGAGTGTGCATGTCTCTACACTGGGCTGTCTCCTCAGGAAAGAGACGACCTGGAAGGATCCTAATGTGGTAAAAGTGATAACTGATGACAATAATTTTGCTTTGTTTTTTTCCCGACTTCCCGTCCCATATTTTCGCGAAGGACGTTTCACTCCCCTTCCGGTGCTTTTTCAGCACTTGGGCATTTACGTCTATCGCCGGGCTTTGCTTCTTAAATTTATCGAATGGGATTCCTCTCCACTGGAAAATGCTGAAAAATTAGAACAGTTGCGAATTCTGGCCCGTGGCTACAAAATTAAAGTTGTTCCCACCGGCCGGCCCTCCTTTGGTGTGGATACTCCCAATGATATCCAGAAAGTGGAAGAAATGTTAAAAGAAATAGGACAGAGTATTGAGTAAAAAAATTCCTGAAAAAACCAAATTTATTTTTGTGACAGGTGGTGTGGTATCATCACTGGGAAAAGGAATCGCCTGTGCTTCTCTGGGTTTTTTGCTAAAATCACGCAGGCTGAAAGTAACAATCATGAAGATGGATCCTTACCTTAATGTAGATCCGGGCACCATGAGTCCTTACCAGCATGGTGAAGTATACGTTACTGATGATGGAGCCGAAACTGATCTTGATCTGGGACATTATGAACGATTCATCGCGGAAAATATGTCCCAGAGGAATAATGTGACAACCGGTCAGATTTATAACACGGTTATATCAAGGGAGCGGCGGGGGGACTATCTGGGCGCCACTGTACAGGTCATCCCTCATATTACCGATGAAATCAAGCAACGGATCATTGTTCTGGCCCGTGAAACTGAGGCTGAGGTGGTAATTGTTGAAGTGGGTGGGACCGTGGGAGATATCGAGAGCTTGCCCTTCCTGGAGGCCATTCGTCAGTTCTGCCTGGAAGCAGGGGAGGGCAATACCATCACAATGCATCTGACGCTGGTACCTTTTATTGAAACTGCAGGTGAACCCAAGACCAAACCGACACAGCATTCGGTAATGCGGTTGCGTGAGATTGGTATCCAGCCGAATTTTCTTCTCTGCCGCACAGACCGCCATCTCAATAAAAACCTGAAGGAAAAAATCGCTCTGTTCTGTAATGTGAGGGCGGAACGTGTGATTGAAGCTATTGATGTATCCACAATCTATGAGGTTCCGCTGAAATTTGCTGGGCAGAATCTGGATGAGCAGGTTGTTGAACTCCTCCATTTAAAAAAGGAAAATCCAAATCTTGATCACTTCCGCCAAATTGTGGATAAAATTAAAAATCCTGCTCACAAAATAATAATTGCAATCTGTGGTAAATATATCAAATTAAAAGATGCTTATAAAAGTATATCCGAATCATTTATACATGCGGGAATGGCCAATAATACCCGGGTGGTGATGAAATGGGTGGATTCGGAGGATGTGGAAAATGCAGGTCCTGAAAAATATTTATCGGATGTTTGCGGCCTGCTCATTCCGGGTGGTTTTGGTGAAAGAGGAATTGAAGGGAAATTAAGGGCCATTCAATATTCCCGGGAAAATATGATTCCATTTTTTGGTATCTGTCTGGGTTTGCAGTGTGCCGTCATTGAATTTGCGCGGCACAGATGCAGTCTTAAGGGTGCCAACAGTATCGAGTTCGATCCTGATACTCCTCATCCCGTAATTCATATCATGGAATCCCAGAAAAATATTAAAGATTTGGGCGGAACCATGCGGCTGGGAGCTTATGCCTGCATATTAAAGGATAATACCAGGGCTGCCCGGGCCTATCAGTCCAATTATATCAGCGAGCGACATCGCCATCGATATGAGGTTAATAATGAATACCGGCGGATTCTGCAGGAAAATGGTATGACCCTGAGTGGTCTTTCCCCGGATGGCAATTTAGTGGAAATGATTGAACTTGAAAATCATCCCTATTTCGTGGGTTGCCAGTTTCATCCGGAATTAAAAAGCCGTATTATGCAGCCACACCCCCTGTTTGTCAGTTTTGTAAAAGCTTCCCTGAATTATTGTCAAAACAGGGATTCCAGGGAAAAGGAAAGGAAAAAATGACGACCCACAAAGTAAAAGATTTTTCTGATATCGATTTTGTTGCAATTGATCCGGCAACAGATAGTTTTGTTTTACCGGGGGATGAAACGTATTATTTCAGTGACCATATGTGTGACGACTGCTGGGCGGGCGGAACGGTTCTGGAGACACGGAAAGGCAGAAAGAAATATTACTGTGTTCTGTGTAATAATTTTCTATCCTGGAATACTTTTCGCAATGATTTTTTACCGCCTACTGGTGATGATTTGAAATTTCTGCTCCCGCGGGAGTGGTCAGATGAAAAAAAACAACAGTGGTTTGAGGAATTCAAGAAGCGGCGACTCGCCCAGGAAAAAGTGCGGGAAAATATCCTGGAACATGGGAAAGAATAAACGGATCTTATATTGGCATTTACAAAACCGTTAGGTATTGGGAATAACATTTAGAGAAATGTCTTATGATGATAACTGTAGAATCGGTTAAAATCGGAAAAGGCCAGCCATTGACTATTATTGCAGGTCCCTGTGTGGTGGAAAGCGAAAAGATGATCCTGCGCACGGCTGAAACGTTAAAACGGGAGACTGGGACATGCGGACTGCAATTGGTTTTTAAATCTTCCTACCGTAAAGCAAACCGGACTTCTGTAGATGGTTTTACCGGTCTTGATTTTCAGGAAGCCTTACGGATTCTGGAAAAAGTTAAAACCGACTTAGAGCTGCCCATCCTCACTGATGTTCATAATGAACTGGAAATTCCGGTGGTTGCCCAGGTGGCCGATATTATACAGATTCCCGCTTTCTTATGCCGTCAGACCGATCTGCTGGTCAGCGCCGGCCGGACTCAAAAAGCTGTTAACATTAAAAAAGGTCAGTTTCTGGCTCCGGAAGATATGACCGAAGCCGTAAAAAAAGTAGCCAGCACCGGAAATCAGAAAATTTTGCTTACTGAAAGAGGAACAACCTTCGGATACCGTAATCTGGTGGTCGATATGCGCTCACTTGTTATAATGGCCAGGACCGGTTGCCCGGTAGTGTTTGATGCTACTCACAGCCTGCAACTGCCCGGTGGACTCGGAAAGGCCAGCGGGGGACAACCGGAATTCATCTTGCCGATGGTTCGGGCGGCACTGGCCACAGGGGCGCTTTCGGGTATTTTTATGGAGGTTCATCCCGAGCCTGAGAAAGCGTTAAGCGATGCCGCATCACAACTTTCCCTGCGGCAGTTTCCCGCGGTAATCGGCCAGCTGGCTATCCTGCAGGAAACCGTCAAAAAATTAGCAGATTAAAATTTTATAACTCGAGAAGGGGGAATAAAAAACAGATGGTTGCT
>Ga0315555_1000870_pt1 | contig 21814 bp, 20 predicted proteins | sample SalMarSW160380MG_FD_202113 | JGI IMG/M metagenome (GOLD analysis project Ga0315555, IMG submission 202113) | Salt marsh sediment microbial communities from the Plum Island Ecosystem LTER, Massachusetts, United States - Salt Marsh Sediment SW1603-80 ... | reverse complement strand
TGAACCAATATTAAAAGAGTTCTCGCCAGATTTGGTAATCGTTGTTGGAGATGTAAATTCTACTCTTGCCGCAGCCTTTGTTACCGCAAATGTGCATATTCCGTTAGCTCATGTTGAGGCGGGTTTAAGAAGTGGTGACAGAAAAATGCCGGAGGAGATAAATAGGATCATAGTTGACCATTTGGCTGATTTTTTATTTGTCACTGAACAATCAGGTTTGGATAATTTGAAAAAGGAAGGGATTTCTGATGAAAAAATATTCTTTGTGGGTAATGTAATGGTCGATTCGTTACTAAACAACATTCAAAAGGCCGAAAATTCTACAATATTAAAAAGTTTAGGAATTTCAAAAAATGAGTATATCCTCGTAACTCTACACAGGCCTTCCAATGCAGATGATGAAGCTAACTTAAAGAATATATTAATGGCTCTAATGGAGATAAATCATAATAAAACTGTTGTTCTCCCAATCCACCCGCGTACAAAAAAAATGATTCAGAATTTTGGTATGAATCATTTGCTTGAAAATAAACCGGGATTTATCATTACACATCCGTTGGGGTATTTGGATTTTCTTAATGCTATGAAAAATGCATATGCAGTGATAACTGATTCTGGTGGAATTCAAGAGGAAACAACGGTTTTAGGTGTTAGATGTTTAACCATTCGGAATAATACAGAAAGGCCGATCACAATTGAATGTGGTACAAATACACTGGTGGGTACTGAAAAAGCTAAAATCATACAGGGATTTAATGCGGTTTCAACAAAAACAGAAAAGCATTACCAACGTCCACCATTTTGGGATGGCAAAGCGGCTGAAAGAATTGTAGATATTTTGACCAAAAATATTTCATGACCTCGAATTGGTACTACACAAATAATCAATGGTATTTGTAACTTGTTAATATGCATTATTAAGGACTATGATGAACATTTGGGTTGATATGGATAACGCGCCTCATGTACATGTTCTTTATCCAATTATAAAAGAAATGAGCCTTAGGGGTTATAGTGTCAAAGTGACAGCACGCGATTATGGACAAACAATTCCGCTCCTGGATTTATATGGTTTGACATATAAAGCGGTAGGAAAGCATGGCGGAAAAAACAAGGTTAGAAAAATTATTTCATTGTTGGATCGGAGTGTTAATTTAACTGCATTCGCATTCAATAAGAAGTTTAAGCTGGCATTTTGTCATGGCTCACGCAGTATTTTTCCTCCTACGAAATTATTAGGTATACCTCTCGTTTCTTTATCTGATTATGAACATGCGAAATTTCCAAAATTTATGGGAAATTGGGCGCATCGGTTATTAATGCCGGATGTGATTTCAGATACGACTTTGGAAAAGGTAGGTATAAATCTTTTACAAGTCGTTAAATATCCCGGATTAAAAGAGGAATTATATATCTATGATTTTGAGAAGGATTTAAATCTATTAAAAAGGATGGGTGTTAATGATAATAAGGTTGTAGTTGTTTTAAGACCGCCGGCGACGATGGCACATTATCATGTTGAAGAGAGTGAAACATTATTTTGGGATATACTCGGTTATTTAATTAAAAATAAGGATTTAATTATTATTCTTCTGCCGAGAACAGTTCATCAGCTCAAGGACTTAAATAAACAATTGAAAAGAATTAAATATAATGAAAACTTATTAATTTTAAAGGAAACTGTAAACGGTCCAAATTTGTTATGGAATTCGGATATTGTTATTAGTGGTGGAGGAACAATGAACCGTGAAGCTGCGTGTCTTGGAGTTCCAGTATACAGTATTTACAGAGGTGAAATTGGAGATGTAGATAGGTATCTTATTAATAAGGGAAAGCTTAAAATGATCGATAGTGTTGAAATGCTAAAAGAGATTACTTTCAGAAAGCGAGAAAAAACTAATATTAAAGGCAAGAAAAATTCTTCAAGAAAATTGATTAACTTTATAACGGATAAAATACTGGAAATAATATAACTATCAATTATTTCAAAAAATATGAATATAAAAATTATTTATTATTTTCATAAACCAATCATACCAAGGTTTATTCAGATAATATGCAGAAGAATCATAGTACATTTTAAAAAAAAGAAATATTTAGTTAATGAAGTTTGGCCAATTGATAAGAAGACAAACAGTACACCTTATGGTTTTCAAGGATGGCCAAATAATAAAAGATTTGCGTTTATTCTTCGGCATGATGTTGAATCAGAATATGGATATAATAAGTGCTATGAATTATTAGAGCTTGATAAAAAAATGGGTTTTAAATCTTCTTTTAACTTTGTGCCTAAAAAATATGAAGTCACTCATAAGACGATTGATTTTATAGAAAAAAATGGGTTTGAAATGGGAGTCCATGGATTATACCATGATGGCAAGTTGTATTTTTCTAAGAAACATTTTCAAAAAAGGTCGGAACTTATCAATTATTATCTTAAATTATGGAGATCAGTCGGGTTTTATTCCCCATCATCGCATCATAAGTTAGATTGGCTTCATGAATTAGATATTGAATATGACTCTTCGACGTTTGATACTGACCCTTTTGAACCTCAATCGGATGGTGCCGGAACAATTTATCCGTTTTTTGTAAAAGATGATTCCACACATAGTTTATATGTTGAAATCCCTTACACCATACCACAAGATTTTACACTCTTCGTTCTAATGAAACAAAATAACATTGAAATCTGGAAAAAGAAGTTGGATTGGATTGCAGAAAATGGAGGAGTTGCATTCCTAAATACACATCCTGATTATATGTGTTTTGATAAAACAAATAACGGAAGAGAGTATCTGGTGTCTAGGTACATAGAATTTTTAGAATATGTTAAAACTGAGTATACGGGCCAATACTGGCATGTTCTCCCAAAGCAGATTGCCCAATACTGGAAGCAAATTTTTAATATTTCGTAAACCTTAATTTTAATCCACACGCGATTATCTCATTTCTATCTTTAATTATCCCGGATTGTGAATGGAGTCTTCTATTGTCGGTGTGATTTTTAAGATATTCCCTATTAAAATCAAAGAAAAGTTATCCTAAAAAAAATGACACACCAGGTAATTAGAACATTGGTTCGGTTTTATATAAGAGTGGACTAATAGACAAATTTATTATTTCAGGTAGAAAAATTGTGCAGGATAGTTGGCTTCTTAGATTTTAATTATCGAGGTGGTTATAATTTAGAAAAAACCATAACTAATATGCGAGACACTATGGTTCATGGTGGACCTGATGATGCAGGGATTTATGTTGAAATTGATAAAGGTCTTGCTTTAGGCCACAGGAGATTATCTATAATAGACCTCTCAGAATTAGGGCGTCAGCCAATGGAGTTCGATAATTTAGTCATCACTTATAATGGAGAGATATATAACTTTCAGGAGATAAAAGAAGAGGTTAAAAATGAAGGATATAATTTTAGGTCTCAAACTGATACAGAGGTGATTTTAAAACTTTTCGATAAATATGGATATAATTCCATTGATAAATTCAGAGGTATGTTCGCTTTTGCTATTTGGGATAGGAAAAAAGAAGAGCTCATTCTTTGCAGAGATAGAGTAGGGGTAAAACCCTTATATTGGTATTACAAAGATGGATTATTTATGTTTTCCTCAGAATTAAAGGCCTTCCACAAACATCCGAATTTTCACAAGGAGTTAGATGAGAATGCATTAATGCTGTTTTTAAAATATGGATATATAAATGCTCCATTTTCAATTTTTAAAAACACTTACAAAGTCGAACCAGGGTGTTTTGTTAAAGTTGATAAATCAGGCAAGATTAATAAATATAAATATTGGGATATTCAAGATTTCATGATCAATAATTCCAAAACGAAAGCCCAAATTAATGAAATGAATGAGAACGAAATTATAGAAAAAATGGAAAACATTTTAATAGATAGTTTCAAACTAAGACTTGTATCTGATGTTCCAGTAGGAGTTTTTTTGAGTGGGGGAATTGATAGTAGTTTAATAACAGCATTATTGCAAAAGGAACTATCAACCCCACTAAAAACATTCACAATAGGGTTTAAAGAAAAAGAATATAATGAAGCTAATTGGGCAAATCAAATTGCAAACTATCTTAAAACCGAACATACACAGGTTTATTGCAGCCCTGATGAAGCTCAAAATATTATTCAAAGACTACCTGAAATTTTTGATGAACCATTTGGTGATTCTTCAGCAATTCCAACATTGTTGGTTTCCCAACTTGCAAGAAGTAGTGTTAAGGTTGCTCTCTCTGGGGAAGGAGGAGATGAGCAATTCTGTGGGTACCATCGTTATCGAACAATAAATAGAATTATGCAATTTACTGATATTTCTGTATTACAACCATATAAATATATTTTAAGGCTTTTTAAGCCGGAGCTAGCTTTTTCAATTTATAATAAACTAAACTTCCTTTTGCCAAAATGGGATAACTTCAAGGATAGATACATTAAATTTCTTAATGTTTTAAAAGAAAAGGAAAAAGTTTCTATATATGATATTTCAAACAGTTTTTATTTATTAGATGATTTAAAAAAATTAGGGTTGGATATAAATAAGTTAAACACCACTCGGCTTGATTTAATTATCCAGAAATTTGGGGCTAATTTAAATGGATTTAGCAACTTATCCTTAATGATGTTGATAGATTTAATAAGCTATCTTCCTGATGATATTCTTGTAAAGCTAGACAGAGCATCAATGAGTGTTTCATTAGAAGGAAGAGAACCCTTATTAGATAATAAAATTTTAGAGTTTTCATCGTTATTGCCATTGAAATTTAAACTTCAGCACGGCTCCAGTAAATATATATTAAAAAAGATCCTCTATAAATATATACCGAAAAATCTCCTTGATAGACCAAAACAAGGCTTTAGTGTACCAATAAATTATTGGTTTAAAAAAGAATTAAAGGATCTATATTGTGAATACTTGAATAAAGATAGAATTGCAAGAGACGGAATATTCGATGCTAAACAAGTAGAAAAATTATTAAATCAGTATTTAAATGATGAAGGTATAAATTACCATAAAATATGGTTTTTGTTTACTTTTCAACAGTGGAAGGAAAAATGGTTAAATTAAATTGAGAAAAATTATGGATGAAATAGTAAATATGGAAAATGAAAAAAGGGAGAAAATCAAAACCATTTTCATATATAAAGACTTTGATATATATAATGGGCTAATTGATACTTTTCTCATTCTCTCAAATAAAATAGATTCTTTAATCTTTAACTTGAAAGTATGTGTATTTAATTACAAAGGTAGCACTTATGGAGAACTATTCAAGCAAAATGGAGGCAAATTAGATAACCTCGGCTTATCCCGGAAAATTAGGCCTCTTGTTATATGGTACCTTTTTCGATATTTAAAAAAAGAAAAACCACAAATTGTTCAAACTTTTGTTCTAAAACCCAACCTCTGTGGGGTAATTGCAGCTAAACTCGCAAAAGTTCCGGTTATAATTTCGACTGAGTTGACTTTAAAAGATCAAGCTCCCACTCCTATTAAAAGAATAAGAGATATTTTTTTGTATTCCTTTAATCAGTATCTAATGAAATTTGTGGATTCAGTCGTTTGCAATTCAAATGCTGTTAAAAAACAATATCAAGGCAAGTTTAATGTTAGTAAAATCAAGGTTATTTACTCGCCGTTTAATATGTTGAAGCCAAATAATGTCACGAAAATAGCAGATAAAAAAAAAGAGTTTGTCATTGGAACAATTGGGAGGCTAAGTGAAGAAAAGAGGCATATCGATTTATTTAAAGCAATTTCTATAGTCAGAAAAGATTTTCATAATATCAGTTTATTGATTGTTGGGGACGGATATTATCGAAGGCACCTTGAAGAAACATCAAAAAAAATGGGCTTAACAGATATAGTTGATTTTGCAGGATTTCAAATGGATATATATAAATATTTGAAGAAAATGGATATATTTGTCCTTCCATCGAGAACTGAGGCGTTGGGTAAGGTTTTACTTGAAGCAATGTGGGCTGATGTTCCCGTAATAGCTTCCAAAGTCGGTGGTATTCCAGAGATAATAATTAATAACGAATCTGGCATACTAATCAATCCTGGTAACCCAAAAGAAATAGCAAATGCTATACTAGAATTATTAGCAGATCCAGCTAAAAGAAAACGTTTAAGGGAAAATGGAAGAGAAAGACTGATAAAGATATTTAATCCTGAAAAATTTATAAGAGAACTTGAGAATTTGTATATATCCTTACTTAAGGCAAAGCGAATTATATAAGGTTTTTCTCCAAATTAGTTGGTAACAATAAATGCCTATAGCTAAAGTGGGGAAGGTCCAAAAATCAACCCACATTTTTATTCTATTAAATTAAATCCGCAAGCTACCTTAATTTCCTCATAATTTAATTAATCTGGATTGTTAAATGCATCTTTTCCTATTGGGTATAAATTTTAAAACGGCTCCTATTCACATAAGAGAAAAATTTTCTTTATCGAAAAATGAAATACCTAATGTGTTGAATCTCTTGAAACAGAATGATAAATTTTTGGAGTGTGTTTTACTCTCAACATGTAACAGAGTTGAAGTATATATTTTGATGCGAAATGATGATATCGAGACTATAAAAGATTTCTTTTACCGCAAGTTTAATTTTGATAGTGGTATAAACAACTTTTTTTATACAATGAACGATCTGGATGTCATCAAACACTTATGTAAAGTATCGTCAGGGTTGGATTCTATGATCATTGGCGAACCAGAAATATTCGGGCAGGTAAAGGAAAGCTACAGGATAGCAAGTGAGAGTGGTACAGTCGGTCAATGTTTTAAAGTGTTGTTTCCCCAGGCATTCAGTGTTGCAAAAAAGGTAAGATCTAAAACGGGGATAAGTGACCATAGTGTTTCAGTAAGTTATGCAGCGGTTAAACTTGCAAAGAAGGATCTGTCAGAAATTGCAGGAAGAAACGTCCTTCTGCTGGGTGCAGGCGAAATAGGAACAAAAACCTTGAGGAATCTAATGGATAGCGGTGTGAGTGATGTTTTTATTGCAAATCGTACCTTTAAAAAAGCTGTACAACTTGCTGATAAGGTGCAGGGAATACCGATTATGTTGTATGAAATCAAAGAATATATACAAAAGATCGATATACTCATAAGCTCAATTACTGTACCGCATTATATATTACAACTTAAAGATGTAGAATTATTGGGAAAATCAAGACATGATAGACCATTATTGCTTATTGATCTTTCTGTTCCTCGAAGTATTGATCCATCTATCAATGTCCTTGATTTCATCAATCTTTATAATATTGATGATTTAAGAAATGTCGTAGATGATAATCGCAAAAGACGACAAAAGGAATCAGAGAGAGGTCAAAAAATCATTAATGATAAGGCAGTTGAGATTTTTAATAAGATTAAAGTTCAGGATATTATACCAACTGTGATGAAAATAAAGCTAAAAGCAGAGGAGATTAGACAACAAAATCTAGCTGTTGCTATGCAAGATCTGAATATTCCTCAAAAAGAAAAGGATAAAATTGACCTGGTAACAAAATCCATAGTTGATAAGATAATTGATCATACAATGATAAAACTAAAAGAATATTCCAGGAAAATTAACAGGTAATACTAAACACCTGGTAATTTTAAAAGATCAGTTAATGAGCAAGGAAAAAAACGTATGGAACTCAACCTGTCTGAATCAAAAAAGCTTTATGAACATGCAAAGAATATAATACCTGGTGGAGTAAACAGCCCGGTTCGGGCTTTCAGGCATGTTGGTGGCAGCCCAATCTACTTTAATAATGCTCATGGCAGCCGTGTTGTTGATGTTGACGGCAATGAGTTTGTTGATTTCTGTCAGTCGTGGGGACCGCTTATTTTAGGACATTCACATAGCAAGGTAGTCAAATCTGTACAGAGGGCGGCGGAGAAAGGATTGTCCTATGGTGCATGTCATGAGAGAGAAATTGAAATTTCTGAATTAATCCTTTCAGCTTTTAATTCGTTTGAAATGGTCAGATTAATGAATTCGGGGACTGAGGCGGTTATGACCGCATTACGCCTGGCTCGAGGAATTACCGGCAGAGATTTAGTATTGAAATTTGAGGGGGGATACCATGGGCACTTTGACGGAATGCTCGTCAAAGCCGGTTCGGGGCTGGTTACATACGGTATTGCAAATTCTGACGGTATCCCCGAAAGTATTGCTAAGACCACTCTTGTTGCACAATTCAATGATCAAGAATCAGTTTTAAACCTCTTCCGTGAATATGGTAATAATATTGCGGCTATTATTATCGAACCATTACCCGCAAATAACGGTCTTCTTGTTCAAAAAAAGGATTTTCTACAATTTCTGCGAGATATCAGCCGTCAATACGGAACGCTCCTGATATTCGACGAAGTTATTTCAGGTTTTCGTTTACATTATGGCGGATATTTTCAGATCATCAATATTGTCCCTGACTTGATTGTGCTGGGTAAAATCATTGGAGGAGGAATGCCTGTTGGTGCCGTTGTCGGAAGTACAAGTTATTTAAACTACCTGTCACCTGTAGGTAATATATATCAGGCAGGCACACTCAGCGGAAACCCGGTGTCTATTGCAGCCGGGATCGAAACACTTAAAATATTAAAAACTGAACAGCCGTATGAAAAGTTGAAATCACTTGCTACTGCATTTGCAAATATTTTACAAGACAGTAAAATATCATATGCAAAAGTAATATACGAAGGTTCTATTCTGTGGCTCTATCTTGATGAGGGCAGAAACCCCGGTCGATCTGATGAAATTTCAAATAATGCTATTAAACGATACAAGGCAGTTTATTGGCTATTATTAGAATCAGGATTTTATTTGCCGCCATCATCTCTTGAAGTAATGTTTTTAAGCACCGCTCATTCGATGAAAGAGGTAGAAAGGTTTGCAATGAGTTTAATCGAGCATTTACAATCTATTGCATAATATTTTTTTCAAGAGGTTTTTAATGCAGAAATACTTGCGTTTTTTATTTGGAGTAAGGAAATATTTCAAGGGCAGAATTGATCCATCTACAGCCCTTGATATTTCAAGGAAATTACTTCATGAAAGAATGACAAAACGTGAAAACAACTTTTTACAGCTTATCAATAAAGGAATATATGGTTATACGAAAAGCCCATATATGAAATTACTGAATGCAAAAAAAATATCCTTCCAGGATATAAGAAAATGGGTTGAAAATGACGGTCTTGAAAATACACTGAAAAGGCTTGTTCATGAAGGCATATATTTTACTGTAGATGAGTTTAAGGGAAAGAAAGATGTTGTCAGAAATGGATTGAAGTATCATGTTGGGGAAAGTGATTTTGATAATCCCTTTCTTAAAACCGCATACGAGGTAAGAAGTGGTGCAACAAGGAGTGCAGGAACAAGAATTCGGATAGATTTTGATTATCTCACTCAAAGGTCCTTTTACGATGCGTTTATTTTAAACCTGCATGATTGTTTAATGAGCCCAATTGCAAACTGGTTCCCTGTTTTTCCGGGAGCCCCGGGTATTAATTCTTCTCTCCGTTTTACGCGAATTGGAAACCCTCCAAAAAAATGGTTTTCTCAGGTTGAAAAGTCTCAGGTTAGAGTGAATTGGGAAAAAAGATGGGGTACCAGTTATATATTTTTTATGAGTAGATTAATGGGTGTCGATCTTGCGAAACCTGAATATGTAAATTTAAATTATGCATACAAGGTTGCTGAGTGGGCTTCATCAATGCTCGATTATTTTCCCACATGCGTTGTATATACATTTGCTAGCTCTGCTGTGAGGGTTTGTATGGCAGCGGAGGAAAATGGTTTGAATTTAAATGGGGTTCGATTTCTTGTTACTGGTGAACCGCTTACGCCTCAGAAAAAGAGGGAAATAGAATTGGTAGGCGCAAAAGCAATCCCGATTTACGGTATATCCGAGGCGGGGGTTATAGCATCGGGATGCAGCCAAACATATCCTGAAAGTGATCATTGCCATATGCTCAAGGATACCATGGCTGTTATCAGCCATAAGTACCGTGTTCCTCATTTTGACAATGAGGTAAATGCATTTCTTTTTACTACGGTACTTTATGAATCACCAAAGCTTTTGCTCAATGTGGGAATGGGAGATTTTGGAACTATTTATACTAAAGGGTGCAAATGTCTTTTCGGGGAGCTTGGCTTTGATACGCATGTAGCAAATATAAGGAGCTTCGAGAAGCTGACCGGAGAGGGCGTAACCTTTGTTGATACTGATTTTATACATATTATTGAAAATGAATTGCCAAAGAAATATGGGGGGCAGAGCACGGATTATCAGCTCATTGAGGAAGAGGATGAAAAAGGATTGACCCATCTGAAGCTTCTTATAAGTCCTCGTCTTAAAGATGTTGATGAAACGGAAGTCGTTAACACTTTTGTAAATTTGTTGAAACAATCAGAAAACAGCCCAGAGTCCTGGTCACAATCAGGCTCGGAAATGTGGCTCCAGGCTCGAACAATTCGTGTAAAAAGAGAATATCCGATCCCGACAAAAAGTGCAAAGATTCTTCCGTTTCATATATTAAAACGAAATTTTTAAAAGATTGTAAGAAAGCAGGGATAAACAATGGGATATCCTATACAAAGATTAAGAAGGCTGCGGATAAATGAAAATATCAGAAGAATGGTGCGGGAGACTTCGGTATCTGTGAACGATTTGATTCTTCCTCTTTTCGTTGTGCACGGTATGGATATTAAAAAAGAAATCAATGTTCTTCCAGGCAATTTCCACCTTTCATTGGATAAGCTTGTCGATGAAGTTCGTTATGTACGGGAGTTGGGCATTCCGGCTGTGATTCTTTTTGGTTTGCCGGAACATAAAGATGAGTTTGCAACTGAAGCCTATAATCCGGAAGGCGTAGTACAAAATGCAGTTAGGACGATTAAGAAAGAGGTTCAGGATATCCTCGTAATAACAGATGTTTGTCTTTGTGAATATACCAGTCATGGCCATTGCGGGATAATACAAGATGGGTATGTCCAGAATGATCCTACGCTTGATATTATCAAAAAAATTACACTATCACATGCGGAAGCAGGTGCAGATATGGTTGCACCTTCAGCAATGATGGATGGGCAAATCGGTGTTATGAGAGCGGTTCTTGATGACAACGGGTTTCCAAATGTCGGGATTATGGGTTATTCTGCGAAGTACGCATCAAAGCTGTATGAGCCATTTTTTCAGGAAGGCACAAAATCGACTGTTTTGTTTGGTGATAAAAAGTCACATCAGATGGATTATGGCAACGGGAATGAGGCGATGAGAGAAATAGCGCTGGATATAGAAGAAGGCGCGGATATTATTATAGTGAAGCCGGCTATGTTTTATCTTGACATTGTGTATCGTGCGAAAAAACAATTCGGTATTCCTCTCTCTGTTTACAATGTAAGTGGCGAGTGCGCAATGGTAACATCGGCAGCGGAAGCCGGGAGACTCGATAAAACTGCGATAATTATGGAGATGGTGACCGGTTTTAAAAGGGCCGGGGCAGATTTGATAATAACTTATTTTGCAAAAGAAATTTCTAAACAGCTACGTATAGTGTAAGAAAATGACAGGCTAAGGATTGATTTAGTTGGTTGAAGATTTAAGAAATTTTATTGATGTCCTTGACAAACAGAAGGTTTTAGTCCGGATGAACAGAGAAGTGAACTGGAAGTATGATATCGGGAAAATTTCCAGATTAAATAACAATCCGATCCTTTTTGAAAACATAATGGATTACCCCGGTTTTCAGGTTGTTACAAATGCCCTCTGTGATTATTCAAAGATTGCGCTTGCACTGAACCTCGATACTTCCATTAGTGTGAACCAACTACATAGCATTTTCAGACAGCGAGTTTCTCACACGATAGATCCAAAAATTGTCAGTAAGGGTCCAGTGGAAGAAAATAAGATTAAGGAGAATAATGTTAATCTTTTTATGCTGCCCGTGCCCTGGTGGAGCAGGGCTGATGGTGGCCGGTACATCGGGACATGGCATATAAATGTATCAAAAGATCCTGAAACAGGACGAAGAAATCTGGGAGTGTATCGAATGATGGTCCTGGATTCTAACCATACGACTGTAAGTGTTTCGCCGGACAGCCATTTGGACTATCATATCCAGAAGGCTCGTATATATGGCAAACCGTTAGAGATGTCGGTTGCAATCGGAGTGAGCGAAGTTTTGATTATTGCCGCTTCTTGTGCTTTTCCCTTGGATATTGATGAGTATTGTAAAGCAGGTGCATTATGCAACAGCCCTGTAGAGCTTGTAAGGTGTCGAACAGTTGATTTGGAGGTGCCTGCAGATTCTGAGATCGTTATTGAAGGAGTTATAGATCCCAATATCAGGGTAACAGACGGCCCCTTCCTCGATTATGCGGGTATTACAAATACAAATCATAATGCATATCGATTTGAAGTGACTTGTATCATGCACAGGAATAACCCGATATTTCGCGGGGCTGCTGTAGGACGCCCGGGTGCCGAAGATCATGTTTTGTTCTCTTTTTTATCTCAGTTTGGTCTGGTTGATTTTCATGGATCAAGGTTACGGCAAAAAGTTCAGAACTTTTTACTTAAAAGAAGAGCGTACAGGACTTTTCAATTGACCGGTAGAGCTAGTCAGTTATTTAAAAGTATTCTTAGAAGTTAGTAAACCTGAGGAATTAACAATGAAAAAACGCTACATATTAATAATTATCGGAATAGTAAGTCTCATCATTATCTCCATTGTATGTGTATTTATCATCTATAAAGCGAAAGGTATCATTACTGTATCCAGAAAAAGTGTTTGGTCGATTGGAATTTATGCAGGAAGCTCTTTTGATAATGTACACCCTATTAAGGCTGTAACTAACCCGATTTTAGCGCCATCTGACGTTACAGATGTCAAAGCGGAATTTGTTGCCGATCCTTTTATGATCAGGAGAAACGGTTACTTGTATATGTTTTTTGAGGTAATGAATGCGCTTTCGAATCAGGGAGATATCGGGCTTGCAGTGAGTGAAGATGGATTACACTGGGAATATAAACAGATAGTACTGGACGAGCCGTTTCATCTTTCATATCCATATGTATTCAAATGGAAGAATGAATATTACATGGTTCCTGAAAGCGCAGAGGCACAATCCCTCATGCTGTATAAGGCAGAGGATTTTCCGTTTGAATGGAAAATGGAGAAGGTTTTACTTGAAGGACTTTATGCTGATTCTTCAATGCTGTTTTATGATGATACCTGGTGGATATTTACCTGTACTGAACCCAATACACATAATACTTTGAATCTTTACTATTCTGATAATCTATTGGGACCCTGGATTTCCCATCCAGATAATCCAATTATTAAAAATGATGCAAACAGGGCACGCCCCGGCGGGAGGGTTATAATTTTCGGTGACACAATAATCAGGTTCGCCCAGGATTGTCAACCTACATATGGTAAATTATTAAATGCGTACGAAGTTACAAAACTTTCAAGAACCCACTACGAAGAAAGAAAATGGGGCACAAATCCAATATTGCAGCCCGGGCGATACGGATGGAATGGACATGGAATGCATACGATCGATCCATATCAATTGGATTCCGGAACCTGGTTAGCCTGTGTTGACGGTTATCGTAAATATTTCACTATTCAGATTGAGTATTAATCTATAGCACTTTATAAATAAACTTTCTATTGGATACATCGAAGTGAAACGTCTTATAATAGGTCTTAGCGGTGCTTCCGGTGCAATATACGGCATCCGATTACTGGAGGCAATCCGCGAGAAAGTGGAGTCTCATCTCGTTATTACTGAAAGCGCAAAAGTCATTATTACCCAAGAGACTTCATTTTCTGTGGAACAGGTTACTGCGTTGGCTTCAAAGGTATATGACAACAATAATTTATCTTCTTGTATTTCAAGCGGCTCTTTTTTAACCGATGGTATGGTAATACTGCCGTGCTCAATCAAGACATTATCTTCAATTGCAAATTCCTACGCTGAATCCCTTCTGTCAAGAGCGGCAGACGTAACCTTGAAGGAGAAACGGCGACTCATTGTTTGTGTAAGGGAAACCCCACTGCATTTGGGCCACTTGCGGTTGATGTCACGTATTACTGAAATTGGAGGTATAATTTTTCCTCCCATACCTGCATTCTACCACAGACCTGAAAGTATTGATGATATTGTGTATCATACTGTTGGGAAAATACTCGATTTACTGAGTATCGAACATTCTTTTTACAATAGATGGAATGGTACCAACTAATAATGAGTTTTTAATGAATGAAAAATTAATAAGAGGTATTGCAAACCGATTTCTGCAATTTATCGCCCGTTATTCTCCCGGTTCGAGAACACTTCGGGTTTTCTTTCACCGATTACGCGGTGTTGCTGTTGGCAAGGGGGTTTTTATCGGCACCGACACTCTCATCGATACATCACATCCTCACCTGGTTTCGATCGGCAACAGAGTTATAATCGGCATACGTTGTATCATTATCGCTCATTTTGATAATATCGACCTTGATTATGCAATAAAACAGAAAAACACAGTATCAGTGCGTATAGAAGATGATGTGTTTATAGGACCTGGAGTAATTATTATGCCGAATGTGAAGATCGGCACCGGTTCTGTTGTAATGGCAGGCAGTGTGGTTACCCATTCGGTACCTTCTCACACAATGGTTCAGGGGAATCCCGCGTATCCTGTTGCGCGGTGTGAAATTCCTCTCGGAGCAAAGACGCCAATTTGGGAGTTTTACAGAAAGCTGAAAAAACTCCACTGATTACATACGGCGCACTGAATTATATAAAACATTTTTAAAAAGTTTATGGAGGATTGTTTTAATGAAAAGATATTCTTTGATTGCTTTCATTATTTTAGTCTTCGTATTGATACTATCCTGTGGGATAAATTTAAAAAACCTCGAGGCAACGGTTCAGGTAAAAAATCAAAATGTCAATGGGTATTCCCTAAATGTAACGTTAAACGGCGAGTCAAAAATAATTGCAAACAATGCTGTTGAAGAATGGATTATCACTTGGGAGGGAGGGTCGAATGATCCGAAAGCAGTCGGCATCAGTGCGACATACGTCGAATTCGGCGGTATATACACGATTAACTTTGAAGTTTTTGACGGTGATACAAAATCGGTCATAATTACAGATTTTTAACCTGGTGCAGGAATTAAGTTCCTGAAAAGAAAAAGATGATAAAAGGCATTGGAATAGATATTGTCGAGGTCGAGCGAATACGGAGGATGTCGGAGGATTCGAATGAAGCATTTTTGCTTCGATGTTTTACGGAAAACGAGATCAAATATTGCATTAATAAGGCGGATAAATATCAACGTTTTGCCGGAAAACTCGCGGCAAAAGAGGCTGTGTATAAGGCAATGAACATGGTATGGGAGGCTCCTCTGCCATGGAAAGAAATCGGTATCAATCATTCGGATATAAGTGAACCGATAGTGCACTGTACAGGGCAGGTTCAAAAGCATAAGGAGCTTTTGCAAATACAAAGTATAAAAATATCGATATCACATTGTGAGCATTATGCGGTTGCCATTGCGATTTTAGAAGGAGAAGAGTGAGTATGCTGGATAAAGTCGAGCTTGAAGATGATGAAATAAAAAAAGAAATACGACGTTTTATCATTGATACGTTTATGTTCGGAATAAATGAAATGCCTTTTAACGATCAGGATTCCTTCCTTGAAAAGGGACTTCTAGATTCTATCGGTATACTGGAGCTTGTTGAGTTTATTGAAAAAAAGTATGGTATCACCTGTGAAGACGAAGAACTTACCCCGGAAAATCTTGATTCACTCCACAATGTCGCAGGGTATATAATTAAAAAAGTTAATTGCAGCACACATTAAACAGGCACTTCATCGATTTCTTCAATAAATTGAGGTGAGAGGTGAAGATAGTTGGTCGCTTTTCTTTTTCTCGCGATCTCGCTGTATACCTGCTTAACTTCACCGATGGTTAGTCCGGTAGCGTTTGCAACCTCTTCAGTCGGCACGTCATTGTTCATTCCATATATGCAGAGATCCATCTTTTCGTACGGCAGGGTAAAGTAAAACTCTTCTGACGAAAGCGGGAGGGAGTAGGTGTCCGGTGTCGGCCGTCGTTTTTGTATCTCGTCCGGTATTTCAAGGTATTCCGCAAGCTGATACACCTGTGTTTTATACAGGTGAACGATCGGTTTGAAATCTCCAGCTCCGTCCCCCAGTTTAACAAAAAACCCCTGGTCGTGCTCGAGGCGGTTTGACGTTCCTGCGACAGCGTAATTCAGCCGGTCGGCATGATAATACTCGAGCATTTTTCTAACCCTCTGCTTGAAGTTTACGGCAGCCACAATACCCCTATGTGCGGGCGAGGTGAGCCTTTTTTTTATTGTTTTTCCTTCCGGGGATACAACGGTCACATAGAATAGTCTGAACGTGCTGCTTTGAAGAGCTGGTGGAAGGCTGATTTTGACCTTGTACATGCTGGTGTATTCGGGGATAATTTTCCGTATTGCTTCATCCCGTTTCTGATAACAGCCAAGTGCATCAAGAACGGGTGTAATATCTGTGTATACGGAGTCAATCTCCAGGTGTTTTGCAATAAGTTTACTGAGCCGTATGGTATCTTCGGATGATTCCTTTTCGGGAAGCAGGAGTCCTGTTACATGGTCTTTCCCCAATGATATGACGCAGAGCGCTGCAACCACGCTGCTGTCGATTCCGCCGGAAAGTGCGACGACAGCGCCTGTTTTCATAAATTTGGTGTGAAAGAAAAAATGAATCTTTTCAATTATTCGCTCTGTTTCTTTTTCTGTATCTATTTTCAACGTATCCTGTGAAAAAGGAATATGAACACCCATCGATAAACCCTCCAGTTCAGTCAAAATCTCTCTCTTACATTGTACCACGGAATGTAAGTTTTAATCGAATCTTTATGCTTTTATCAGAACTTTTTTATCAATTTTACCGGAGTTCGTTTTTGGAAGACTTTTTCTAAACTCAATTGTTTGAGGAATCATGAAACTTTCCAGAAACTTGCTGCAGTGGTATTTTATATCCCGTTCAGTGAGCGCATCATTGTTTACAACCACAAAAGCATGTATCGCTTCACCGAGCAGAGTGTTCGGTTTTCCGACAACTGCGGCTTCGACAACCCCGTCAAGGGCGTATAAAACTTTTTCTATCTCGAGGGGCGATACCTTCTCTCCACGGCACTTTATTATGTCGTCTTTACGCGTTATAAAATAGTAATACCCCTCTTCATCCTTTCTAAAGAGGTCTCCGCTGTGCAGAATGCGGTGATTTGCATCCAGCCCTGGACGAAACCACCTGGCGGTTTCCTCCTCATCATTCCAGTACCCGCGCATTACGTGGGGCCCCTTTATTACGAGCTCTCCTGTTTTATTGGGGCCGAGTCGGTTGCCGAACTGATCCTCCAGCCAGGCTTCAGTCCCGGGGATCGGAATGCCGACAGAATCGGGTTTTTTATCGATCATATCGGGTGGCAGATAAAGTGCTCGTTTGCATTCGGTTAGACCGTACATTGAAAATATTTTTACATCCGGTAACCTCGTTCGAATTGCAGAAATCATGGCGGGTGGCAAAGTTGAACCCGTATTGGTAACGTACCGCAGGCTTTTCAGATTGAATTTGCCGAAATCCAGTCTGAGGAGCATTGTGAATACTGTCGGCACTCCAGGCAGCCCGGACACTTTTTCAGTTTCAATCTTTTTCAGAATGTACGCAGGGTAGGAAAACGCCGTTTCCAGTACCAGGGTGCCTCCAAAACGAAAGGCCATAAAAAGTTGATACAGGCCGTAATCAAAAGACAGGGGCAGCACGTTTATCAGTATATCGTCTGACCTGTTTCCAAGGTATTGGATTATTGCGTCTGCTGCAAAACAAATATTGTCATGTCCACATACAACGCCTTTGGGTTCTCCTGTGCTTCCAGATGTGTAGTTTATGCAGGCGAGGTCGTTGTCGCGCACCCTGCAGGATGGTTTTTGTGAGGGGGCTTTTGATAACAGGGTATCGAAGGATATAATATTATCAGTTTCGTCTACGGCGGTTTCTTTATGCGTAGACATTATAAACCGGAGGGAGGGGACCTGTTTTTTAAGTTTCTTATAGAATAATGTGTTGTTCTGCCTGGTAACGAGAACTGCTGCACCGCAATTATTGAGAATGTAAATGAGTTTGTCTATTTTTGTTGCTGGATTGATTACCGAGAATATGCACGAGGCCTTCAAAACGCCGAATATCGATAGTACTGCTTTAATGCTGTTTGGTAGATGCAGAGCAACCCGTTCACCAGGCTTGACATTGAGCGATATCAGGGCATTAGCAAATGTATTTGATTCTGTATCGATTTCGGCATAACTCAGTCGTCTGTTTTTAAATATAAGGGCTGTTTTATCAGGATATTTTTCTGCGCTTTTTTGTAAAAAGTCATGTACGAGCATGATGAAATTTGTCCCTGGAGTGTGGCACCGCAGAGTTCTGGTTTATTGAAGCTACTACATGATACGCGATCAAGATAGCGAAGTCAATATTATGTGGTGGAGTTTTAAAAATAATGAGTCAGATCCAAAAACAAAGGATTTAGAACACAAAAATCCGATAATAGAATGGTTGCATGAGATAGCCTGTAAAGGCGGCAACTATCTTTCCAAACACCGTCAGTTGCGGGCTTACAGTAATCTTTTATTTACAGGTAAGTATTTTTATGTTAGTTTTCATTAGAATGTAGTATTTATGAGTTGGCGTATCTTAAGAAGGTATATATTGATTTGATAACAACTTATTTCGATAAGGATCCAGTGAAAAATCTAAAATCAAATAAAGGGTTTTGAATATATGAGTGATAAGTATAGAAACAAAGTTGTTAAAACACTTCTTAAAAGTGCAAAAGATAGATTTATTCCAACAAAAAAATCCATCAAACCAGTCATTTTAGAGTTTATGATTACATCGCACTGTAATTGTAAATGCTTGATGTGTAATATATGGCAAAAAAACGGAAAGGAAGATCTAAGTCTGTCTGAAATTGAACGTTTATTGGATGATCCAGTTTTAAGTGAATTGAGAACTATCACCCTAACAGGGGGGGATCCCTTCTGCAGAGAAGACATACTCGACATTTGTAAATTAATCTCATCCAAAAGTAAAAACTTGATTCAACTTTATATTTCAACAAATGGTTTTCTGGAAGACCATATTTATAAACAACTGATGAGCATTAAAGAACTAATGCCATCCATTTTAAGGTTACGAATTGGCATTTCCTTTGATCATATCGGATCTGAACATGATAGAATCAGAGGGAAGAAAGGGATCCATCAGAACGCACTATCGCTGGCGAAAAGAATCTCATTACTTGATGATGATCGCATCTCAGTGCAGGGAAATTTTACAATTGCTCCGCATAATGTTACTGACTTGAAAAACATCTATAAATATTTTTCCGATAAGCAATTAAAAATGTTTTGGTTTCCTATCATGGTATCAGATAATTTTTATGAGAATACAGAACAAGGCTCAAAGTTGGTTTTCAATCCTGATGAACAGAGGAAACTGGTGGAGTTTGTTCGCTTTATACATAGCCAAGGCCACTCCCTGAACGATGATTACTACTATTCTGGATTGTTGAGAACTCTTGAAAAAGGTACTCGCTCATTTCCCTGTACTGGTGGTACGAAGTTTTTACACATCAATAACAGAGGTGATGTATTCCCCTGTTATATCATCCCCAAAAGTTATAAATATGGAAATATTCGGGAAAGATCATTAAATGAAATATGGTACTCAGAAACGGCACATAAGATTCGACAAAAGATTGGATCTTGCGAAACCTGTAAATCATGCATTCAGTGGTATGACGGATATGCAGGTTCTTATAACCCATTCTATTTCACAGCTTTTTTACTGTCCAGAACTGTAAGAACTTTACAAAAGCTCAGACAATAGTCAACCTTCAGTATTTATGTTTAGTAAAAACTGTACATTTTGTAATTTTCATGAGAGCATAACTTGCACTTGTAAAACCTGTATTTAAGCATGAAATCGATAATTAATAATAAAAGGAAAGACATCGTTAGTTTTTATTTTATTTTTATTCGAATTATTGTATAATAAGCTTTCATTTTGGATTTTATACGGTTAATGTTTTTTCCAATCCCCAGTAGAGTGTTTTATATGAAAGAGTTGCGTACGAAACTCGTTTTTACCGGTATCACGCTGATTATTGCAGTGTCCGGACTGCTCATATTTTACGGGTGTGATTCTTCACAGGAGCCGGTTCAGCTTATCGTAAAATCAGATGAGATTACGCTCGAATGGGACCCACCGACACTGCACCTGGAAACCGGCCCCATGTCCATTTCATCATACAATGTATATTATCGGGTGCACAATACAGAAACCTGGAATCTTCTGGATACAATAGATGTTGTTCCATACCCGAATTATACTATCCAGCACTCACTGGTGGGAGATGGATTGTTCGACTTTTCTGTGAGCGCGGTCGCGGAAAACGGGGAGGAATCGAACCTGCATTCATCGGTCGATCCGAACGCTGATCCGGTGGGGGGGTGGTTCCTTTTGTGGGTTAAATCTGAATGAAAGAGGTATGTGATATGAAAAAATGTGGAATTTTCGTTCTTGTTTTTGCCATGATATTTGGGGTTTTCGCGCAAGTGACCTTTGCCAGTGAGAAGGGCGAAGCGTTCAAGCTGTCGCCTGAGTATGCGGGCAAAAAAAACGGCATCATCTTCAATGTAGATGACATTCTGCTTGACATCGAAAGCTACCAGGGGGGTATCGGCGTCAAGCATTACTTCAACGAGAAGTTCGCATACCGGGGTTCCATCGATTTTTCGTATATTGACAGCTCGAGCTCCCTGACGCTGAACCTGGGAAACAGCATAGAGAAGCACCTTTTGACTGGAAGGGTATCACCATACATAGGCGCATTTCTCGATATAGGGTATATCCATTTCAAGTCGACGGATGAGGCAAGCGGCGTTGCGACGGAGGTTACGAGCATTCCCCTTTCTATCGGCCCGTTGATCGGAGTGGAGGTGTTTGTGTTTGATTTTGTTTCCCTGTTCGCCGAGTACAGCCTGTCTGCAAGTTATTCAAAAACAAAGACCGAGCAGACTGTCGCTGATGTGACAACCTCTGATAAGGATTCTGATTTCAGCATTGAGGCGGGTATCGGAAACGAATCGAAGATCGGTATCGTTGTGTATTTCAACACGCTGAAGAAAAGAAAATAACCTGATCGCTGGCTTTTATTCGGACGCTTCGCGTTATAATAATACCGCCGGTGTGCGGCATTACATAGGATCCGTATATTCTATCTCTTGTGAGAAATCGCTCTCATATCCCTCCGTATTGTACGCAGTTGCCGCAAAGTAGTATGTAACCCCCGGCTCAAGATCCTCCACTGTAACAGTTGTCTGATCTCCCACATCGACCGAGTACTGGTAATTTCCCGTTTCATACCCGTAGTACACGACATACCCGGCAATATCAGGCTCGGTATTCGGGTCCCATTCCAGGGTTACTGCGTTTTGCGGGTTGTAGTGGTATTCGGGGACGGTTTCTGAAGGGTCGCCTTCTCCGGAATCGAAAGATATCCTGATCGGTTCAATGGAGCATGACGTAAACGCTATTACTGAGATTATGAGGAATATGATAAAAATCCTTGATATCGGGAAGCCCGGATTTTTTTTCTTTTTATCGGATTTTCTTGCCTGCCTGAGGTATTTCATTTTGAGCAC
>Ga0315555_1000868_pt1 | contig 21850 bp, 14 predicted proteins | sample SalMarSW160380MG_FD_202113 | JGI IMG/M metagenome (GOLD analysis project Ga0315555, IMG submission 202113) | Salt marsh sediment microbial communities from the Plum Island Ecosystem LTER, Massachusetts, United States - Salt Marsh Sediment SW1603-80 ... | reverse complement strand
TAATCGTGAATATTCGTCCGAATATCAAGAAAATGTTTCGTGTGCTGTTGACAAGCTTTCTCTATATCCTTTTTTATGCGGTCCTGCACTATTTTATTCGGAAGTATTATCCACTTTATTCTTCATGGATTGCACTTTTTATTACCTTTGTCATTACTGTTTTCTTTCATGAGCAGATTACCTGGGCTATAAGGAATTTTGTCGACCGGAATTTCTACAGGAAGATTTTTGTCATTAACCAATCTTTGAACAGTTTTAATATGGAGCTGAATTCTACTCCGGATTTTCAACTGATCATTGAAAAATTTATATCTTTTCTTAAAAATTCATTCCGGGATAATGCATGGAGTTTTTATTACTGCTGGGGCGAAGATTATGAATTGTTCGCTACTAATGTTTCCCGGACCGGAATACCCAAATTGATTAGACTTCCGGCTGACCAGGATTTAAGCAAGATCTTCAGAAACGAAAACGATTTTTTCCCTCTTCAAAAATTGCGGGATAAATACCCGGTATTCAGGACGGCATTAGAGGAATTTCCCAAAGGTGATAACTACTTCTTTTTTTATCCCATGAAGAGTTATAAAGGTTACCTGGGATTTGTAACGTTTGATAAAACTTTTCGCTATTATCTGCATTTCGCCAGTATAAAGAATATGCTTTTACGCATCTTTAAAAAAACAGGCGACGTTCTGGAAAATGACTGGCTGTACTCGGAAGTAGAAAAAAAATCCCTGCAGAATTTTCTGCTGGTAGAGATCGGGAAGAAAATATCATCTACACTAGACCTGAATGAGGTTCTGGAAACCATAATTGACTCGGTCAGTCAGCTGGTTACATATGATGCGGGAGGCATTTTCCTGATTGATGATGATGCTAAAGTTCTGCGCCGAATGGTTACCCGGGGATATGATAAGAAATTGCTTGACAAGCTTTCATTAAAGCTGAATAGGGGAATATATGGCTGGGTCATCCGGAATAAGGCCGCCAGCATTATAAACGATGTTACCATGGATTCCCATTACTATTCTGTGCGCCGGAACACGTCTTCCCAGCTGACGGTACCTCTTATGAACGGTAACAAAGTACAGGGTGTGATGGCTCTGGAAAGTGACAGACTGAATCATTTCACACCTGCAGACAGGGAACTTCTCATTACCTTTGCCGGGCAGGCAGTTATCGCCATTGAAAATGCGCAGCTGTTCGAAGCATCCATGCAGAAAAAGCGGCTGGAAAGTGAGTTAGTGGTTGCCTCCAAAGTACAGAAAGCACTGCTACCTGAACGCCCTCCGGATTTCCAGGGTTTAGAAATCTGTTTCATGAGTATTCCTTCGCGTATTGTTGGTGGAGATTTCTATGATATTTTTAAGCTGGGTGATTCAAAGCTGGCCCTGGCAATTGGGGATGTGTCAGGAAAAGGAGCACCTGCTTCTATTTTAATGGCCATGCTGTATGCGGGCTTCAGAAGCCTGCTGAAAATAATTTATCCGGTGGTTGAAGTGGTGGCCCGATTAAATAATCTGATGACGGAAACCACTGCAGAGGGTTATTTTGCTACATTTTTTTTTGGAATATACAACCGAGACAGCTCCGAACTGACTTTTACCAATGCCGGGCATGATCCACCTATTTTAGTCAGGAAAGATGGAACTGTCTATCGGTTGCAGACAGGTGGAATGGTTCTGGGTTTCCTGCGAGACCAGGAATACCGCCAGGAATCCGTCAGACTTTCATCGGGAGATTTTCTGGTTTTATTTACGGATGGGATTACCGAGGTTAAAAATACCTCGGGCGAGGAATTTGGAGATCAGCGATTGATTAAATTTATAAAATCACATATGGATAAAAATCCGCAGGAATTGCGGGGACTGTTATTTGAAGAGATAAATTCTTTCAGTGCACTACCGGAATTGGAGGATGATGCCACCTTTGCTATAGTTTATGTGAAATAGCGGCTCATCACACAGGGTATAAAAAATCCACTGTCGAATTTGCATTTTTACCCTGCAATTATTCAATCCAATGAAAAAGAGATTACAACAACATGCCCGATTTAAAGAAACTATCCGGACGCTGGCAACACCTGAAAAAATTTGATAAAAACCTGATAATATTCTGGAGTATTCTATCCCTGCTTATTCTGTTTTTTCATCGGAATTTGCATCATTTCCTCTTAAAATTTGCTTATCATGTAATCCTGATCGGATTGGTATTTTGGCTTATTCCCCGGGTGGATAAGAAAAGGGGACCGGTCTGGCATTTTTTCAGGTACTGGTATATCGTCATCTCTTTTCCTTTTCTTTACCTGGATGTCGGAACGGTTTTACACCTGGTTTTTCCCGGTGAGTTTGACTACCTTATTCTGCATCTGGAAAAAAGTGTATTTGGGGTTTTACCAAATGTATGGATTCTACGATTAATAAATCCGTATTTCACAGAACTTATGCAGGTGTCCTACAGCATTTACTGGATTACTATTCCCTTAGGTGCAGTTATTTTTTACATTAAGAAAGAAGACCGGCATTTGGAACAACTCCTTCATTATGTAACCATTACGTTTTTTATTTCTTATTTCTGTTTTATATTCTTCCCGGTGGCCGGTCCCCGCTTTGTTCTGGCCGATCAGATTACCACACCGTATATGGGGATTTTCATCACCCGTTATCTGCGGAATTTTGTGACTAATTTTGGCTACCGGGGAGGTGCATTCCCCAGTTCCCATGTGGGTGTGGCGGTGGTTATACTGGTATTTGTCTGGCATTTCAAGCCCAAAATCGCCAGGAATGTTTTGCTGCCTCTGGTAACGGCTCTGTCCCTGGCTACCATTTATGGCCAGTATCATTATGTATCTGATGTAATAGCAGGATTGACCATGGGTTTGATCATTGGGTTATGGGGTGCCCGGCACAGCAGGAAAATTCTTGACTATCAGGTTCAGGAAGTAGTGAAATCCCCGGAAAAACTGATCAGTACTTCAACCGGCTGAAATTTGCAACTTTAATGTGGTCATAAAATTTGTTTTTCGTATTCGAATAATATTCCTAGATTTTAGTAGTGGATAATTTTGAATAAATCACAAGACAGGAATATGCTGGACAGGACAATATATCAGTTAAAATTAGCCGTTCTTTTGCTGCTGCTGGTAATATTTTTCGGCATCATCGGATATATGATCATCGAAGGCTGGAATATATTTGATGCTGTTTACATGACCATCATTTCTATTACCACCACAGGCTACCGCGAAGTCTATCCCCTGTCGAATCCCGGTAAGATTTTCACCTTGTTTGTCATTATATTAGGGGTGATGGCAATAGCCTATATTGCCGGGCGTCTGACCCAATTTTTTGTGGAGTCCTATGTATTCAGGAGAAGAAGAATGACCAAACAATTACAGAGGTTAAAACATCATTATATTATCTGCGGTTTTGGACGAATGGGGAAACGGATCTGCGACGAGCTCAAGATAAACCTTGCCTCCTTTGTGGTTATAGAAAAAGATCCCAAAGAAATAGAAAATCTTAATGATCTTAATTACCTATATGTTGAAGGAGATGCGACTGAGGATGATATTCTTTTAAAAGCCGGTATCAGGGACGCCAAAGGAATAGTGGCGGTCTTACCGACCGAGGCTGAAAACGTATTCACTACCCTTTCGGCACGCGTATTGAACCAGAAAATTTTTATAGTATCCAGGGCGGTGGAGGAAGAAACCGAATCCAAGTTACTGAAGGCCGGGGCAAACCGGGTGGTGAAACCGTACGAGATCGGCGGGCATCGTATGACCCAGGTGTTACTGCGTCCCGGGGTGGTAGATTTTATAGACATCATCGCACGGGAAAAGCGGTTCGACCTGCAAATCGAGGAGACCGAGGTAAAAGAGGGGTCATCCCTTATCGGTCAGACACTGGCCGGATCTCCTATCCGGAATAAACTTAATATCATTATTGTGGCGATATTCCATGCTGACGGTCATGTGATCTATAATCCGCAATCGACGGTAATAATAGAAAAAAACAGTAAATTGATTATTATCGGGGAGGAGAAGAATATTCAGGAATTGATTCGGATTGCAAAGAATAAATAAAAATATTATTTATATATGGTTGTTGTCATTAAATATGTTTTATCTAAGACATTTCCATATGTTTTATGTATAAATGTTTAAAAGAGATGTGTATAATTTTTACTGATGAATATAATTTTTTTTAGATAATCAGCAAATTTTCCTGAAGGAGAAATAAAATTAAAAAAATTTTGATTACAGGTGCGGGTGGATTCATAGGATCTCATATAGCGGAATTGTGTGTAAAAAAAGGATATGATGTTCGGGCTTTTGTCCGCTATAATTCCAGAAATTCCTGGGGTTGGCTGGAAGAGTCAGAATATAACGATGAAATGGAGATCATAGCGGGTGATATCAGAGATTATGACATGATTAATACTGCCATGAAAGGCACAGATACGGTTTTTCATCTGGCAGCATTAATAGGTATTCCTTATTCCTATCAATCTCCACTGGCCTATATTAAAACCAATATTGAGGGAACCTATAATATCTTACAATCAGCACGTGAAGAAAAACTGGAGAATGTAATTATTACGTCCACAAGCGAAACTTATGGCACAGCACAATATGTTCCAATTAATGAACTTCACCCCATGGTAGGTCAATCTCCCTATTCGGCAACAAAAATTGCAGCGGATCATATTGCCCTGAGTTATTACCGTTCATTTAGTCTCCCGGTAAAAGTGGTAAGACCGTTTAATACCTATGGACCAAGACAATCCGCACGTGCGATTATACCCACGGTAATCACCCAGATTTTAAATGGAAATGGTAAAATAAAACTGGGAAACGTTACGCCTACGCGGGATTTGACCTATATTGAGGATACTGTAAATGGTTTTCTGGAAATTGCATTGAGTTCTGGTTTGGTTGGTAAAATCACCAACATTGGAACCGGCAAAGAAATCAGTATTGAAAATCTTGTAAAGCTGATTGCCGAATTAATGAATTCCGATATTGAAATTATTATCGATCCCCATCGAGTTAGACCGGAAAAAAGCGAAGTTGAACGTTTATGTTGCGATAATTCAAAAATTACTCAAAATACCGATTGGCGTCCCCGCTATGATTTAAGGGAGGGACTTTTGTTTACCATAGAATGGCTAAGAAAAAATATTGATATATACAAAATCGATCTTTATAACTTATAGGTGAAAGTATGCAGGCAATTATCCTGGCCGGGGGAAAAGGAACCAGGTTAAAACCTTATACAACCATTTTCCCTAAACCCTTAATGCCGGTTGGAGATTATCCAATTTTAGAAATAATAATCAGACAATTGAAACATTTCGGAGTAGAGGAAGTCATTCTGGCAGTAGGGCACCTTAAGGAACTCATTCAGGCTTTTTTCAATGATGGTGGGAAGTGGCAGATAGTCGTCAAATATTCAATGGAAGAAAAACCGTTAGGCACGGCCGCACCCTTAAAGCTTATAAAAAACCTGCATGATAATTTTCTGGTGATGAATGGAGATGTACTGACTAATATCGATTTCAGACAATTCTTTGATTATCATCAGAAAAATGAGGCATATTGCACTATTGCAACTTTTCAAAAACCGGTAAATGTGGATCTTGGTGTTTTAAAAATGAATAACCAGCATCAACTAACGGATTATATTGAAAAACCGGTACTCAATTATAGTGTCAGTATGGGTGTTTATGCTTTTAAAAAGGAAGTTTTGAAATTCATTCCCAATAATCAATACCTTGATTTTCCCACCCTGATAAAAATTCTTTTAAAGAACCATAAAAAAGTCGTTGGTTATCCATTTGAAGGTTACTGGCTGGATATTGGCCGCCCGGATGACTACAGTGCAGCCGTTGATGAATTTGAAAATAAAAAATCCGAGTTTTTATGGGAAAGTTAAAAGTGACGGTAACAGGCAGCAGGGGATTTATAGGTTCTTCATTAACTAAAAAACTACGCACTGCCAATATAGAAGTAATGGAACTTGACCTGAAGAATGGTATTAATTTACTGGACCCCGAAGTTCTGAAGAAAATACCTTCTTTCGATACCCTGGTTCACCTTGCTGCGCGAAACTATGTACCTGAATCTTATGAGAAGCCTCTGGATTTTTATTCCAACAACCTCGTCAGCACTTTGCATGCTCTGGAATTGTGCCGAATAAATCATGCCAGAATGATTTTTACCAGCTCATATGTTTATGGTATTCCTCAATATCTGCCCATTGATGAAGACCATCCCGTTCAGGCCTTTAATCCCTATGCGGATACCAAGTTGATCGGCGAAAAACTTTCTCAGAGTTATAATAACTTTTTTGGGATAGAAGCTGTTATTTTGCGGCCATTTAATGTATATGGCCCCCATCAGAATGAAAATTTTCTCATACCATCCATTCTCAATCAGTTGGAGAGCGGACATATCAAATTAAATGATTCAAGGCCGAAAAGAGACTTTGTCTTTATTGATGATTTAGTAGATTTTTTTCTGAAAGTAATTTTTTATCCAAAATCAACATTTGAAATATTTAATGTAGGTTCAGGGGTCAGTTACTCTGTAGAGCAGATAGTAAAGATTATTGTCAATAATTTTCATTCTGATGTTGAAGTTGAATTTAAAGATCAGCAGCGGGAGAACGAAATAATGGAAACAAGAGCTGATATTTCAAAAGCTGCACAATTATTAAATTGGTTTCCTGAGACCTCGTTTGAAGATGGAATTGTAAAAACCATGAGAGAATTAAACCTGGCTTGAATCAATAATAAATCCGGTATTGGTTTTGGCTACAAAGTCTATTCGTCTCCGGTTTGTCTTTTAAATCTGACTGATTCGTGTAAAGGATTTATCAGTTAATTATCTTACACAAGAGTAATGCGATAAATTCTACGGATGATAAGTGAGGCGAATCTAATTTTTCCTTCTCAGAAATTTTTTAATAAGTTCTCTTATTTTATTTAATTCTTCCACATCATAAAAATTAAAGAAAAACAGTGTAAATGGGAAACTGATAAGAAGAACGCCCTTCAAAACAATACTGCTTATGCCCTGTATCTGCCCGATCAGTGTGGAAATAAAATAGAAGAGGAAAGCAACACCGAAGAGAATAGCTAACCGCCTGCCTTCAAATTTAACAGGATAATATTTCCTTACAGTAAAATAAGCGAGCAATGTAGCCAGGAAATAAGAAATTACCGTGGTATAGGCGGCACCCATCATTTGAAAATGAGGAATAAGTATTAAATTGATGATGACATTGGAGACAGCTGCAATCCCTACTATGATGGAAATCTGTTTGGTCTTTTTAGGAATCTGAAGGATAAAAAATAGATGCTGCTGCAGTCCGAGAAATACAACTCCCAGAATTAAGTAAGGAACAACTCTGTATGCATCCCAATAATCTTTGTTAAGGGCAAAAACATGGATAATTCCTTTTGAATAAATTGTGATAGCCAGTCCAAACCACAAAAGGACAAAAGCTAAGTAGGTAAATATTTTTGATAAATAGATTTTTGGCTGGGTATTTTCTTTCACAACTTGCCATGCTATAATCGGCAACCCAAGTATGAATGATTCGACAACAAAAATCTTCAGGACATTGCTTATCTTAAAGCCCAGGGAATAAATGCCGGTTTGAGTCAGAGAAGACAGCTTGGTTAAAATATAGCGATCTCCAATACTTAATACAGTGGTAGCAAAAGCTATAAAAATAAAGGGATAACTGAATGCTATCATTTCTTTAAGTTTCTTTAGATCTAATTGTGGCTTTATTTTTCGAGTCAGATAGGGAAAGAGAATCATAAACAGCGCGCTGTTACTCAGAATATTTGCAATCAGGATGCCCTCGACTCCGAGTTTTTTAATAGCCACAAAATAAATATTTAATATTAAACTAATGGTAAATTGACTGATTAGAGTTGATGTATAAAGTACGGATTTTTCCTCGATTCTGAGAATTGTTTGTGGGACACTTGCAAGATTTGAGAACGTCACAGAAATCAATACATAGAATATAAATATACCATATTTAGGATCATTAAACAGCAAATCAGATAAAGGGGATTTAATGAATGATATGGCAATGGTGGCTGTTAAAAATATGAAGGTTAAAAATATAAAATTAGTAAATGCTATTCTCTTTCTATCGATTTCCTGATCCGCCAGACTGTACCATCTTAAGAGGGCTTGTGGCATACCTATGGAAAGAACACTGCTACCAAGGAGATCAATTATTTCCAGAATTCCTAAAATACCATAGTCACTTACTGAAATCTCTTTAGTATAAATTGGTAATAATATAAAGCCGATAAGTTTTGAACTGACTTTGCCCAGAGCAAAAATCGAGGTATGTTTAATTGTTTGCTTTATTTTAGATAACATTTTATAATTAATTAATGAGAGAAATAATTGATACCCTGCTTTAAATAAGGAACAATTCTGTTTTCTTTAATTTTTATTTTATTAATTCATTCTGTATACGTCTGACCATAAAGGCTTATAGACAAGATGAATCAAAAAAATTTGAAGATATAAAAAAAAGCTGAAAATTAGATTTTTTCAATAACATATATTCCTTTAAGCCATACATGATTATGATTCTGTGTCTTTGTACCCTGGCGATTGTGAATTATTCAGGTCAATAAAATGGTTAAAAGTCCCTTCTGATTAAAACATGTATCAACGTATATCAGATTGTTTTTACTGATTATAATGAATTTGTGAATATATCAGGGAACTTTTATTATTTTATGTACTGTCCACTGTTTTATCAAGATAATGCAAAATGAATTATTAAACGATTGATTCAAATATTTTTGAATCTGAAATTTAATGCAGACTACTACTAAGTGTTAATAATTTACTATTTTCTTGAAGTAATATATATAACTATCTATCCTATTAATAAACAGAAGTTACCAAAATATTCATTATATACTATAGGACAGAAAAATCATAATGAGAGTTCTATTTCTCTCTGGCAAAAAATGAAAATCCTGATAATTATTAAACATCCCTGCAGATTCAAAATTGCTCAATTAGATGTTGTATATTGCAGTAAATTTTCTATTGTAAGTATATAATTGAAAAAATGGTTCTTCACAATAACCTACCTATTAAATACAGAAAAGAACCTTAGAAAACGTCTCACCTCTCGTTTGCTTCCACAAGGGAGACACTATCTGGTTTTGTGATGTTAATTTTGCACACGTCTTTAAGCGTCTTTATACTACGTTGTTAGATTGCTTATGAAAAAATAGACTTTGCCCGGTTGTCAATCAAGTTCGGAATTAAATGTTTAAAGAAAAGGAGGCATCGATTGCCATATACTTCGGAAGAGTAATATGGGGGATCCTCTTATAATAGCTGCCTTGTATTCATTATTGTGTATAATCATATTTTTTAACCTGGTACTGTCGGCCATGGGGTAATAATATGATTTCATTTTAAAGCTTAATGAAAACTGGAAAATAATTTAAAAGTAAGCTTTTTAAAAATTGATTTTTATCATTGATGCTATTATTATAATATGGCAATATCCAAAAGGATTTTAATTCAGCCAGTTGCATTATGCTTTAATATATACAGAATTTAGTTCATGGTAATCCGGTTCAACCATTTCAGAAAATTAGTGCTATGAAACATAACATATTTATAATCTATCCCGCCTTTTCATTTTTTATTAAAGCGGATATTTCTATTCTTAATAAAATATTTAATGTAATAGAAATTAAATATTTAACCAGCAAAAAAATTATGTCTAATCTTGTTTCACAAATTAATTTGTTTATTTCAATTATTAAAAATTTTAAGAATACTGCTTTTTTCTATATATGGTTTGCAGATTATCATTCATTTCTACCTGTTTTCCTTGCTAAAATTTTAAAGAAAAAATCAATATTAATATTAGGTGGTTACGACGTTACTTACATTCCCGAATTAAACTATGGTTCATACTCAAACCCTGTGAGAAAGCTTTGTACAAGTTTTTCAATAAAATATGCCAATTATGTTTTAGCAGTAGAATCCTCACTCATTGATGAAGCCAAAAGTAGGGTAAAAAAAACGTATGGTAAATTTTTATATGTGCCGACAGGTTTCGATCCACAAAAATGGACTTGCAACCAAAAAAAAGAAAATCTGATTATGACTGTAGGTATCTGTAACAGCATGCAACGATTAAAATTGAAAGGGCTTGATCTTTTTATAGAGATAGCAAATTTATTACCCGAATATAATTTTTTAATTATTGGAATGAATTCAAAATTCTTGAAATTACTGGAAATTCCATCTAATTTAAAAACAAGGGATTATGTAAGCTTTAAAGAACTATTGAATTATTATTCTAGAGCTAAAGTTTATGCGCAGTTATCCCTGAGAGAAGGTTTTCCCAGTGTAGTATGTGAGGCCATGTTGTGCGAATGTATTCCGTTGGGTACTCGAATTAATGGTATTATAACCGCTATTGGTAATACCGGCTATATTTTAAAGAACCGGGATGCGAAAGGAGGAGCAGATCTAATTAGAAAAGCGATAAATAGTCCAAGAGAATTGGGCAAAATGGCAAGGGAAAGAATCCAAACAAACTTCTCAATAGAGCGAAGAGAAAAAAGTCTTTACGCTTTACTGGAAAATATGGTATAATCCAAATCCGGATGTTTCTTATGATTGTCTTCGATAAAAAGCGAAAATATATCCGCTCAAGTATCTGGAATTAAATTTTCGAAACCAATTTAAATGTTTTTTGAAGATAAAAACCAGTATTTTTACAAAATTAAGATAGATAAGGTTTTTCAAAGATTTTCTTTCCATGCGGTTAAAAGTACTAGGATGAAAACCTCCGACATACCCTTTAATAATTAGCTCGAGATTGAACTTTTTCTCAAATATCGTCCAATTTTCTAAGTTCATTGTCTTTAAGTTGTGTTTCCGAAGGAGCTCAGGGGCTAACCGCTTTAAAAAGAAATGATTAATTCCTAAAAAATTGGGTAAACCAAAGAATACAATTCCATTTGGTTTGAGTAATTCCAGGTGTTTTTGAACAATTAAATCCGGTTCAGAAAAATGTTCAATAAAGCCGAGTGAATAAACAATATCAAATAATGGAAGATGCAGTTTGTTTGAAAACAAGTCTTGTTCATATACTCCACACGGAATTCCTAATAGTTGAAAATTTTCTTTTGTTTTTTTACATCCTATTGATGAATAATCCAAACAGTTTATCTGATAGCCAAATGTTCTATGCAAAAATGCTAAATATTGCCCTGGCGATCCCCCAATTTCAAGAACTGATAAAGATTCATCAGTAGGTAGATTCCTTTCAAGACAATCTAATATTTCATACAGAAAAGGATCATCTTTCGATTTTTTTGATTCCAGAGGTAAGGACTTTGTCAACCAATATTGATCCCAAAATTCTTTATCGGTTAATTTAAGATTCGGCATTCGTGTACTTTATTGAATCAGGTATTTATAACTTTACAATTGAAATATTTAAAATAATCTAAAATATAATTTGGGCTTTATCAGATTTCTGTTTAAGCTATAATTTTCATTATTGCGAACTGATAATATCCATGTTAATATAAGACAATTTTTCTATTAAAATATACATAACTCCTTATTGATTTATGAATTATAATTTATATAATTTGGCTGGTTAATAAAAACCGTGAATAGTTCAAATAATTGTTAATAATTTTTTAACAATATTTATTAAAAATTAGCTGCGAATCGAAGAGTCAAATGTGCGGTATCTGCGGAATTTTTGAAAAGGAAACGAATAATAAAACACTGGTTGAGCAGATGTGCCGGATTATCGGGCACCGCGGACCGGATGATGCCAGCGTATACCGCAGCGGTGATATCTGGCTGGGGCACCGCCGCCTGAGCATCATCGATCTTAACACGGGAAATCAGCCGATTTTCGATGAGACCAGAGACCTCTGCATTATCTATAACGGGGAAATATATAACTACCGGGAACTGCGGGAAGAACTTCTGGTAAAGGGTTACAAATTCTACACCCAATCGGATACGGAAGTGATCCTGAAACTGTACCAGGACCAGGGTACGGAATCATTCCGCCGCCTGAACGGTATCTTTGCCTTCGCCATCTGTGATCATCGCGACAAAAATCAAAGAATGGTGCTGGTACGGGATCAGTTCGGGGTTAAACCGCTGCATTATTATCAGAAAGATCATCTTTTTATTTTTGCTTCGGAACAGAAAGCCATCCTGCTCCACCCCGCAGTCGAGAGACGTTTGAATATGCAGGCTCTGCATTATCACCTTAATCTGAGGTATACCCCTGGCAATGAAACCCTGTTTGAGGGAATTTACCGCGTGCCTCCAGCACATTATGTCATAGTGGAAAACGGACATATTCAGAAAATTGAATCGTATTATACCCTGCAGCCCTGCATCGATTATCGCAAAAGCGAAAAGGAGTGGATGGAAGAAATTGTCTTTTATCTCAGGCAGGGTGTGCAGCGCCAGCTGGTGAGTGATGTACCCATCGGCGTTTATTTGTCAGGCGGGATGGATTCCAGCTCCATTGTGGCCATGATGCGGGAAATTGGTGCGGACAAAATTTCCACGTTTTCCATGGGGTTCAACGAGCCTACCGATGAACTTGATGATGCCAGATCTATTGCTGAGTATTATCAGACTGACCATCATGAACTCCGCATGGATCTGAATCCTATGCAAATGATGCCAGAAGTGATCTGGCATGCGGAGGAGCCCAAGATAAATCTGCTGCAGGGCTTTTTAATGTCGCAATTTGTGTCCCAATCGGTCAAAGTGGTTCTGAGCGGTCTGGGTGGGGACGAGCTGTTTTCCGGTTACGATATTCACCGTTATATCTATCCTTTTAACAGATTAAATCAAATCGTTCCCCGCCGGCTGGAAGAGAGTGTGTTTGCACCTTTAAGCCGGCTGGCTTATACCCTTCAGGTTAACTTAACAAGTTCCAGATGGGATGAAATCCGACGGGGTATGCAGATGGTTCTTTCTACAGGGGATATCGCCAGATTTTACCTTATCCTGCGAAATGCCTGGGATTTTGATAAACAGGAATACAGGCGAATCTACTCACCTGAGTTTTTAAATCATGCGTTAAAACCGGTAATCACGGAGTTCAGAGATTTTTTTCATTCAATTCCGTATACACCCCTGGATAGCGTTTATCAGGCGGAATTTCATACCAAAATGGTGAATGACTATCTGCTGACGGAAGACCGTATGTCCATGGCCCACTCGCTGGAGGAACGGGTTCCCTTTCTGGATCCGGATCTGGTGAAACTGGGATTCAGCATACCCGCATCAGTAAAGATGAAGAGGAACAAAACAAAGTATCTGCTCCGCAAAGCCATGAAATCCTATCTTCCCCCTGCTATACTGGAGAAGAAAAAGTGGGGATTTAGCTTTAATCCCTATCTGCAGTTTCAAAAGGATCTGAAAGAAACGGCAGAAAAAATACTCACAAAGAAAAGGATTATGTCCGACGGTATTTTTAATTATGATTTCATCCGCTCCATCCTGGATGCCAAACCCCATCCCCGTATGCGCTGGCATTATAATTATATCTGGTTACTTACCGGATTTTATATCTGGAAAAAAATGTATATCGAAACATCGGATTTTAAGGAACGGGTATTTGAGCTGAATGCCTATGAAGGGGATAGTTAAGCTGGATTAATTTGGGAAGGCAAAAAGTAGCATATGAAATTTGAATTACAGTAATTCTAGGTACATCGATGGATTCGTTAAATATCGATGAGTGATCTGTCTGATAAATAACTGGTAAATTTTCTGATTACACGGAGAGTCAGGGAGGATACATTAAGAAACACTGAGAAATTTAATCAATAAATTATCTGGAAAATCACTCCGTAGAACTTCGTGAATGCTCTGTGTATCTCCGTGTTACTGTTTTAATTCCGGGGAAGGATAATTTTGCAAGTTTAATAAGATTGTCACTACCTGAAAATGTCAACAGAATAATTTTGGAACCAAAATAAAGATTAAATAAAGAAATAAGAAAAACATAAAATCAACTGTCAATCAGATCTAATAATGTAGAGTAGATGAAAAAAGTACTGGTCATCACATACTACTGGCCACCCTCCGGTGGACCGGGTGTTCAGCGAATTTTGAAGTTTGTGCAGTATCTGCCGCAGTATGGTTGGCAGCCGGTGGTTCTCACCGTTCAACAAGGTGAATACCCGGAGCTGGACGCCAGCCTGCAGGCTCATGTCGCACCGGACCTGGAACTTTACCGTACCCGAACAGCCGAACCCTATGCACTGTACAGGCTTTTTGTTACGCGCGGAAAATCAGGTAAAATTCCCACTTTTGTCTTGACGGAGCAGAATAATCAGAACGTTTTAAGCAAAATGGCAGCCACAATTCGCGGAAATCTGTTTATCCCGGATGCTAAAATCGGATGGATCCCCTTTGCCGTTCACAAAGCTCTGAATATTATTTCGAAGAATGAGATACAGCTGATATTCAGCACCAGCCCCCCGCAATCCGTGAATCTTATTGCCGGCAAAGTGTCCGGAAAAAGCGGCATCTGCTGGATTGCGGATATGCGGGATCCCTGGACGGACATATTTTATTATCATCAGTTAAAACGATTCCGCTGGGCCAGAAAACTGGATCTGCACCTGGAAAAAACGATCTTGTCAACCGCCAGCGCTATCGTAACAGTGAGTCCCCATTTAAAAGAGGTAATAGAAAAGAAAATTCCTGTCGCCTTCCGGGTGATTCCCAATGGTTTTGATGAAGCGGATTTTACGGAATCTGTCACTCGGGCACCGTCCGAACATTTTCGGATTCTCCATACCGGGCACCTGGCAGGAAACCAGAATCCTGAAAGTCTATGGAAGGTGTTATATTCCCTGTGCACTGAAAACGAGAAATTCCGGGAGGCGGTGCAATTGGAATTCTATGGAAGTATTCATTCGCAGATTATTCGTTCACTCCAAGGATATAAGCTGACGGAATATGCCCGCTTTAATCCCTATGTATCCCATGATAAGATTGTGGAGGTCATGCGCGATGCTTCCCTGCTTTATTTTGTCATTCCGGAATGTTCTTACAGCAAAGGAATTTTAACCAGTAAACTTTTTGATTATATCGGTGCCCGACGGCCTGTTCTGGGGATCGGACCCCCGGATGGTGATGCCGCATCAATTTTAAATGAGGTGGGATTTGGAGGGGTATGCGATTATGACGATGAGCGGGGAATCAAAAAACGTATCCTGGAATTGTTTAGACTTTGGCAGGAAAAGGGATTTACGGCCGTCTCCCCCTCGGATAGTTACCTGAAATATTCCCGCCGCTATCAGACGGAGCAGCTGGCCGCAATATTTAACGAGATTAACGAGTCACATGAGCAGTAAAATTCAAAAATATATTTTCATGATCCGCAAGTTCATGAAGGATATAAAACTCAACCGGGAAATTTATCCCATGGCGGACGATATCCGGAGTCCCACTCTGGGCGATTATTATTTTATCATGGATGAAAAAATCCTGCAGGAAGGGTACAGCCAGGATTTCCATTTTGATGAGGATGGTATCCCCATTATTCCAACCTATATCGATGTGGAAGAAAGAAAGCTGATCTATTATCCTATTTCCATCGGTCAGTATGGCCTGGCGATTTACCACACGTTTTTATTATCGCAAGACGAAACGGATCGCACCCGGTTCATGAAAATTGTGGACTGGTTTTACTCCAACCGCGTGTCGGATGAGAAACTGGGAGATTACTGGCTGACCGATGTACCCAAACCCGAGTACCGGCTTTACCATCCCTGGCCCTCTGCTTTTTCCCAGAGCCGGGCCATTTCCATCCTGCTGCGGGGCTATCAGTTGACCGGGGATCAAAAGTACCGGGATTCGGCGGAACGGGCCTTAAAAATTTTTGAGGTTCCGGCGGCAAAGGGAGGAGTGACTACCTTTACGGAACAGGGGCCGTTCTATGAGGAATATCCGGCCCCGTTTCCGGTGATGGTTCTGGATGGCATGTTTTTTTCGCTGTGTGGTCTGCAGGATTTTATCCGGGCGGGGGAGAATAAAGCAAAAGCACAGGAATTATTCGAAGCCGGTATAAATACCCTGGAGAAAATTCTGACTGGCTATGATCTGGGCTACTGGATACGCTATAACCAGTGCCATGAGTCGTTTTATCCGAAAGTGGATCCCGCCACCATCGGTTATTTGCGACTGGTGCTAAATCAACTGCAGTTGTTTTACCGCCTGACCGGCAGGGAATTCTTCCGAGAATTGGAAGCAAAGTGGAAAGAATATGACCGTCCCTTTAATATACTGCGCATGTATACAGTCAAGTTCTCGGCTCTGCGGAAATTGAACCGCTTATAAGGATCACGGAACGGGACGGTTTTATATTAGACTGGATGAACAGGATAAAATAGTGTCATGTTTATCGGGTTATGTTTTACATCGAGTTTACTTTGATGTCATCGCTTTTATTTCTTTTCACTATTGCTCAGGATAGCACTTGTTTATTCACGTAGAAAATGTATAGTAATTTTGATATTATTTTACCAAAAGAAGTAAAAAACTAAAGATTCCGGGACTTTTCCTTCGTCTTAATTCCCCAAATAGTCTGAGAAGATTAAATATATATTTTGATTTATAAAATTTAAATTCTTACTTCATCCTGTCAATCCTGTCAATCCTGTCAAATAGTGATACTCATAGCATTAATTCGGTCTGAATTCTATGTCACCATCATTATGAAATTCCGTACTCAGGGCAAGTCTTTCCGTCCAAGTCGCAACCAGTAAGCAGGTCTATGCCAAAGAATAGCAGAAAACGGTAACCATCATATCGGCTATCATTCAGGCTTCTTCTGAATGTTTCTACCACCCTTCCATTTATGCATGAGGGTTTTGCCAAACTCCCGGTAAAGCAAAATAATCAGCAACAAATACAGAATTGAAAGACTGATGATGGAGATAGTTAATCCGGTATAATAAGAGGCCGGTCTGAAGGTGAATTCAACGGTATGTTTGCCGGCCGGCAATACTACCGAACGAACCAGATGATCAGTTTTATAGATTTTTAAGGGCTCTTTTCCATCCATGAACGCTTTCCAACCCGGAGGATAATAAATTTCCGAAAGAACCAGCAAAGCGGATTTATCCGAGAAAGTTTCCAGCACAATTTTTTGTGGCCGGAAATCCATCACCCTGATGTTGGAACTGTCCGGAGTTGAAATTTCACCTTCCGGTTTTTCTTCCAGTATGGCGGTGGTCTGCGGATTAAAAGTGGGATCATTCAGCATTTTCAGGCGCTCTACCCCGTCCTTAATGACGGTATAATCATTCACAAACCAGGCACGGGGCAGGGCATCGAGATACTGGTAGGCATATTGGGAACGGCTTTCATCCTGTGCTACGGGTTGCAGCCTGGTATTCTGTATGACCTGGGGCGTGACCATATATTTCACATTGAGAACCTTCAGAATATTCCAGTTGATGGGCGTATCATTTTCCAGGTAGGCATACAGACAGTTTTCGATTATTTCCTGAATCACCTGCAGTTTTGCGGGAGAATATCCGCCGATGGACTGGTGATAATACACCCAGTGTACATCGGAAAAAAGCTGCCCGAAAGGATAAATCCGCTTCAGCTGGGGATCGCTGAGGATCTTTTTATCGATATCGGTTTCCTGGTACCGCTGTTCCTCTATTGCTTTCGGATCAACAAATTTTCCTTCGAGATAGTGGGAATCCAGCTGCAGGAAGTCGAAGGCAATGAGTACGAACAAGATGAGCGGCAGGTAATCGAGTTTCATCCAGTTTTTCTTTATGGCCAATATGCTTCCGGCACCCATCAGCATTAAGACCAGGCTTTTCAGATCAGAATCCCGCAGCATCTCCAGGCGTACTTTTTTCAACAGGTTCAGAACTTCCTGCCCATAACGCTTGGTTTCGTCACCATGGGTGAGCGCAAAGGAGGAACCAAATAGCAGGGGAACGACCAGTAAAAATATGAATAAACCCGAGATAAAATAAAGTCGGTTAATGATCTCCTTTTTATTCAGATCCGCTTTTAGCAGAAATGAAACTCCAAAAGCAGCCAGCAGCGTCATACTAAACATGACCAGGGTCAGGACCATCACCGGGGCACGGAATTTATCAAAATAGGGGATGTAGAAGAAAAAGGTTTTATAAAGGACTGGAAAATTTTTTCCCAATGACATCAGGAGAGCCAGGATTGTAAGGAAAGTCAGACTTTTTACCTCCCATCTCTCCCATTGCAGGACAATGCCGATGAGGGCCAGGAAGATGATCAGGATTCCCATGTATTCGTAAGACTGGGTGAAGGGCAGCTCTCCCCAGTAGGTGGGAAGTTCCCGGTTTTTAAACGCAGGCACGGCATTGCCGGTATAAATTTCATTTGAAGTCCCCCCGTGAAATTTGGAAATAATCAGATTCCAGAATTCGTCCACCGAATAGGACCACATGGTTGCATAATCGAATCCTACCCCCTTTTTTTCCTGCAGGTTCTGTTCAGGGGCTTTCAAAGATATGGCATAGCCACCCCGGGTGGAATAAGGGGTATATTCCTTTATGGATAAAAATATTTGGGCGGCTATAAGGAAAGCTAAGACTACAGCCAGTACGGAAAGAGAGGAGAGCTGAGCAATGGCCTTCCAGTTTTTTTCCCGGATAAACCGGTACAGGGGTGGTATGGCAAAGAAGAATAAAAGTAACAGTGTATAAAATATAATTTGATAATGCTGAGTACGGAATTGAATGGTAAATGCCAGAGAAAACAGCAATCCGGCCAGCAGGTTCCGGTTGCGGACCAGATATAAAAAGGTAAGCAATACATAGGGCATCCACATAAGAGCGCGGAATTTGGAAAAATGCCCCACGATGATCAGGGCCTGAAAATGGGGCATCAGAATAAAAGCTAGTGCACTTATCATTCCGGCAATGGCGGAAAGTCCCAGAAACCTGACCAGTAAAAACAGTCCCAGTGCCCCTGCCAGAAAATACCATAACTGCCAGCTGCCCAGAAATTTCAGGGCATTCAGCAAATTATCGATAGACCAGGCTTTGGGACCGAAATGCTGGTAAATGGGCATTCCGCCGAACATATAGGGATTCCATAGCGGAAAATGTCCGGTTTTGTCCTGCCACTGGGTCAATTGCTTGGTCACGCCAATATTGGAGATAAAATCGCTTCCGTTAGGCTCCATACCTTTAAAGACCAGTGGTTCGTAGAGAAAGGCTATAATGACGAATAATAAGATGAAAAATCCCATGATATAACGGGGATGTTCCAGACGATCCAAAAATGAGATTTCAGGTTGAGGCGGGGCAGGAGATTTTTTTTGGCTGATTTTTTGTTTTTTTTGTTTCGCCATATCAACCTCGGCTGTGATGGGTTAATTACGGAGATGAATTTTATAAAATTGTACACGTATTTTTTTTGAATTATGTAATCAACAGATAATCAGTAAAATTCTGATCATCTGTTTAATGTTGATTAATACTCTTGCTGTCTTCACTCGCCAGGACGAATAATGAACAGCCGGTATTTTAAATGCGCTATGAATATAAAAACAAACCGTTTTATAAACAAATCTCAAAACGTTTTTTGCAAAATGAAAATGAGCCCAGATTCTGATTACTCGCACAAGGGCGCAAAGACACCAAAAGTTTAAGACACCAAAATACAAGACTACAAGATGCAAGATACAAGAAAAAAGAAATAAGAAAAAAGAAAAAAGGGAACGGGAGGACAGCATGGCTAACAGACTAATAGGCATTGAAAAGATCTCTTTCAATATCTTCTTAAGGCGGCCAAAAATCTTGTATCTTGTTATCTTGTCATCTTTCTTTCCAAGATGGTTTTTTATGAAAAGGGAAAAGAAGCGTACCGAAAATGAACATGAAAGGTATATAAAATTGCCGGGTTAATCATGATGTTGGGCAATATAGATCAGGCTGGAACTGCGGTTTCGGTTTAACAAGCTCCTGATGGTGGAAATTGCCGATACGGCGATAATTTTTATAAAACCCATGGCAGAGAATTTTCGCCCGTTTACTTTTGCCCGCAGCTGTTCGGAAAGCAGGGAGTTGTACCAGGGGTCGAAATAAAGCCTTCGGATTTCCAGTACCTGAAAATTGAAGGATTTCAGAAGAGTAACCATGTCAGCGGGAGTAAAGTGATAAAGATGGCGCGGAGCATCCCAGGCTACCCAGTTCTCCCGGTAAATCCGGGCATCATAACAGGACCGATTGGGCAGAGCGATTATCAGAAATCCGTAAGGTGACAATTTCTGCTCCAGTTGCCGCAGGAGTTCCTTCGCCTGGTGAACGTGCTCCAGTACATGCCATAAGCTAATCACATCCATTCTCGACCGGATCTCGCTGAGTTGTTGAATGAGGGGTACTCCCTGCCTGGCGGCGATATCAGCAGCCTTTGCAGACGGTTCATAACCCCGGCCGTCCCATCCGGTATTCATCATTTCCCGTAAAAATTCACCGGTTCCGCAACCGTAATCCAGAATTTTCCCCGGCGGTATGAGGTTTTCAATCAACCGGCGTTTATAACGGTTATTCCATGCCCGGATTTGCCGGTAGATTTTTTCCGTAACGTATTGCGCCTGCTGCTGGTGAGGCTGGTATTCGTCATCCTGATAGTAGGCAGCCATGGCGTTCTCCGCCGGCCGGGGCGAGAGAAAAACAAATCCGCATTCGCTGCATTGACGCAGGGTAAATTTTTCCGACACATGGAAGCGGTTGGGAACCGTGAGATACGGTTGATTATTAGGGAAATCACATATCAGACAGCTGGGATTTTCAAACGTGTTTTTTACTTCCAGATTCATCTGTTTTATGACCTTTAGTTCCCGGATACATAACTCATTTCAAACCCTGCCAATTAAAAAAAACAATTTGACAAAATCAATGCGTTTAATTATTTTAATTTCAAGCATATAAGAAAAAAAGGAGAATTAATGGCACGCTACATTCGCTCCTCCTGGCAAAAAACCGGAAAAAAAGCTCTGGATCCTAAATTAAGTCAGCAGATATTTTCTACCGGAGGCATCATGCTGGTTCGCTACGTGTATGAACCGGGTCTTAATTTTCCTGAACATTCTCACCCGCAGGAGCAGGTTACCATGGTGGAGGTAGGGATTCTGGAATTTCATATCGACGGGGAAGAAGTGATACTGAAAGAAGGAGATCTCTGTGCCATTCCTCCCAATGTTCCTCATTCCACTTCGGTGGGAAATGAACGTGCCGTTGCTATCAGCATCTTCACTCCGGTGAGGGAGGATGTGATCATCGAACCGGAAAAGTGAGAGTTTGTTGTAGCGGATTATATCCTGATTTTTGATACTCCTTTAAGCTGGACCCCTGGAGATGATAATCTAATATTTTAAAAACTGCCTTTCCACGTGATACTGGAGTAACTCTTTCCATTGGTATCGTGCCCGTTATTATTTTGCAGGAGATTGGTTGGTCATATCGAAACTATTTATCACCATTTATTGATTTTCCTAAAATTTTGTTATAGTTGTTAGGTTTTTCCTCCTCTTTCGAGAGTACTTAACAAATAGTACTTACTGTTATGAATATTACATTCTCACCATGATGTAATTATTATAATGAATGATAGTATCCTAGCTCGGCTTAATAATTAATTATGGTTCTTCTAAGAATTAGTTGCAGTAGCAGCCATGATTTTGAGTGCAAAATACTGCATGTCGTTGTAGCCGTAAGCTTTTCGTTTTATGACTTTGATTTTGTTGTTAAT
>Ga0315555_1000865_pt1 | contig 21901 bp, 21 predicted proteins | sample SalMarSW160380MG_FD_202113 | JGI IMG/M metagenome (GOLD analysis project Ga0315555, IMG submission 202113) | Salt marsh sediment microbial communities from the Plum Island Ecosystem LTER, Massachusetts, United States - Salt Marsh Sediment SW1603-80 ... | reverse complement strand
TCATCGGTAAAAAAAATGTTAAACAAATGTTCATTTCACAATTAGAAAATATTAAAGATTACTCTAATTCTTTTTTTAGGGGCATTCCTACTATAATTGAGGAATTTGGATTACCTTTTGATCTTAATAATAAAGAAGCTTTTAAGAAGTTTAAAACTGAACCGAATGAAGCCTGGGAAACGCATATAAAAGCATTAAATAATTATTATAACGCAATGGATGTTAATTTATTACATGCATTACAATGGAATTACACACCCGATAACACCAATTTATGGGGCGATCTATGGAACTTAGAAGATTTGTCCATTTTTAGTATAGATCAAAAGATTAATCCAGATGATATTAATAGTGGTGGAAGAGCAATTGAAGGATTCTGTCGCCCACACTTCATTCGTTGTACTGGCATTCCAAAAAAAATGGATTTTCAAATGAAAGAAGGATTCTTTTATTTTGAGTTTGAAGGCGATGTTTCTATAAAAGGTTCAACAGTTATTTATATCCCAAGAATCCATTATCCAAACGGTTATAATATAAATCTATCTGAGGGTGAAATACAAAAAGATGAAAAAAATCAATTATTATCTATAATCATTAAAGAAAATGGGGTACATACGGTAAAAATAACAAAAATTTGAAATTTTCTTAAATGATTTATATATAATTTAATCCCAATTCAAATTATCATAATTAATTTGTGTTACTTCTCCAAGCCCTTCTAAGATAGTCCTTGTCCCTTCTTTTTTATAAACATCCATTAATTCATTCATCGAAGTTATTCTTCCATTTTTAGCAGAAAGATATGCTAAGAGAACCACTGCAACACCTTGTCTTGCTTGTTCTGGTGTAAATTCTGGTTTCTTATCTTCTAAAATACATTCCGCAAAATAAGCATCTTCATGACCCATGGATATTTTATAATAATCTGGAAAAGATCCATGTTCGATTTCAGGGCTATAATAAGCTCCCTTTACTTCAGCCTCAGGATGAGAGGAAAACACTCTAACAGGTTTCTCCCAGTCGTGATCCTCAAAAATCGTGCCTTTTGTTCCATGTAATTCTGTTTTATTAGTAAGCGGATGTACGGTACTAGATGAAATATCCACAGTCACAATTGCTCCGCATTTATAACGTAATAGAATTATGGCAGTATCTTCTCCTTTATGAGGGGGCGATTTTAAAGTCTTACTTAGCCAACACTGAGCAGAATCTACTTCACCAAGAAACCAATTTAACATAGTAAACTTATGAACTCCTTGATCTGAGACTACACCCCCACCACCTTTAGTATAAGTAAAATTCCAACCATTATCAAAAAATTCCGAACTAGCATAAGCACCTTCATAAGTTCGACCAAGAAATACATCTCCAATAAATCCACGTTCTATAGCATCTTTTATAAATTTATGAGCTGGTAGGAATCGATGATTTTCTGCTATCATAAATTTTATACCAGCCTTTTTCGTGGCTGCTATCATCTCATCACATTCCTCAAGCGTGGTTGCCATAGGTTTTTCACAGATGACATGTTTTCCGGCTTCGGCTGCTGCAATAACTAAATCTTTGTGTAAATAATGTGGTACTAAAACCATAGCCGCATCGATATCACTTTTTAAGAAGGCATCTAAGTTTGAATAAGGTTCCAATTTTGAATATTTAGCTGCTTTAGCTAACTTCTTATCATCGACATCATAACCAGAAATAAATTTAATTTGCGGATTATTTTTGGTGCCAAGCTTATGATAGCGCCAAACAGCAGAACCTGCTCCGATTATTCCAAACTTCACAAAATCACTCATTAAATTATCCTCCAATAATTTTTCCTTAATTATTTAATAAAATTTTTAAATTTGGTATTTATTTAACAAAAATTTTTTTATCTAAACTTGAAAGCCTCTCACAACCATTTGTTGTTATTCTGTAGCAATCTTCAATTCCCATCATCCCTTGATTTTTGAAATTCTGCCATATTTCGATATCAAAAACCATATTCTCTTCAAATGGCCGATCTAATTTTTTTAAGGGGCTAAATAAGTGAGTCTCCTCACATTCTAAACCAATGCTATGACCCGTTATAAAAGCTCTTCCCCTCTTTATTAGAGATTTATTAAATTTATTTGCATCATCATATAATTCTTTTATATTTAAACCAGGGATAATATGTTGTTCACAGAATTCTTGTATTTTTATCAAATTATTCAAAATTTCCTCTGCTCCATCAGGTATTTGTCCTATCACTAACTCTCGACTAACATCTGAAACATATCCTTTCCAAATAGTTCCTATATCAAATCTATTAAGATCTCCTGCTTTCAGAGTAGTTCCTACTCCTGGTGCTTCAGGATCAGAAGATCCCAAACTCATTGTTAAATGATCCCATCCTTCTGCACCCTCATCAACGATTGTTTTTCGGGCAATTTGTAATAATTCAATGTCAGTAATTCCTTCATAAGAGGCTTCAATCATATTCAATATAGCTTTTTCAGAAATTTGTGTTGATTTTTTTATTCTTTTTACTTCTTCTTCAGATTTGATTAAACGCATATCTAAAAAAGCTTGATCACCATTAACAAATGTCGCATTTGGAAATTTATTCCTCAGATATTCAGATTGATAAGAAGGCATAAGAGATTCATATCCTATGTTGCTATTTGATAAATCCCATTTTTCAATCTTATCAGATAAGGATACCATAGCACCTTTAGGAGATCCTATTCCCTGAATATCATTTACCCATGAAAATTTATTTGCACTACGATAAGTTATCCATGTTATCAAACTTTCTTCGCCATCCCTCCGAACTAAAGACAAACTTGGGTATTGGTTATATAAAACATATAAAATAGGATTTGGAGCTACATGTAATGTTGGTAAACCAGTTAAATAAAAAACATTTACAGAAGTAGAGGCAATTAATACATCAATATCGTGCTTTTCTAAAACATTACGAGTTCTTTCTTTATTAAAACCAATTGGTTCCATTTATTATCAAACCAAAATAATTTTTAAAATGCAATTATTTTATTAAAAAATTTTAAAAAAAAAATTAATTCTAACTAAATTTCGCTAATCTATATCCATAAAAACTTCTAATCTCTGTAATGAGTTCATGTCGCCCTTAGTTTTAAGTTCCCCCTCCATAAATGCTTCCATTGGGTCGACCTCGCCTGTAGCAATGCCTACAAAAAGATCAGAATTAACTTCCAAGCCCATTTCAGCATTTTCATCAAAGCCTTCCTCTATTCGTGCTGTTTTATTTTCAAAAATCATTTTTACTTTATAATTTAAGTCTGAAAATTCAAATTGCATAGTTTTATTGAATCCTTCAAATTCATCCGCAATCTCTGGATCGTCTAATACCTTCACCCATTTATTTAAGGCTTCTTTAATCTCTTCATTAGTTGCCAAAAAATACACCCCTTTTCTTTTAATAAATATTATTTAAAATTTTTTAATAACTTCTTGATTATATATTGAGATTATTTTGTTTTTGTTCTTTATATAGTTTTATTATACTTATTTTACACTAAAAACATTATTCATATTCTCCTTGAATATTTAGATTTTTCTTTTTTTTTAAGCTCTGCTAACACATCTTGTGGGTATTTAGCTTTAAAAAAGGGCATGCTTGAAAACCAATGGCTTAGCATTTTAACAATCAAAGACGGATTATTCTTACTTTTATTTTCTTTATGAAAATATATTCTTCTGTATTTCTCAGCATATTTCCAACCTTTTAACTTCCTTCCTGCTAGTATCGTTTTTGGTTTATATATCAATGTTACATAATTTATCAACCAAAATTGAGTTTTATGACAAGCAAGTAATTGATCGATTAAAGAAAATTCCTCCTTTGCAAACCCGAAGAAATAATTAGGACTTAGCGTCGAGTAAAAATAAAGTATTGGAGTAAAGTCAATTAAGTTATTATGAATACAGTAATATATTGCTTTACCCGTATTAATATGATCTTTATGGTAATAAGAGGTGTAAATTGCTTCTGGTGCGAAAATTATATCAGGCTTTTCAGCATTTAAATATTCAGCAATCTTATTTACAAATTCTTTAGTAAATTCTACTAAACCATCAACATACCCAAAAAAGTGAACATTTTCTGGAGGTATTCCATGAATGCTTAAAGCATTGTATAATTCTCGAGTTCTAACTTTTGCAAGAAAATCACCTTTAAATTTATCATATTGAGCACCAGGAAGGCCATATTCACCTTTTGTAGTAGAGGCAATTTTAATAAGATACTTCTCTTTACTTTTTGTTGCAAGATAATGAATGAGATGACCACAATTTAACTCTAAATCGTCCGGATGTGGTTGAAAAAATAAGATTTTTACCATTTTTCCAACCTTACTTTATAACTTCTAATTGGGCTTGTCTTTTTGCCAACAGAAACGAACTTAATAGGATTAAAGAAACACCAATAATTACATATATTATCGGTAGGATTGTTGGAGGCATCAATGTGAAAACAAAAAAGTATACTATTATTGGTGTTATTTGTATAGGTACTTGTTGAATGGGAATCATTCGACTAGCATTAGCTACTTGGAATGATTGCTGGATTTTCATAGTCCCTATGATACTTGCTACTATTAAAATTATTGCACATGCTATAAATAAGAATAGTTCGCCTAAAGTAGCATTTCCTCCAAAAACATGGGCGAAAACTGCCATTAATGGTGCAATCCAAAAATTAGTTAAAGAAAATTGGAATCCTGATGATATTGCTAATAAAATTCCTTTTAATTTTTCAATTTTTCTTTGCAAAATCTCACATATGAATGTACCTAAAAATAAAACAATCGTAAAAATAGTCATGTTAAGCAAAAGATTAAGCCCTAATATATTTATACCAGTGATATCTACACTCAATTCAGAAAGACCTAATGAAAAGATTGCTGTGATCATTAAAATTATTCCAATAATTTCTTCTTTTTTTAATGTTTCACCCACAATTTTAACAGATCCAATAGCGAGAAAAATTAAACCGAATGCCATCAAACCAGGTATTAAGGCGGGACCGATGTAAATTTGAGCAATCATAAAAAAAACTGAACCTATTGCTACCTCCATTAATATTCCTGTTATCCAAATAGGATTTTTCACTAAACTCCTAAAAAATTTTGCTTCAGGGGGTACTCCATTAACTACCTTTTTTTGTAATACTAAACCTACATTATTTATACTTCCAGATAATACAGCTAGAAAAACACCTAGTAAATAAAAAGAACCATTCATTTTTGCTCAACACTTCTTTTAGCTTTTGTATAATATAAGAAGAAATTATGATGATAAAACATCTGTATTAAATGTATATAAAGCTATTGAACTTTTTCTATAAATCGATATTAATTCAAGTATCATCATTTAAATCTAAATTTTTAAAGTAGAGGGAGAATTACAACTTTTTTATTTTAATCCTAATATTTTTCTTGCTTCAGATGGATCAGCTACTTCTCGATTTACATGCTTACAGATACTCACATAATTTTTAACAATTTCAGCGTTATTTTTTGCTATTACTCCTTTTTTAATAAATGGATAATCTTCAGTTCCCACTCGAATGTTTCCACCGTGTGTAAGGACAAAAACCAAGAGGCTCATTTGTTCCTCACCCATTACACTAGCTGTATGAACACTATTAGAAGGTAAGTATCTTCTCCTATGCATGTATTCTTCATAATTAGCAGGACTCCATGTTCCACCAGGCCAATCAAAAAATAAAGTTAAGATATGTGGTTTAGCCCAGTCTAACAATCCTTTTTCTATTAAATAATTTAAGTTCCAATATGAACCATGTTGCCAAACTTCCCATTCTGGTCTGATATTCGCTTCTTTACATTTTATACAGTATTCTTCAAGTTCTGTAAGTGGATGCAATACATCAACATTAATTTCAGCAAAATGTTCTGAATGGTGATTTAATATAACTGACATCATATCTGGTTTGGCATCAAAATCACCTTTTCTTTTAGGGATTGATTCACTTGACATCCCTGCTTGTATAATAACATCACACCTTTCTCTTATTCGTTTAACAATTTCAACTTCTTCTCCCCGGGTAAGATGAACATGAGCAACCGCAGCACCAGCTTCATAGCATTGTACAATATCTTCAATTAATGCTTCAGTTGTTTGAGCCCAATTTTTAACTTCAGGATAAATCCAAGAATTAGCCGTTGTAGCAGTTATTATAATTTTTGTATTTTTTTCCATTATTATTATCTACCTTTTAAATTAATTATCTTGAAACGCGGCCAGATGTATCACCGCCCATTAATTTTAGAACCTCATCAATAGAAACTAAATTAAAATCTCCCAATATTGTGTGCTTTAAACAGGAGGCAGCTACAGCAAAATTGAGTGCAATTTGGAGATTATCTTTATATGTGAGTAGTCCATAAATTAATCCTCCCATAAAAGAATCACCGCTACCTACTCTATCTACGATAGGGGTTATTTCATATTGAGGACCAATATATACATTAGTTCCATCATAAAGAATTGCTGACCATGTATTATGGCTCGCAGAAAGTGATCCTCTTAGAGTAATTGCTACCTTTTTTAGGTTAGGGTATTGTTTAACTATTTCTTCTACTACATATCTATAATTCTCAGCTTCAAGTTTTCCTGAAGTGATATCTGTATCGGGAGCTTTAATATCCAGAACTTTCTCAGCATCTTCTTCATTCCCAATTGCAATATCGGAGTATTTTAGTAAGTTGGGTATAATTTCATTTGGTTTTTTTCCATATTTCCATAATTGGCTACGATAATTTAAATCGCATGATATTGTAATATTTTTTTCTTTTGCGATTCTCACAGCTTCAAGACAAATATTTGCTAAATTCTGTGAAATTGCGGGTGTAATACCAGTCCAATGAAACCAGGACGCACTATCAAAAATTTTATTCCAATTAAAATCGATAGGATTAGCTTCAGATATAGCTGAATGTGCTCTATCATAAATTACCTTACTTGGTCGAATAGAGGATCCCATCTCGAGAAAGTATATTCCTATTCTATCACCTCCTCTGACAATATTATTTGTATTTACACCGAACTGTCTTAGAAATTGAATACAAGCGTCACCGATTTCATTATTTGGTAATTTCGTTATATAATCTGCAGGAATTCCATAATTAGCTAATGAAACAGCAACATTAGCTTCTCCACCACCATATATTAAATCAAAAGAGCGAGTTTGGACGAAGCGTTTAAAATTAGATGGGGAAAGTCTTAACATTATTTCTCCAAAAGTTACAACCTTAGGAATCATTAGAATCCTTCTATCAAGTTTTTATTCTAAAATTAATGAGTTTTTTTCAAATTTTATAATATAATTATATGATATCTTGAATTATTTATGCTTTTTATTTAAATTTATATAGAATTTAAATTAAAAAAAGGATTTTAGGGGATTTTAGTAATATTAATAGTATGAACACCATCCTTTTTAGTTCTTATGAAGATTAATTGTTCAGCATCTTTTTTATCAATATCTCCTTCAGTAACTTCAATTTCATACCCATTTGGATATTGAATATAAGGTACAAAAATAATTGTGGGTTCCTCTATTGAAGAATCAGCATCAAATTCGAAGGTAAAAGTTTTTTCTTTATAATTAAACTCCATTTTTAATGGTTTTCCAGAGCAGTGAATATAATGTGGACGGCAGAATCCTTCAATTGCTCTGCCACCGCTATTGATATCATTAGGATTTAACTGTTGATCTCTACTGAAAATAGAAAGATCTTCAAGATTCCATTGATCACCCCATTGATTTGTGTTGTCAGCAGTATAATTCCATTGAGTTGAATTAAGTAAATTGGCATCTAGAGCGTCATAATACATATTTAACAATTGTATATGACTTTTCCAAGCTTTGTCCGGTTCAATTATGAATTTTTGATACGCTTCTCCATTATTAAGATTAAATACCAGACCAAATTCCCCAATTAATGTAGGAATACCCCCATGGATCTTACTTGAGATATTCTTAATAATATTTAAATGATTTATGAACATTTTTTTAACATTCTTCTTTCCAATGACTGGTTTATTTGTATAAGAGTTAAAATTAGCCTTTATCATGGGTCTTCTTGTACCTAATGTAGCATCATCATACCAATGCCCTGCATTCACAGAATTCGTTGGCACACTAAATTCAATATCTTCAGTTGTCTTCAACTTTTCAGCAGGACCCTCAAAAAATATAATGCTCTCAGGAATTATATCTCTAACTACTTTTGTAAAATTTGTGAAAAATGGTCCTAAATAATCATAAAAAAAGTCTACGATCTTTCCATTCTTTTTCTTAAAATAGTTATTTTTTAGAATGATTGGCTTATCTTCATTCTTTATACCCCAAACTCCTTCTTCTTTCCAAATATCCTTATATCCATCAAGCCAACATGAAATTCCCCTCTGATTCATTATAGCTTCTCGCGTTACTTTTATGCCAAATCGTTTTATTTCCCTATATGGAATTGTTCTAGAGTATCCTGCTCCTGTAAGCATTGCATCTATAGGTTTGAAAGCATATCCTAATGCTTCTGAAAAGCCTTCGATATCACTCCCATCGACTAATTTTCCTATCCACCCTTCATAAGGTTCATTTAAAGTGTTGAATCCAATAATAAAGGGATTATCTTTTACTCTTAGTGCTACTTGTTTCATTGCATCAAAGAAATGAGTCTGTAGATAACTTTGAACATTAATGCCATTTATTTTACAAGAAGGCGCGAAATCTTTTCCACCAAAAAATAAAGTCCACATTGTTCCATTAGCAAATCTAAGTGAGTTTGAGATCCAATGTAGATGAGGATATGAATGTGGATCTTCAGGATCGTATCTATATTGCATTACTAAAGCTGCTTCTGCTTCATCGAATTTTGTAAAATCTAAACCGACCTTTTCAAAAGTCCAACCAGGTGCACCATCTCCTCCTGACATTCTACTCCAGACATCCTGATGAGGATCTATGAATGTATAAAATTTATAACTTTCAGCAATCTTTAATACCTCTTCGAGATAATCTAAATATTCTTTATCATAATCTCCAGGTCCATTATGCTCAATTGCTTCCCAAGTTACCAAAAACCTAAGACAATTAAAACCCCAATGCTTTAATCGTGAAAAATGTTCATCTGCTTCTTTTAAAGGAAATGGACGACCAACAAAAGAAACGTTCCTATGATCGCTAAAATCCGTTTTTATATGGGTTGCTCCATTGGGAGAGAAAGGAACTTTTGAGCTTCCACCCAAATTAACACCCCTAAGTAATACAGATCTCCCTTGTTCATCATGGAATCTTTCATTTTTAATTTTTAGTTTCATTATATTCACAAAAAAATCCTTTTTAAGTGATTTTCTCTTTCTAATTAATTTTAATAGTCATTTTTATTTTTTAATTTTAAAGGATTTAATATTCACCAAAAGAGTGAGTAATATTCAAAATATTAATATTATCCCTGAACCAGTACTGCTGAATATTTCTTCTGGAAAGTTTATAATAACAGAAAGTACAGTTATAATTTTTGATGAAGAATTATTAAAATTGAGCAATTATTTAAAAAATCTTCTTCTCCCTGCTACTGGATTTAATTTACTTGTAATTAAATCAAATGAAAAGATTGTTAGTAACACAGCAATAAATCTAAAATTAACTGATAGCAAAGAAAAATTAGGAGCTGAAGGTTATATTATGGAGGTAACTTCTAAAGATATCAATATAACGGCACCTTACACCGCCGGTATTTTTTACGGTATTCAAACATTGCGACAACTTCTTCAACCTGAAATAGAAAATAATGTTAGAGTTGAAGGAATAGAATGGCAGATTCCTTGTCTAAAGTTGAAGGATTTTCCACGATTTTCTTGGCGTGGATATATGCTTGATGAAGCTCGACATTTTCATGGGAAAGAAATTGTTAAAAAAATGCTTGATTTAATGGCACTATTAAAAATGAATAAATTTCATTGGCACTTAACAGATGATCAGGGGTGGAGGATTGAAATAAAAAAATATCCTAAACTTACTGAAATTGGTTCTAAGAGAGAAGAAACCCAAGTTGGTGGTCTTTTTAGCAAAAAACGGGATGGAATCCCCCATTCAGGATATTATTCACAAGAGGATATTAAAGAAATTATCGAGTATGCTAGGAATCGATTCATTCAAATAATACCCGAAATAGACTTACCTGGGCACACCAGGGCAGTTTTGGCAGCTTATCCTAATTTAAGTTGTAAAGGGTACCCCTTTAGAGTCTCTACACATTGGGGGATTCACAAGGATGTATTGTGTATAGGAAAGGAGGAAGTTTTTGAATTTATTCAAAATGTTTTAAAAGAAATTATAGATCTATTTCCCTCTAATATTATTCATATAGGAGGTGATGAAGTACTTAAAGATAGGTGGAAAGAATGTTCAGATTGCCAATTACGGCTAAAAAAGGAAGGTTTAGAAAGCGAAAAAGAACTTCAAACCTATTTTACTAATAGGCTATTAGGATTTTTAAGTAAGCATGAGCAAAAAATTATAATATGGAATGATGCTTTAAAGAAGAATTTAGAGGAAAAACCTATTTGTCAATACTGGCTTCGAGGAAAAAAGGAAATTCTTGAGTATTTGAAGAAAGGCGGAGAATTGATAATGTCTAATTTTAAATATACTTATCTTGATCATTCTTATACATTTACTCCACTTAAATTAGCATATAAATTTGATCCCATTCCAAAAAAATTAGACGAAAAGTACCAAAAGCATGTTTTAGGGTTAGAAGCTCTTATGTGGGGTGAATACAATCCAAATATTAAACGTTTAGAATGGCAGACCTTTCCACGCTTGATAGCATTCGCAGAGATTGGATGGACACCAAAAGTCAAAAAAAATTTCATCTCGTTTCAAGAACGCTTAAATATTTTTCTGAAAAGATTCGATATAATTGGTATAAATTATGCAAAAATCCGAGAAGTTAAAAGTAATGTTTTAAAACGACTATTTAAAGTGTTTACTTTACTTAAAGAACAAAAAGGAGGTATATAAATAATTTATATTAAATTTATTCATACATATTCAATAGTTGCGGGAGGTTTTGGAGTAACATCAAAATAAACATATTTAGTTTCTGATATTCTTAGTAAATCATCTTTTAGCTTGTTTAATAATTCTAATGGTAAATTTGTAACTTTAGCAGTTCTAGCATCCTTACTATTAATTGCTCTAATGATAACATCATATTTTCCTTTAGCATTGCTCCCTAATTCATAAAGAATTCTTGCATATCCCTCTAATTCAGAAGCTTTTTTGATTAATTCTTTAAAGTCCCAATCTCCTTTTTCACATAAAGGTCTCTCATAAATTCTTTTTCCATCAACAAGTCCTGTAACCTTCTTATTAAGAACATCCTCACTTATAGCAGCAAAGACTTGAAATGGCTCTTGTTCACCATCCTTATTTATAATCATGATTTTTCCATATTTTTCTTGATAATACTTTTCAACTGAAGATTCTATAAGATCATGGACTTTTTTCTCAAAAACAAGGTTTTCCTCAGTGACGGGGCCTATAATTCTAGCTGAAAGTGCTGGTCCAGGAAATGCTTTTCTGTATACAAGCTCCTGGGGCATATTAAAATATTCAAGGATCTTACGAACCTCATGTTTAATTAGGCTAGCAACAGGCTGAATTGTTGCTTCCACATCATATTCAATTTCAACATTATGCTGACTTTTAACAAACCCTTCAATATGCTCTTGCATTAACTCTTTTTCCTCCTCAAGGCTCATCGTCTCCTTCAAATCAATAATTTTTACTCCAAAACTCTCCTCAATATCCGGAAGAATTGTTCCGTCTGCTAATAGATCACAATGTTCTTCACGAATTATTTTACTTATGATTTCTGAATAAGCTGCTTTAAAGAGTTTTCGCTTATTTTCGGCATCGCCCTCACCGTATATTTTCGGAAGAAATTCCTTCCTAATATCTATTACTCTTACATCAGAAAATAGTTTTTGTATATAATCTCGTTCTTCGATACCCTTAATTAATCTCATTAAACCATGGTCAATAAATACAGGAATTGTGTTGATTTTTGCTTCTTTTAATAAAAAATATACCGCAGAACTATCTATACCCCCGGATAGAGCACAAAAAACTTTTTTATTCTTCGCATGTCTGTTTAAAAATTCGATCGCTGCTTTTACAAACTTTTTAGGTTTTTTAGGAGCATTTATTAATCTGTGATTTAACATAGAATAGATTAATTCGTATCTTAAATTAAGTGCTTTTATTAAGTGATTATGATTTATGATTTATTCAGATATTTCGAAATGAATTTAATTTTTATAAGGCAAAGAAATAATTGTGTGACTGAAGTGTTAAATATTATGAATCAAATAAGAAAGATTAAAGTAACATTAAAAAGTAGACCAACCTTTGAAGGTGCTGGCGTTCGATTAAAACGCGCTTTTGGTTATGCTGATGAGTCTCTTGATCCATTTTTACTTCTAGATGACTTTCATTCAGATAATTTATTGTAGCAGGAAATTTAGGTGTCACATCGAAAAAAACATTTTCAGTTTTTGGAATTTTTAGTAATTTTTAGTCTATAATGAAATTATTTAACTTTTATAGGGGATGTTTATAATCATCTGATTATATATGTGAAAATTGTAAACGCATTAGAAAATTTAAAATATTTTTTAAATTTACCCATCCTTTTATGACGCTGATATTAGAATAAACAGGTATTTGGTTATACAGATTTACTATTAAACCCTTTTTTACTCCTTGATAAAATTTATTCTGTTATATATGACATACCTTTTTCTTTTATATTTCTATAGAAACCAGGTTTAATTTAGAATTCCAATAATAAGATTTTTAATAATTTTTATTGAAATATTAACATTTCCCTCATGTAATTAAAGAATAAGTTGCTTAAATTTCGAAATATTTATATATATTACCTTCAATCTTTATTTTTATAAAATTATAAAAAATCTTAATTATAATGGCGATAACAAAATATAAAAAGGCTTTGAGGAATTTCTTGTTTTATGTTGTCGTACTAGTTATTATGTTTTTAATTTTGGCATTATTCCCTGGCACAGCAAATCAAGATTTGACACTGTATATTCCTGGAAGGGGTTTTATTGAAAAATTTCTTATATTTGTAGGTTTTTGGACTCTCGGAGGGATAATTGGTGGAGTCTTATTTGGATACCTTTTAGCACCTCTTTACGTTCTTGTTCAAAAAAAAATTTTTGGAAGAAATCTGATTTATGGAATTCAAGATAATCCTAAATCACAAAAATTTAAAGTTTTTTCTAGGGCAATTTTCCCCGCGTTAATGGCAATAAATTTATCATTGATATTTGCATCAAATGAGACTTTTACAAGTGAAATTCCCCTTCCACTACCAGGTGTTAGTGTAGATTGGGTAAAATTAATGAATTTCCTCATTACTTTTCTTGTTATGTTATCAGTAACGGTTGGAGCCTCTTTTGCTATATTTTCACCCGTCTGGTTTATTTTAGATGGTGGTCTCGTCTATTCAAACCAAAAAAAAGTTATGGAAAAACAGTTAGAACAACCCATTATAGGGAGAGCTGTAGGAGATTGGTTTATGGATTTGCTAAAAGGTTATGCGGGTATTTCAGTTATTATTTCCTATTTTCTAATATTTTTCCCATTTTTTATTGCCCTAATTTCAAATCTCTCTGGAGCTTTTAATACAATTACTGCAATTATCAATTCACTTATACTTATTCCATTAGTGTTTCTTATCGCTCTTGCATCGATTCCCATGTTGATTATTTTAGATCTTATAAAAGAAAACCGAATCAAATACATAAGAAAATGGGCAAATAGGTTTGGGATTAAAGATCATGTAAAGATCAATTTTGAAACAATTAATTAATTCATTATTATATTTAATACTCCCTATTCCAAAATCCTTATTCTACTCATATAGATCTATTATGAATATTTAAAAAAAAATAAGGGATAATATACAAGTTTCAACGATAACTTTTTTTTGATTAAAGAATGATTTACGAATTATGTATTGTATGAGCAAATCCTTTAATTTTTATAAGGCAAAGAAATAATTGCGTGACTGAAGTGTTAAATATTATGAACAAAATTAGAAAGATTAAAATAACCTTAAAAAGTAGACAAACCTTTGAAGGTGCTGGTGTTCGATTAAAACGGGCTTTTGGATATGCTGATTCATCTTTAGACCCTTTTTTGCTTCTTGATGATTTTCATTCTGATGATCCCAGAGATTATTTAGCGGGATTTCCATGGCATCCTCACCGTGGTATAGAAACAATTACTTATATTTTACATGGTAAAATTGAACATGGTGATAGTTTAGGTAATGGTGGTGTTATAGAAGCAGGTGATGTCCAGTGGATGACGGCTGGATCTGGCATTATACATCAAGAAATGCCTAAAAATGATAAACATGATACATTACTCTGGGGATTCCAGCTTTGGGCAAATCTTCCCGCCTCACATAAAATGATGAAACCTAGATATCGAGACATTAAAAATTCTCAAATTCCAGAAATTTCATTAAATGAAGATAAAATCAAAATTAAGATTATCTCTGGTGTATTTAATGGAGTTAAAGGTCCTGTGGAAGATATTATTACTGATCCTGAATATCTAGATGTCATGATAAGTCCACATTCGGAATTCAACCATCCAATAAGAGAGGGCTATAATGCTATTGCATATATAATTGAAGACGAGGGGTATTTCGATGATAAAAAAGAAGAATTAATCGGCAATGAAACCCTAGTAATCTACAGAGATGGAGATACAGTAAATATAAGTACACTTGAAGATGGAGTTCGTTTTTTATTAATATCTGGTAAACCAATAAAAGAACCTGTGGCGTGGCGTGGACCAATTGTGATGAACACGAATGAAGAATTGAGTATAGCTTTCGAAGAATATCAAAATGGAACCTTTATTAAATATAAATAAGAATGGAAAATTGCGTTTTTTTTTAACTACTTTTCTTATTTGTATAATTTTAAATGACTTGATTATTATCAGTTATATAAAACTATTAAAGTGAATATTTATGGAAGAAGAAGTCCCTTCAGAATTAAAACAGAAGATCAATGCTAACGTAGAAAAAATTTTTGATAAGTGGCTTCAAAAAGCTGCGAAGAGTGAATCAATAGAAGGAATAATTAAAAACTTAATGGTAGAAAAAATTATGAACGTTCTTGGTGCAATTATGAAGAGAACAGTTGTAAGAAAGGTCGCTAAAAGAGCAGTAAAGAAAGCAGTAGATCGATACTGGGAAAAAAACCATGAATTAATACTCGAAAAAATTAAAAATTTATAAGTTTTTTATTCTTTTTATAAGAAAATCAATCTAATATTTAGAATTGTTTTTCAAAAATCTCATAATTTAATAGGTGTATTATAATATCCAGAAAAGATTTTAAGATTTTTGATGCACATCTTCATACATACGGCATTTTCCTTGATCCTCATGAAGATATCATAAGTTATATGGACCAATATAATGTTGAAAAAGCAATATTGACTACTATAAATAGGGCAAAAATACATAAAAACCAGAAGGATATTGCTTCAGATTCAGAAGGAAAAGATAAGATGATCAAACTTCTTGAAAATTTTAAAAATATGCAGCCAAAAAGTCAACTTTCTCACCAAGATGTCATAGATATCTCCAAAAAAGCTCCAGAAAGAATTTATAAATTTTTTTGGTTTAATCCAGTATTAAAATCTGAGGAAGAAGAAAATAGTTATAAAATTTTAGAAGAACATTTTAACAAAGGATTTTGTGGTGTTAAAATACATTCTGCGTTTAATTTAATAAATTTTCCACGTGATATACTAAAATTGTTAGCATTTATGCAGGAATTTGATAAGAATATCGTATTGTATATTCATTCCCTTCCAAAAACTTCTCTCTTTAAAGGAATATCTCCTAAAGATATCGCAAAGGTAGCCAAGAAATTTCCTGAATTACGTTTTATTGTAGGTCATGCTGCTTATAGTATGGAATATGCTATTGAAATTGGTGTTGCATTAAAGAATTATGATAATGTTTTTTTTGAAACTTCATTATCTGCTTCTTTAGGTATTTATAATTTGATTAAGACAGTTGGACATAAAAAAATCCTATATGGTAGTGATTCTCCTACAACTTCAACTCTCGCCATTGAAATAGCTAAAATTCTTACCTTACCAAGGATCTCAAAAGAAATAAAACAAGATATTTTATACAATAATGTATTTAATTTATTGAAGTCTTAACTGTAAATTAATTATTCTTTAGCCTGTATATGAATAATAGGATGTAATTTTACATGATTTTTTTGATTTATTAAAATTTGTTAAGTTTTGAGAAACAATATCTCCTTAAAATTCTGATAATTGTCGGATATATTAATGAATTAATTTTTTATTTATCTATTATTAAATTGTGAGATATATTTATTATAATCCTTTTATTATTTGTATTTTAATAATAAATCAATTAAAAGGGGAATCCTATTTTTTTTTAATAATAAATAATAAAAATCTAAAGATGATTTAGTGAGTTATTTAAGGGATAATAAAAGCTGGGAAGAAGAAGATGAAATAAATTGGGATGTTATAAAAATTTCGAAAGTTGACGACAAAATTATTAAAAAATTAATCGATAATCTAAAATTAGATACGTCTGATTTATCAGAGAACTTTTTTATATCTTTTGAAAGTCTTTTAAAACTTGGAAAGAAGATCGAACCCGTACTTAATTCATTTATCAAAGAAACACATGAAATACATAATTGTAAGGTTGATACATTCAATTTTATTATAGATTTTGTTAAAAACAATACTCTCAAATATGTTTTAGTACCTCAATTATATCATCCTGATTTCATTACCAGAGCTAGAACTGTACTAAAAATTGCAGAAGCAGGTGATTTAAGCTATCTAAATTTTATACTACCATTATTAAATGATCCCGATGATTCTGTTCGGTGGTCAGTAATAAGATTTTTGAATATGCATGAACATCTTTTAAAAAATCCCCTTGTTTATAAGGAAATAAAATGTTACGTTGGAAAAGAATTAAATCCTGTAATTAGGGATAAAATGAAAGAATTATTTAAAAAAGCATGAAACAAACTCTATTTTAATCCTTTTTTTTTCTTTTATAAATTATTAATAAATTTAATAATAAAAGTCTTCAATAGGGAAGTTAAATCCCTTTTCCAAGCAAATCCATCTAGTCTTCGCGCTTTAATCCCTTTACTGAAAATCGTTATGAAATTTAAAACAAGGTATCTGATATTATCTAAAGTGTTAGTAAGCTTATGCTTTTCTGTTAATCCCGAATAAATATCGTCTGCTAAATTATATACTAATAAATCTTTAAAACCATCGAAATCATAAAGTGTTCCAAATTTAAAATAGGAAGTCAAAAATTGAGAGATGGCATTCTCAATTTCTTTCTCAGAACATTCTCTCTTGCTGATACAATAAGTTTTAATCATTCTTTCTATTAATAATCCTTTAAAAGTACTTTCTGGTTCAAGGTTTAATGTAATTGTTCTCTTAAATTTAAGCTCTTTCTTGATTTTTTCTTCTCGTCTGGCAAACAGGACGTTCTCATAATCTTTTACTATAATGTTTGATAATCCAGAACGTAATATTATTATGTTTGTATTAATTTTTTCCATTCCATAAAAGTGAGTAGGAACATTATCAATATGCCTTTCTAATATATCTCTAATATTAAGATTTTTAGATTCATAAGGACTGAAAAAAATTTCGTATAGAGCACTAAAATTATGCTCTTTAATATCTTTTTTAAGTATCCTCCTTATGTATTTATCATATTCAAGGAAGAATTGGAAAATACAATCATCAACTGCTAAACTTAAATAGTTATGTGTATATTGAGCTCTAACTAAGTATTTCTTATATTCCAATCGTATTTTCTGAGCTCTAATCCATTCAAAAGCTAAATCTAAAAGTTCTTTTTCTTCTATTATCATATCTTTAAAGTAAAGTAACGATTCATAGACCTCATCATAATTTGAGCCAATAGATTGATTCACTAAAAATTTTGCTATGATTTGAGTTGGTTCCAAATTTTTAAATTGATTTTGGATTCTTTCATAATATTTTAATAGATTATCCTTTTCAATCTTATAAATCTCATCAACACTTGCTTTTTCCATTTTAAAATTTTACTCTTCCAATTTTAATTAATCACTTTTATCAAGTATTAATCCTATTTTATCGAGATCTTCATTTGAAATTGCTCCCCATCGCTCAAACTTAAGATGCGGATTAATTAAATTAATAATATCTTTAAGATCTCTATTTCCATCTAATAGAAGTCTTAAATTTTTCTTATAATATGATAACTTTTTGTTTTGTTCAGTTTCTTTATATTGCTGAACTAAGATAACTCCATAACTTTTTGAAATTTTATTTTCAACAAAATATTCTTCTAAGTAAACTACTTTCTTATCTCCATTGTTTAATTCTATCCTTCTAATGTTAGGATAAACACCTTTTTTGTTATAAACTTCTAAAGTTTCACTTATCTGGTGTTCATAATAATCGGGTAAAATTGCCATAACATAATAAGATGGGATATAATCTAAAAATGCTTTTCTTTGGGGATCATCATTATTAAATGTGTAGAGATTTGATATTCTTAGATCTTGACCTATTTTTCTCTCAATTAAGCCAATACAATAATATCTTTGCTCTTCTTCCTCCCAATATGACTTCCTTGAAGCCCCTAGAGAATATTCAATGACGTTAATTCCTCGTTCTAATTCACTGTCTATGAATTTATTAAAATCAAATCGGTCTCCTAATAGATCTTCATTTACAATTTTACCTTGAATAATACTAGGATGAATATATTTCGAAAGTTCATCATAAATTAATTTAGTATCTTCTGTATATGGAGTACTAATCAATGCAAAGAGATTTGTAGTCCCTTCTTGAGTTTCAATTGAAGAATTGAGAGTAAAAAATGATTGAAGAACATCTACTTCCTCAATATTCGCATCACGTAAAGACAGTGAGGCTTCGATATATTCAATTTTCCAATTATTTCCAAGACCCGTAGCTGCTGTTAAAAAGACGGGACCAAGAAATCTATAAGAAAGCATCTTTATGTTGTTAATTTTCATATCATTAAATTTCTCAGAAAACTTGATCCTGTCAAATACTAAATTATCTTCATTAGCATAAAACAGTCCTAAAATTATATCTTCTTCTTTCATTTAATATCTTTGATCGGGTATTTGGTATTTTTAATTCCTAATAAATAATAACCAATGAAGTTTTAAGTTTAATCATTTCGTAAATTACTATTTAATTCGTAAAAGGGCAAGAATCAGCTTTTATATGAGTAATCAGAAAATGTATGTTATTAGAACCAAAACAAAAAAAAATCAACCTATATTTAAAAAGAATGAAATTCATTAAAGTAATATTATAAGAGGTATATAATATAAATACTAAAATTGATTTATTTACCTAATTACTTTAAGGTTTGATGAAAATGGCGAGTTATGATTACACTTTTAAGATTCTTTTGCTAGGGGACGCATCTGTTGGCAAAACTTCTTTCACAAAACGCTATTGCTATAATGTTTTCAATCCCAGTGAAAGATTAACTATTGGTGTAGATTTTCACGTGAAAACGATCGAATTAAATAATAAGCGAATAAAATTACAATTATGGGATGTTGGAGGTGAAGAAAGATTTAGATTTCTCTTGCCAACATATTGTTTAGGAGCAAACGCTGCATTTTTACTATACGATATAACTAGACCTTCTACGTTAGATAACATTTCAGAATGGATTACTATTGTTAGACAAAAAGGTGGATCTATCCCAATTATGCTTGTTGGTTCAAAATTAGATCTTGAAGAAACCCACCGTCAAGTTCAAAGAGAATATGGCATACAAATTGCTGAAAAGAACGATATGGCCAGTTTTGCAGAAATGTCAGCTAAAGATAATACTAATGTAGATGATGCGTTTAAAGTTCTTACTGAACTCACATTAAACCGAACTGGTAATAGGTGATGTAATGGAAGATACTGAATTTTTACCTCTCAATCAACTGTTTGATGCAATTGGCATTATAGAAAAAGGAATTGAAAGGATTTATCATTATCTCCTATTAAACAAAAGAATAGATAATTTGAAAGACGTATGTGACCAATTTGGTCTCTCATTAAAAAGAGGTTATAAAGTCTGCTCTGTCTTAAGTGAGCTAGGTCTTGTTCAAATTTTTGATAGACCTATGAAAATACACTTAGCACCAACTCCAGTACTAAGTCTGTGGCAAAATTTAATCCAAAAAAGAATTGAAGACCTCAGAAATGAATTCAATGAAAAAAGAGATAAATGTGAATCTGCTATTGATGAATTTATTAGAAAATACAAACTGGAAGAGCAGATAGTCCAAGAACCCGTTGAATTTATTAACTACAGTATTAAAAATTTTGATGAATCATATCATCATTTCTTAGCTCAAAGTGAATGTAAAATTGCTATAGGAATTAGATATGACAATCCATTAAATAAAATGATCCAAGAAGATCGTTTTAAAAATCTTCCCGAAGAAATGAAGAATGCTATGAGTGTTGGAATGAATAGAATTAAGGAAAATCTTAAAAATGTAAATGTTCGGGTTATCTTTAATTCTGAAGTCGCTAAAGATCTTCTAGTAAGTAAAGAGTTTAACCTTTTCACTAATCACGTAGAACCCTATAATATAGTATTTAATAAAATAGAAATTCATGTTACTGATGAGGCATTTAGTAATTTCAGTCTAACTGACAATGAACTTCTCCAGCCTAGCTTTGATCCCACTAATATCTTAATAGGGACTTACATTTCCCGGAATAAAAACATCTATCAAATATTTCATGATAAATTTAATGAAATTTTTGATAAGGGCATACCGATAACTCGATTTATTACTGAACAACCAGAAATTAATATTGAATCACTCTCAGAAACACAATTATTTATTTTATGTGTAATGTAATGTAAAAAAAAAGAGTAATATTAAATTAACGTTAATCTTTCAAAGCTTTTTTTCCTGTTCATACTAAATTAAAATTCTTTGTATATAAAAATCTGAATCAATTACTTATGTTATTTCGTGATTTTCTATATTATTTGGATATTAAAAAAAAATAGAAAAGAGGAAATAATGTGAATAAGAAAATAAAATTAAAGAAGTTAGAAATAAATAAATTATGTATATGTATATATTAGTAAACTTGCTGATCGAATTCTTTCGTCATCACCAGTACTCCAACCAAATACTTGAACCTCAATCTCATATTGTCCTGCACTTAAACCCTCTACTATAACCTGAGAAGTTAAACTAAAATGTATTGACGCACCATTACTACTTTCAATATTAAATACTCTTTGAGACTCAGGTATCGCAACACTATCCCTCATTATCCTTACACCACCTTGGAGAACTCCAATATTTGCAGTATAATACGCATTAAATGAGAAATATACATTTTCACCAGTACTAACTGTTATCGTTGTGTCCATTTCTGGAATTTTAGTATAACCTGGAGGTGTAACTAAATCTGTCTCGCGTTGAGCTGCCCAAACATGTGTAATTTCGGAAGGAGATGTAGCTTGTTGTCCACTTGTATTTGGTAAAATAAAAACTGAGTAGGCACCTAACCCAAGAGCTCCTAAAGCAATAAACAATGTAAATATCCCTAAACCGATACTTCCACCTTTACTCATTTTAAAACACTTTAATTTCTAATTTTTATATAATTTTGTAAAAATAATGATTTAAAATATAAAAATCAAAATGTTAG
>Ga0315555_1000862_pt1 | contig 21912 bp, 16 predicted proteins | sample SalMarSW160380MG_FD_202113 | JGI IMG/M metagenome (GOLD analysis project Ga0315555, IMG submission 202113) | Salt marsh sediment microbial communities from the Plum Island Ecosystem LTER, Massachusetts, United States - Salt Marsh Sediment SW1603-80 ... | reverse complement strand
ATGTATGCCGTCCGCCCCGGTGGGGGCGACGAGCGGGGCTATCACCGTCTGGTACGAGAGGACTACCGTCATCTCTTCTGCCAGGTACAATTCGTTGCGTGCCGGGACGTATCTCACCGGGTTCAGCCGTATTGTGATGAACGTGTGCCGGCCCAGCCTGTGGGTGCCGTTTGCCTCGGCGAACCCGACGGGGGTCTTCTGCGCGGAGGCATACGCGGCGGCGTCCGGCTGGACGAATTCAGGCTCTTCCCCGCCGTACGGGTAGGGGGGCTGAACGGGACAGAGCACGATGTCGTCTCGCAGAAGGATCTCGCGGCCGGTTACGGCAAGCGTGGCCGACGTGACGCCGGGAGGTAGAACCACGTTGACGTATCGCGCCGGCGTCCAGGGCGTGCCCGGAGTGTCCTCGGGCAGGCAGCCGTCTTTGAGACGGACCGTCTCGAAGCCCTTGAGCGAACCGAAAGAGAGGTCCTTCTGCTCGAAGGTGAACCTGGACCGGATCTCCCCCGCGCCGGCGATGCCGGCGCACAGAAGAACCGCGCCGAGCGCCAGCTCCAGCGACGCGCATCTCAACAGAGATGGTCTTTCTCCTCCCATTGCATCCCCGAGCACAGGTGGCCGGTCAGGTACTCCTTCGCTTGCCTTCTTACCGCCTCGTCGATGCGCAACTCACATGTGTCTTGTTCTTGAATTATACCGGCGAAAAGAAGGATGTCAAGGGGGAGGGGGAGCATAGGATCCAGAGGTGAGAGCAATGGAAAGGTATTCCCTTATGTGGGAATGAGTTATGTCCTTGAATCAGGTATTATGTTCCTGCAATCCATAAAGTGGCTGAGACCGGGGGAGGGCGAGATTCGACATTTAATCGCGTTCATCATGGCTGTTGTTCCCGCCGTGTTTCTTGTCCGTGTGTACCGTAATCCAAAAGGTAAGATCAGGTTGGCTATAGACGACGATGTTCGCTCGGGGAGGGCGGGGTGAAGTCGCCCCTACAGAGATAAGTTATCTGTCCCCGGATTAACTTCTACTTGTCAATAGGAAAGTTCCTTTTACTAAGGTCGTCGCAGGACGGGACGCCTCCAAGAGCCCATTTCAATCATCCGCATTTGAATATCTTACCTTCGTAGCAGGAGTCGGACAAGGATTTTCATGGCGGGAGGCGACACCCGGGGGCATTGCGGCAGAATCAGCGCAATTTCGGCATGGTCAAGGCGTGGCCCCATACCCCATCTCATCAGGCGGCGAGTGCCCCAGCGTCTTCGACGGCTCCTCCTCGAGCAGGCCAAGATGATTGAGGATGCGAAATATCACGTCTTTGTGTAGAATAGCCCTATCATGAAAAGAGCGATATCGGCCCTCATCCTCTCCCTAGCTTCTTCCCTCCTCCTCACCACCTCCGTACTCGCGGACGTCACCCTCTATGTTCATCATGATCTCGCCCCTGGTGGGCGTGCCGGGCTCCGATATCCTGTTCGCGTCATTCCAGTACCGTACCGCGCTGGCGACAGGTATCGTCCCTCTCGCGCTGGTCGTGCTGCAGGTGGTGGGCGGGGCGATCGGCAACATGGTGTGCGTCAATAGCATTGTAGCCATTTCCGCAACCGTGGGCCTGGAAGGCAAGGCCGGAGCTACTCCATCCTGGTCGCGCTCGTGGTGGTAGCTCTCACCGGATTTGGTTTGCTTACCGGCTGACAAAGGAGGCCTCTTATGGCAGGAACAATTCATTTGACTGTACAGGCCGATGACTTCGGCATGCACCCGGCCGTCAACGAAGGCATCGTCGATTCGTTCGTGCACGGCCTGCTGACCGACGCCAATGTGATGACTCCGTGCGAAGGCTTCGAGGACGCGGTCAAGCTCGCCAGGCAGCACGATCTTCCGGTCGGCCTGCACTCGACGCTTTCCTGCGACTTCGACCGATTTCGCTGGGGGCCGGTTACGGAGATGAAGACGCTTGTTGACGAGGCCGGATACTTCGTGCAGGAAAAAGCGATTTGGGAGCATGCCGACATCGACGAGGCACGCCGGGAACAGGACGCGCAGTATCAGATGCTGGCGGATACCGATCTTCCGATCACCCACATCAGCGAGCACATGGGCGTGGACGACGGAGGAAAGTTCTTTCAGATACAGGCGGAGCTGGCGGACCGGACCGGTATTCCGCACCGGCTGGTGTCCAATCCTCTTTTCAGGGATAGACCGGTTCTTCAGTACAGCTTTGACGGCAACGTGCGCGTCAGCAACAAGGGCCCCGACTTCGAAACGCGCAAGGCTCGCCTGAAGGAGCTGCTGTTCGCGCTCGAATCCGGCGGATACTACATATGGATAGTGCACCCGGCGGCGGACAGCGACGTGCTGGACACGTTCCAGACGCCGGGAACCGCCATGTGCGTGTGGGCGCGCCTGTACCGGGTGCTCGACTTGAAGCTTCTCCTGGACGCCGAAGTGAAGGAGTGGATCGAGCAGCTCAACATAGAGCTGACGCCGGTCTCGCAGGTGCCCTACGCGAAGGCGCCGAAGAAGTTCTAGACCACCAGGAATCTCCTTTTTCTGAGGTCCCCGCGAGAGGCCTCCGAAAGCCCATTTCGATCATCCGCATGTGATTATCGTACCTCCACCACGACAGCCCGGCAAGAATTTCCGCGGCGGGGAGTGACACCCAGGGTCGAGACGGCCGAATCAGTGCGATTTCGGCATGGTCAAGGCGTGGCCCCATTGTCCGCGGGAGCGATGCGAATCAGTTTCTCCCGACGTCCATAGCAGCATGCATCAGTTCCGTCCCCTCGCCGGGATCGAGATCATATGTCAAGAAGAGAGAACGCCGGCCCCCGCGACACCCCCACCTTGCCTCCTCACCCCCATCCCGTAGAATAGACCCGTCATAAAACGAGCGATATCGGCCCTCTGCCTCCCCCTCCTCCTCGCCACCTCCGTACTCGCAGACGTCACCATCTATACTGATCCGCGCCATGGAGAAGATGGCGCGTGCGGACGGCTGCGCGGCGCTCCACATGGGCGTCAAGAACCGCTCGGGTAGTTTACGGAGAACACGTGCGGTATAATCCCGCGACACACATGGAAGAGGCAGATAACGGACCATGGCACACGCGACGCTGGAGGCAATCCGGACGGCGGAGCTGGTCGGCAGGGCGCTGAAAGCCGGAACGGTCGTTCCCGGCTTCAACATTCCGTACCTTCCCATGATGGAACCGGTGGTCCGGGCGCTGCGAGACACGCACAGCTTCGGGTTCATCATGGTCGCCCGGCTGGAATGGATGAAGTTCGAATCGGGGAGCCTGGAAAAGGTCCGCGACGAGTACGAGCGGGTAAAGGACCTCGATCACACGCGCCTCCATCTCGATCACGTGCCCGTGATCGATGAAGACGACGTGAGAGTGGATTACCAGGATGTCCTGCGGCGCGCCGTCGAGGCGGGTTACGATTCGATCATGATCGACGGCTCACGCCTGCCGCTCGAGGAGAATATCGACTGCACGAAGCGCGCCGTGGAGATAGCCCGCTCCGCCGGCATCCCCGTCGAGGCGGAGCTCGGCGCGGTGATGGGTCACGAGACCGGTCCCCTTCCCCCCTACGACCAGCTCTTTGCGTCGGGCAGGGGGTTCAGCGATCCGGACGAGGCGAGACGCTTCGTGGAAGAGACAAACGTCGACTGGCTTTCCGTCGCCATCGGGAACGTTCACGGGGCGATATCGGCCGCCCGCAAGAACGAGAAGAAGATCGAGGCCCGGCTGGACATCGGCCGCCTCGATGAGATCCGGGCGGCGATCGACGTCCCCCTGGTCCTGCACGGCGGCACCGGAATCGCCAGGAAGTACATCCTGGAATCGATCCGGCACGGCATCGCCAAGGTGAACGTGGCAACGGCGATCCGCCAGCCGTACGAAAGAGAAGGGCTGCAGGCGGTCTACCCGGCGATGCTCGCCGTGATCCGCGAGGACCTGCAGATCGAGAATAGCGCGGAGCTTCTGAAGTAGGAGGATATACGAGATGAACGAGACGACTTTTGCATTGTATTTCGGCAACCGCGGCTTCTTTCCCGAGTCGCTCATCGCCGGCGCGCGCAGGGAGATGGTCGAGGCGCTGGAGAAGCTCGGGCACGGCACGCTGATCATGGACGAAGACGCGACCCCCCACGGCGCCGTCGAGACCCCGGCGGAGGGCGCGAAATACGCGCGCTTCCTGGAGGCCCACCGGGGGGAGTACGACGGGGTGATCCTGTGCCTGCCGAATTTCGGCGACGAGACCGGCGCCATCTGCGCGCTCCGGGACGCCGGCGTTCCGATCATGATACAGGCCTATCCCGACGAGCCGGACAGGATGGGATTCAGCACCAGGCGCGACGCGTTCTGCGGCAAGTTTTCGGTAATGGACGTCTTCTGTCAGTACGGCTTGCCGTTCACCACGTTCAAGCCCCACACGGTGCACCCCGCCGGCGAGACCTTCGCCCGGCATGTCGGCCAGTTTGCCGCGGTCTGCCGGGTGGTCAACGGAATGAAGAGAATGACCGTCGGCGCCGTCGGCGCCCGCACGACGGCGTTCAAGACCGTTCGCTTCGACGAGCTCACGCTCCAGCGGTACGGCATCACGACGGAAACGCTGGACCTGTCGGAAGTGATATCCCGCGTACGGGACCTGAACGCGGACGGCGACGAGTGCCGCGCGAAAGCCGAACGCCTGAGGAATTACACCCGTTGGGACGGCGTGCCGGATGAAGCGTTCGCGACCCTCACGAAGCTTTCGGTGGTGCTCGACGAGCTCATCGCCGAGCACGGCATGGACGCGATGGCCCTACGCTGCTGGCTCGAGCTGGAAAAGGAGCTGAAGGTCTCGCCCTGCGTGCTGCTGAGCGAACTCAACGATCGCGGTATCCCGGCGGCGTGCGAGCTCGACGTGTGCAACGCGGTGGCGATGCATTCGCTTTCGCTCGCGTCGGAAAGGGCCGCCACGTGCCTGGACTGGAACAACAACTACGGGGACGACGACGACAAGTGCATCCTCTTCCACTGCGGGCCCGTTCCCCAGAGCCTGATGGCCGGGAAGGGGACGATCATCGAGCACCCGATGTTCGCCAAGGCGCTCGGCGCCGGGTGCGCGTACGGCTGCAACGCCGGGCGCATCGCACCCTGCCCGCTGACGTTCGCGAGCTCGAAGACGCAGGACGGTGCGCTGACGTTCTATCTCGGAGAAGGCGAATTCACGGGCGACGCGATCGCGGACGATTTCTTCGGCTGCGCCGGCGTCGCACGGATCGACAACCTGCAGGACAAGCTGGAGACGATCGGGCATCAGGGCTACCGGCATCACGTAAGCGTCACGGCGGGTCACGTGGCGGTTCCCGTCCGCGAGGCGTGGGAACGCTATCTCGGCTACAAGATCTGCGAGCTATGAGCCTGCTCGGCGTAGACGTCGGGACGGCGGGATGCAAGGCGGCCGCATTCTCCGAGGACGGCACCTGCATCGCCCGGGCCTACCGCGAGTACGCGACCCTGCACCCGGCCGAAGGTCGGTCGGAGCTCGACAGCGCGGAGGTCTGGGAAAAAACGCACGCGGTGATTTCCGAAGCGGCCGCCGGGGCGGCACGCGATCCGGTGACGGCGCTGTGCGTCAGCGCGATGGGGGAAGCCGCCACCCCGCTGTCCGCCGACCGGCGAATACTCGGCAACTGCATCCTCTCGAGCGATACGCGGGGGAGAGAGCACGTCGCCATGCTGGAGAAACGGTACGGGCAGAAGCGGTTCTACGAGATCAACCCGAACATCCTGGCGACCAACTACACCCTCCCGAAGATACTCTGGCTGCGTGAGAATGCCCCCGATCTCTACGAACGGACGGACGTGTTTCTGCTCTGGGACGGGCTCGCGGGGTTCATGCTGGGGTGCGACCCGTTCACCGGCTATTCCGAGGCCAACCGCACCCTGCTCTTCGACATGCCGGGCCGGGACTGGTCCGACGAGCTTCTCGGGACCGCGGGAATCGACCGCGCAAAGCTTCCACGCTGTCTGCCGGGCGGCGCGATAGCGGGAACGGTCGGCGATGCCGCTGCGGACGACATGGGTCTGCCGCGGGGCGTGAAGGTGGTGGTCGGCGGGCACGACCAGTGCTGCAACGCGCTCGGGGCCGGCCTGTCCCGACCGGGCAGGGCCGTGGACGGCATCGGCACGTTCGAATGCATCACCCCTGTCTACGACCGCGTTCCGCCGGCACACGCCATGCTGCAGCAGGGGCTCAACGTGGAGCACCACGTCGTCCCCGGGCTGTACGTATCGTTCCTGTACAATCAGGCCGGGTTGCTCGTACGCTGGTTCCGGGACACGTTCGCGAAGGAGCGCCGTGACGAGGAAGACATCTACGATCGGCTGGCCTCCGAGATGCCGGCCGATCCGACTCGCCTGTTCGTACTGCCGTATTTCGAGATGACCGGTTCGCCGCGTTTTGTCAGCGACGCATCGGGCGTTATAACCGGCCTGAAGACGCACACCACGCGCGGAGATATCCTGAAGGCGATCATGGAGAGCGTGACGTACTATTTCGCGGAGAGCATCGAGTCGCTGCGCGGGATCGGCATCGACACCTCGGAATTCGTCGCGACCGGAGGCGGCGCCACGTCCGATCCGTGGCTGCAGATCAAGGCGGACATACTCGGCGTTCCCATCGTCAGGCCGCGTATCACCGAGTGCGGGCTCCTGGGCGCCGCGCTCCTTGCCGGTGCCGCCACCGGCGTGTTCGACTCCCTCGACGAGGGCGTCGGGCGCTTCGTGCGGCACGAAAGAGTATTCGAACCTGACCGCACACGCCATTCGATCTACCGCGAGCGGCTGGAGAAGTACCGCGGGCTTTTCCCCCTGATGCGAGACTACCTCAGCGGATAGGCTCCGGACGACGTGCCCGAACGCCGGCCCCCGCGACACCCCCGCCTTGCCTCCTCACCCCCATCCCCGTAGAATAGACCCGTCATGAAACGAGCGATATGGGCCCTCTGCCTCACCCTCCTCCTCACCACCTCCGTACTCGCGGACGTCACCCTCTATGTGTCGCCGAAAGGCGACGATGCCGGCCTCGGCACACCCAAGAAGCCGTTCAAGACGATCACCCGCGCGCAGAAGGCCGTCCGGGACATCACGAAGGGCGCGCCGCCGACGGAGGCGATCATCGTCTACCTGGGCCGCGGGACGTTCTCGATCGACAAGCCGCTCGTATTCACGCCGGAGGATTCGGGCGCGAAGGACTTCCCCATCCTCTGGCGGGCGTGGAAGAGAGAAAAGGTGGTGATAAGCGGCGGCAGGGAGATCACCGGCTGGGAGAAGGGGTCCGGGAAACTGTGGCAGACGACGGTGCCGGAGGTGAAGGAAGGGAAGCTCTATTTTGACTCGCTCTTCGTCAACGGCCGGCGGGCGGTGCGCGCGCGCACGCCCAATAAAGGATACCTGTATTCGGCCGGACCCCTGGCGCGGGTCGCCCCGAAGCACGGCACCGTGAGGGAAGACGACGAGACGATGTTCGGGTTCCGCTTCACGCCGGGAGACATCACGCAGTGGGACAACCTGCAGGACGTGATGGTGACGTTCTACCACACGTGGCTGGCGAGCCTGCACTGGGTGAAGGAGGTGGACGTGCGAAAGAACATCGTCCGCTTCAGGGAGTCGGTGCGCAAGCAGCTCGCGCTGGAGAATCCCATGAGCCGGTACACGGTGGAGAACTACTTCGAGGCGCTGGACGCGCCCGGGGAATGGTACCTGAACCGGAAGACCGGCGTGCTGAGCTACTACCCGAGAGACGGCGAAGACATGAGCAAGGCAGTGGCGATCGCGCCGGTGGTCGATTCGCTTCTGCGCATCGAGGGAGATCCCGAAAAGGGCGCGTTCGTGAACTACCTGAAATTCTACGGGCTGACGTTCCACTACTCCGACCTCCAGGGGGACGGGACCTACATCCATCGGAGGGGAAACTATTCCATGCAGGCGTTCGCCCACATGGACATCGCCGGCATCCGGGCGCGGGGAGCGCGGCACGTGGAGATCGAGAACTGCGAGGTGGCGCACCTGGGAAGCCACGGCATCTGGCTCGAGGAGGGCTCCAGGTTCTGCACGGTGAGGCGCTGCCACATCCACGATCTGGCGGGCGGCGGCGTCTATATCGGAAACGGCCAGTATCAGTACAAGGCCCCGAACGACAACGTGACGACGAGTCACCACACGGTCGACAACTGCTTCATCCACGACCTGTGTCACGTGTATCACGGGTCGGTGGGCGTGTGGATAGGATGCAGCTCGGACAATACCGTAACGCGGAATGAAATCAGCGACATGGATTACACCGGCATATCCGTCGGCTTTACCTGGCGGAGCTGGGACGTGGATCAGAAGAGGAATATGATCGGGCTCAATCACATCCATCACCTGATGAACGGCGTGCTTTCCGACGGCGGAGGAGTATATACCCTGGGGGATTCCCGGGGCACGAAGATATCGAACAACCTGATCCACGATATCGTCCCCTACCCCCACCACAGCTACGGTATCGGGCTGTACCAGGACCAGGCGTCCGCGGACATCGTGCTGGAGAACAACATCGTGTACAACGTGGCGCCCAGAGGATTCGGCTATCATCTGCATTACGGGGAGAGGAATACGGTACGCAACAACATATTCGCGTTCGTGGACGGCAAGGCGATCAACCGGACGAAGAAGTTTGCGAGGGAGAACGAGCCGATTACGGTTGACGGGAATATCGTGTACGCGTCCAATGAAATGCATCCGTTCATCGGCGGTGACGGGTTCCTGCCCGGCAAGGTGCGGTGCGAGCGTAACGTGTATTTCAACACGAAGGGCTATGTGGACTTCCGGGACGAGAATAACAAGAAGATAGGGTTCGATGAATGGCAGAAGCTGGGGTACGACGCGAGCGGTGCGGTGGCGGACCCGCTGTTCAAGGATGCCGCGAAGGGAGATTTCACTCTGGATGCGAAGTCTCCGGCGGTGGCGAAATTCTTCAGGCCGATAGACGTGGGGGCGATCGGGCTTCGTGGAGACGAGGAGTGGACGGGGCTGCCGGGGAAGGTGAAGCGGCAGCCGGTGTATCTGCCGCCGCGCAACGCGTTGACGGGGATGCTTCTGGACTTCGAGAACCAGGAGCCGGGGGATTTTCCGCTCTACTGCCGGATCTCGGACGACGCCACGCGCACGGTCGTCGTGGCGGAAGGCGGCGCGGAGGGGAGTAAGCGCTGTCTGAAGTTCAGCGACGCGAAGGGCAAGCCGAGCTGGAAGCCACACGTGTGGAATCGCGTGCATATCGAGAAGGGGCGGGTGAGGTTTTCCTTCCATATAAGGAACGACGAGAAGAAGCCGGCGAGGATTCTTATTTCGTTCCGGGACTGGCGCACCCGGCTCATCACCGGGCCGAGCGTGGAGGTGACCCGCGGTAATATCGTGAAAGCCGGGGGCAAGAACTGCGGCATCATTCCGGGAGGAGCGTGGGGGAAGATCGATATGGATTTCACGCTGGGCGAACGCGAGCTGAAGACGTTTACGCTCCGGGTGACGACGGCCACGATGTCGACGATCACCAGCGATCTGCCCTTCGAGGACAAGGACTTCGAAGTCGCCACCTGGTACGGCTTCGTCTCGGCGCCCGACGAAGAGGCGTACTGGTGGCTGGACAGGGTGAGGTTGGGAGAGAAATAGACCATGAACGACCTTGTTATCACACTCCGCCGGGGCGACGTGCTGGAATTGCAGGCTGTCCTGAAACCGGAATAATGGCCGGCGAAGAACCCAAACGCCGGCCAGTCGGCCCCATCGTCATCCTCGCCATGATTGCCGTCGGCATCGCGCTTTTCTGGCCCAAGAGAACTACCTGGTTCGTTGTGCACCAGTACCCGGCCGGCGTGGTGGAGGAGTGGCGTCATGAAGCGGAGAAGAAGGTCGTGTGGAAAGGCACTATCCGGCAGCTCGGTCACGAGGAGTTTGCTGTCGCGCCCTGGAACACCGAGATCGAAAACAACGCGGCGGTGACACAGTGCTACTATGTCTACTACGAAGAACGATACACGGACTTCTTCGGCAAACTGTATTCCGGAATGCCCTCCGGTTCTTCAGGAAGCCACCGGCTGTTTGTGGCGACGCAGGGAGAGCGGCTGCTGCTGGCGAGCTACGACCTCACCCTCGACAAGAAGAGGGATATACGATCGTACGTCCACGTTGACAACGAGAACCTAGCGACTATATTGAGATTCGTGTCCGGAATACATAAAGAGAAAGCCCGGTTGGGAACGGAGTAACGACACAAGGAGGGAGCAATGCCGATTATCACGGTTCACGGGCCGCGGGTCGAGGAGGTGGAGAAGAAGCGGGAGTTCGTAGGCAGCGTCACGGAGGCGGCGACGAATCTGTTCGGTTTGCCGAAGCAATCGATCGTCGTGCTTCTTCGGGAGACCTCGCGGGATAACGTCGGCGTCGGCGGGGAGCTGATCATCGACAGGAAGTAGGTTCGGGCGAGGCCTATAGCAGGGAACCATGATGCGGTATCCGCACACGGGTGAGACTACGGAGGCAATTATAGACCACTTTCTGACGTCATCCAGGGGGAACGATCCGACCTCAGCATACTATGTCCTCAAGAATCTCAACAAGCGCCTCAGGGTACGGCTGAACACCATCGAAGAAATGGGCGCACACATAGGCTTGCCCCCGGACAGCTTGAACTGTACCGGGTGGATCAGCCTTATTTGATTTCCACGGTCTCCTCGGCCGCGTACGTCAGGCGCACCTGCACGATCCGGGCGGCGAGCATGTCGTGGACGAACACGTCGCCGTCGAGCGCCGCGGTCTTGTTCGGGTACCACAGCGGGATGGGCGGCTCGGGAACCGCGCCGCCGGCGCCCGTATTGTCCAGGCTTCCGTACGCGCCGAACCGGGTGATGAGGTTTCCGGCGGCGTCCACCGCGGCCACGCTGAACCCGGGCGCGTCGGGTACCCACACGCGGCCCCAGTCATCCGCATCGAACCGGACGCTGATGGTGACGCACTGACAGCCGGTCTGCAGCGGCATCGGCGCCAGGCCGTGGAAGTCCCACAATATGCCTTCCATCTTCACCGGCTGGAGCTTCTTCACGACCATGCCGCCCGCCACGTGGGTGGCGTCGGCCTCCTTCGCCGGGAACACCCCGCCGCCTTCGGAACGATAGCGGAACACGGTGCCGTACCAGCGGGCGAGATCGCCGAACGGGTCGGAGTCGTAACATTCCGGCATCGTCAGCTCCTTCGGCCGGATCGTGTCGGAGGCGTACATCCTGCCCGCGCGGTCTATCCGGAAACAGCCGCCGCTCTTGGTCATCGCGATCAGCTTTGGTTTCACCAGCGCCCCGTCGGGTCCATACACGTCGACGAAGACGTCGCGGTTCTCCCGGGAGGCGGCGGAGACCACGTATATCTTTCCGTCCGGGCCGACGTCGAAGGGGGTGGCGTGCATGTTGAACGCGGTGTGGGCCCGGTTGGCGTTGCACTCCAGGTACTCGCCGGCCTTCTCGAAGGGGACCAGCTTGCCGTCGCGGTCGAAGCGGCGGATTCGCCAGATCTTCTCCACGTTCGGCAGATCGATCGAGCTGCGGAAGTAGATCAGCCCGTCGGGCCCCACGGCGATTTCGGACAGCCCGGAGAGCGCGGCCTTCCCGGCCTCGCCGGCCAGGGACAGCTTGCTCACCTCTCCGGTGGCGGGGTCGAGCAGGCCGCCGCCGACTACCAGCCGGTTGTGCGCGCGGTCCGCGCCCATGGCGGGCGGGCCGCCGCCGCGTCTCTTGTAGCAGATCATCTTGTGCGGCACCCGCTCCAGCCGGCCGTCCCGGTCGACCACCTTCCACATGAAGTCGTTGCCGGCCCCCTTGGCGGGAAGGGCCAGCCAGACAACCGGCTCCTTGCGCGTGGCGTCGAGGGCCATCATCGGGCCCGCGTCGTGCATGTAGCTCGGCTGTTTCGGAAGGTCCAGCCGGGAGACCTCCTTCCAGTCGTCGAAGGAGGTGAATTTGACGAGACTCTTGTCCGCGTAGATTTCCCAGGTGGCCTGTCTTCCGTAGCTGTGTGTTGCCCCGCGATCGCGCACGGAAAGCACATACACCGCGCCGGTCTTCGGATGCACACGAACCTGTTCCGGCCCGCGGATATCGAACTTCTTGATAAACGCGCCGCTGTCGTCGAAGACCTGGATGCGGTCGTTCTTGTAGTCGCAGACCCAGATGCGTCCCTTCGGGTCTACGGCGACGCCTCGCGGATCGTTGAATTGGCTCTGTTCGTCGCCGGGATTGAATTCCCTGCCGATGAACGGCTTCGCGAAATCCGCCGCGTCGAGCGTGGTGCGGTACACCGCGTGCCCGAGCCCCGACTTCTTCGTCCGCGCGCCCGCGAAGTAGAGGTGCTTCTCGTCCGGCGAGAGCGCCATGAAGATGTACGCGCACATCTTGGCATTCTCCTGCAGCGGCGGTCCGGCGAAGGTCTCCTTCCCGGCTGCACCGTCGGTGCCCAGCACCAGCAGGCGGCGCTTGCCGTGCACCGGCTTGCCGCAGGGATAGAACATCCGCCCGTCGGTGGTGATCACCGGGGTGCTGCGCGTTGTCCCCGGCGCTCCGGGCAGGAACCCCCCGTAGGAGAAGTTTCCGCCGCTCAGGGCCAGGGGGATGCGCCGCCCGTCGGTGGTGGTGAGCCACCGCACCTCGGACACCTTCTCGGGCGGCCAGTCGCCGCGGAACGGAGAGAGGGTGCACAGGTACGCGCCGTCGCCGTCGAACACCTTGATGTTCAGCTTCTGCAGCGCGCCGGCCAGCCCGTTGTCCCGGATATACGTGTCGCCTTCCTTTATATAGAGCAGACCGTCCTTGTCCACGGCCAGGCCGAGCGGGCCGCGGGCGTCCAGCCCCTGCTCCTTCTGGTAGAGCATCCGCGCGAACACCGGTTTCATGCCGAGAGAGACGCGGACCCGGCAGTCCGCCGGGGCGGGCTTCCCGACGTCGTCGGCGCCGTCCCACTCGATCTTCTGGGCGAGCGAGTCCTTCGCGAACGGCTCCGGGGCGTTCTTCCCCAGCACTCCCGAGGCCAGGTGCCGGACGACCCTGCCGTTTGTATCAACGATCGCCGCCGTCGCGTCGCACGCCGCCTTGCAGGCGAAGGTGATGATCCATTTCTCGCCGTCCTTCTTCACGGCGGGCTTCTCCGCGAACCCGGCGGCCTCCGCCGCCAGGGCGCACCCCGCCGGCATCACCGTCGCCGCGAGCATCGCCGCGGCCGCCAGCCTCGCTGTCGGCACGAACCTGCCGCATCTTCCGTTACGCATTCCTGTCTTTCGCATCGTCGTGCTCCTTGATATGCAGGGGGAATGATGAAACCGCCGCACGATGGATTATACGGCGCCGGGGGAAAGAGGAACAAGGAACCGTCACCGGATTCAACAGAAGTCCATATCTTTCAACATTCACCACCGTTGATTTCCGGACGGCCACGTGGTATGGGTTCGCTCATAGGAAAGGAGAATTTCGATGAAGAAACCATGGATGACAGGGCTTATGGTGTGTGCCGCGGCGTGCCTGATTGCGTCGTCGTCGGCGGCGGCGGCGGGGGAGGAAGGTGAGGCAGAGGTCAAGATCGGGGGCAAGACGCTGTCCACCCTGGTGAAGCAGCTCGACTCCTCGAACCGGGGCCTCCAGGTGCGCGCCGCGCGGGCGCTGTCCGAGGCGCCGGAGGAGCTGTATCCGAAGATCGTCCCCAAGATGATCCTGCTGCTGGAGGCGGAGAGGGAGAACCTCCGGTTCGTCGCCGCGCAGACGCTGGGCAACTGCGGCCCGGTCGCGAGAGCGGCGGTCCCCAAGCTGGTGCCGCTGCTGAAGGGCACCCAGTTCGAGCGGAACCGCGCCGCGGCGGCCAAGGCGCTGGGCCAGATACTGAAGGACGCCAAGCCGAGCGACGAAGTGGAGAAGGTGGCCCAGGCGCTCACTGCCAAGGTCAGCGATGATTGGGACCAGTACTCGGACGTGCGGCGGGAGGCGGTGCGCGCGCTGGGGATGATCGGTCCGGCGGCCAAGTCCTGCATCTCCAAGCTGAAGAGGGTGATGACCGACCACGTGGGTGATTTCAAGAGCCAGTTCATGGAGCATCTGCTGGCGCGCCGCGAGGCGGCGTGGACGTGCGGGCGCATGGGATTGTTGGCCAAGGAGCACATCGACCTGCTGATCTCCATGATGCACGCCGAGGGGCCCCGCAACCCGGAAGTGGTGGAGGCGATCGGGCTGATCGGACCGGTGCACGAGAACGTGATCCCGAACATCATCGATAAGATCGAGAGCACCGGCCGTCCCGGCGACGCCGGAGGGTGGAAGGCGAAGGCGTTTGCCGCGCTGGGAGGGCTCGGCGCGAAGTCGGCGCCCGCGGTGCCGCTCGTCCGCCGCATGCTGCAGAATACGGTGGGCGACAACTCCTTGGAGGTCAAGATCGCGATGGTGAAGGCGCTCGGGCAGATCGGCACGGCGGCCAAGGAGGCCGCGCCGGAGATCCTGTCTCATATCAAAATGGGGGAAAGCCGGCAGAACGAACAGTACAAGACGCTGAAGGAAGAATCCGTCAAGGCGTACAAGGCGGTGACGGGTCAGGACCCCCCTTCCTCGGAGAAGAGATAGCGCCGGGATGACAACGATGAACAACAAGGACGTGGAAATCATCCGGGAGCTGGCCGCGCGAACGACTGAGATCGCCGCGCTGCCGGTGCAGGAGGAGAAACGGACGCTGTGGCGCAAGCTGAACGCGCTCGAGCCGGAGCGCCCGATGGTGATGATCGACCAGGTGTGCTGGAACGAGATGGGCATCGGCGACGAGCTGACACTGCAGTGCACCGACGCCGAGTGCCGGGAGTACGAGAAGCGCCTCCGGCGAACGCTCTACCAGTGGAAGCATTTTCCCGTGGACATGGTGGTGGAACCCTTCTTCCGGGTGCCCAAGGCGATCCGCAACAGCGGTCTGGGCATCAAGGTGGAGGAGGAGACCGCCGTGGGCGACCCCACGAACGCGGTGGTGGGCCACATGTACGAGAACCAGTTCCAGACCGAGGACGACCTGGAGAAGATCAAGATGCCGCGGATCAGCCACGATGCCGCCGAGACGGAACGGCGCATGGCGGTCGCGCACGAGCTGTTCGACGGCCTGCTGGAGGTGAGACCGTGGGGGGCGGACCCCCACCTGTCGCTGTGGGATCCCATCTCGACGTGGATGGGCGTGCAGAACGCGCTGTACGCGCTGGTGGACACGCCCGACTACGTGCACCGCCTGGTGTCCCGCGCGACGGACGGCTACCTGAGCATGCTCGACCAGCTCGAGGAACAGGGCCTGCTGTGCGGACCCCAGAGCCTGGTCCACTGCACGGGCGCGTATTCCGACGAGCTGCCCGCGCCGGGCTACGATCCGGCGAAGCCCCGCACGAAGGACCTCTGGATGTACGGGCTGGCTCAGATGTTCTCCACCGTCTCGCCCGCCATGTTCAAGGAATTCGAGGTGGACTACACCGCGCGCATCTGCGAGCGTTTCGGCCTGGTGTACTACGGGTGCTGCGATCCGCTGGACGGCAAGATGGCCGAGGTGCGCATGATCCCGAACGTGCGCAAGGTGTCCATGAGCCCGTGGGTGGACGAGGACCGCGGCGCGTCGGAGATCGGCGGCGACCTCGTCTACTCCCGCAAGCCGAACCCGGCCCAGGTCGCGATGGAGAGCTTCCACCCGGAGCAGGTTCGGGCACACCTGACCGAAACGCGGGAGGCGTGCGACCGGCACGGGTGCCCGCTGGAATACATCCTGAAGGACATCAGCACGGTGCGTTACGAGCCGCAACGGCTGTCGGAATGGGCCGCCATCGCCATGGAAGTGGCGGGCGGATGAGAGGGGCGTGCGATCCGCCGTCCCCCGGCCCCTCCGCTAGCCCCTGCCCAATACGCTGACAAGACAACGCAGGCTGCCGCCGTGGACGTACACGTCGGTGCAATCCACCTGCCGGACGGTGTATCCGGCTGCCCGCCACACTTCTTCGGCGGCGCGGTTGAGTGATTCCGCTCCGCGGAAGACCGGCATGTACACCACTCTTTCGCCGTCGCGGCAGTCGATGATGACGTTGAGATACGTCAGATACGTCCTGCCGTCCCGCCCGGGGAGAACCGGGATGCGCATCACATGATAACCCGAACGTCTGCACTGTTCCGCGACCGCGTCGAAGAGGAGCTGTGTTTCTCCGGTCGAGTCGAATCCCCTGCCGGGAGCCATCAGCGTCTCGAGTGAAGCCGCCTCGCCCGGACCGGCCCGCTCCAGGTGCCGCTTCGCCAGCGCCGGGTCCCCCACGATCACCGTGCGGCTTCCGACGGTCATCATGAACATGCCCGCGTGATGCTCCGGCGCGTTCTCCAGCAGGACCACGTTCCGCTTCAGCGTTCCGGTGAGCATGGCGACGAGCTGCTCGACGCCGGCAACGGTGCGCTGGAAGTTCCGACGGAAGACCCGCGGGGTAACGAACACGCTGTGTTCGTCGGCGACGAAGTCCCCGCCGTCGAAGTACAGCGCGTCCCGCTCCGCCCGCACGTCCCCGTCCGAAGCCGCGGCGATGTCGAGCCCGACCCGCCGGTCTCCCGCGCGGCCGGCCCAGATCTCCGCGCCCGACTCCCCGTGCGGCAGGAGAAGGGTGGTCGGCTGCCCGGGCCGGATCGGTGACAGGGCCAGCCATCGGTCGCGCGACCAGAAGGTCATCTGATGATCCGCGAGAACCGGCCGAATGACGCAGGATGGCGACCCGATGCGGGAAATGAAATCGTCGTACGCGGCGCGATCCGGACACACCACGGTGACGATAACGCTGTCGGGAAGGTCCGCCAGAAACGCGCGCAGGGCCGTCTGCACGACGGGTCCCGCGTCCGGCACGTACTGGATGACCAGCTCCCGGATGTCTCCCTCGCAGTCCGAGAGGGCCGGCCCGGCGCACGCTCCGATGGGAGGGGTGGAGCGGCCGCCGGGCCCGGAACACAGCAGGACCAGTCCGGCAAGGCCCAGTCCCAGCAGTACCCCCGACAGCCTGGTGATCATTTGCGGGCGACCGCTACCCGTACCTGCTTCGACTCTGTCTGTCGCTCGAGAAGCGCAAGAGGGATAACCGCCGGGCCCGTCAGCGACCGGGACATGGCCGTCCTGGACCCGGACTTCATCGTGAAGGAAACCGATTTCCCTTCCGGGATCTTCACGCCGGTCGAAATCGAATGCGCTTGCGTGGTATCGCCGTCGGCGGTCAGCGTGCAGTCGTATTTCCACAGCTCCTCGGGCATCATTATCATTCGAGAGAACCTTGAAGCCGGATTCTCCGCCAGCAGACGGATCTCTATCCTGCAGTTCTCGGCGTTTTCCTCCGTCCGAACCGCAACCACCTCGAGGCTCGGGATTTCTCCGGCCTTGTACGTGTCCTTCTTCGCGCGCAGCGTGACGTTCCACCCCTTCTCTTTGAGCGCCGGCCACGCGATTTCCGGCTGATTCTCCTTCTTCGGACCGCCGGCCCCGCCCGCCACCGGCCAGAGCAGACCGAGCGTGACGGTCGTCGTAACCGCCGCAATCCCCAACACTTCCGCTACCCGTGTCCTTCCCATCCTTTCCTCCTTTCCGACCTGTCACCCCAACACCTCGTTCCTGATAAGACTATACGGCTGCCGGGAGCATTCGTGTGTAAAAGCGATGTAAAACGTAGCCGTCCTTTTCTGTAGAATACGACAGAGGAGAGACCATATATGACGGACACCCGCGTACCGGCGCCGGACCCGGCGGAAGCCGATCGGCTGATCGGCGTTCATTACTTCCCCGGATGGAAGCCGGGCACGCACATCGGCTGGCCCGCCCTGGCCGGCTACCCGGAACGGAAGCCGGTGCTGGGATGGTACGACGAATCCAACCCGGAGGTGACGGACTGGGAGATCAAGTGGGCGGTCGAGCACGGCATCTCCTTCTTCGTGTACTGCTGGTACCGGAACAGGGAGAACGCGGGCAGGCCGCTCGGGGTAGCCGACGCGCGGCTGGGCCACGCGATTCACGAAGGCCTGTTCCGGAGCCGGTACGCAGAGAAGTTCCGCTTCGCGATCATGTGGGAAAACCAGGGCACGCGGGGCATGATCTCCGACCTGGACGACCTGAAGGAGAACCTGGTCCCGTTCTGGTGCGAAGAGTATTTCTCGAAGCCGTTCTACCTGCGCATGGGCGATCGGCCGGTGCTGTTCGTGTACCATATGGAATCGCTCATCGAGCAGGTCGGCGGCCCGGACGGGGCGGCCAGGGCGGTGGAGATCATACGGGAGGAGATCGCGCGGCGGGGGCTGGGTGACGTGTTCGTCATGGTCGAGCGACGCTGGGCGGACCGGAAGTTCCTGGAGCAGGCGAAGGGGTGCGGGTTCGACGCGTCGTTCGCCTACTGCTGGCACGCGAAGGACCGCTTCCCCGTTATCGAGAAGGCGTTCGACGAACAGCTGGAGCACATGCAGGCGCTGAGGGACATGAACGTGCTCCCCTTCGTGCCCACCGCGACGGTGGGGTGGGACCCCATGCCGTGGGCGAACGAGAGCCCGGACTCTCCCTGGCTGAACAAGGACAGGATGACGCGATGGTACTCCACGCCGGACGAGTTCCGCACGCTGCTGGAGAGGGTGAAGCGGTTCGCCGACGCGTTTCCGGAGGGAGACCTGGCGCGCTCCATGCTCCTTCTGGACAACTGGAACGAATGGGGGGAGGGGCACCATATCAGCCCGCACGAACGCGGCGGGTTCGGATACCTGGAGGCGGTGCGGAGCGTGTTCACGCCGGGGACCAACAGGCCGGACCACCGTACGCCCGGGGAGCTGGGACTGGGGCCGTACGGCCCGCCGAATCCGGAGGATTGTCAGGAGGCACTGCCGTGAACCGATGGACCGTCGAGAAGGCGAACGAGTGGTATAACGCGCAGCCGTGGCTGGTGGGATGCAACTTTCTTCCGAGCAGCGCGATCAACCAGCTGGAGATGTTCCAGGCGGACACCTACGACCCCGAAACGATCGAGCGGGAGCTGGGCTGGGCGGAAGACCTGGGCTTCAACACGCTGCGGGTGTACCTGCACGACCTGCTGTGGGCCGACGACCGGGAGGGCTTCGCCGGGAGGATCGACGACTTCCTCGGCATCGCCGACCGTCACGGCATGCGGGTGCTGCTTACCCTGTTCGACGACTGCCACCGGCCGGACCCGGAGCTGGGCGTGCAGCCGCTGCCGGTGCGCGGCGTCCACAATTCCGGCTGGAAGCGAAGCCCTCACCGGGACATCGTCCTGCAGTTCCATGACGGCACCGTGCCGGAGAACGAGAGAACGCGCCTGCGGGATTACGTCCACGACATACTGGGCCGCTTCGCGGACGACGCGCGCGTTCTGATGTGGGACGTGTACAACGAGCCCGGCTTCAAGGACTCGCTGAACGACCTGCTGGAGGAAACCTGGCAGTGGGCGCAGGAGGCGAGGCCCTCCCAGCCGCTGACGTCCTGCCAGGAAGGTTCGCAGGGCGAGAAGAACATCGCGTTCAACGCGGCGCACTCCGACGTGATAACGTTTCACTGCTACCAGGGCGAGCTGCTCGAGGAGACCATCGCGCGGCACCGGGACGCCCACGAGGGACGGCCCCTCATATGTACGGAGTACATGGCCCGGGACCACGGCACCACGTTTCAGCACAGCCTTCCGATCTTCAAGACGCACCGCGTCGGCTGTTACAACTGGGGCCTGGTGGCCGGGAAGAGCCAAACCCACTTCAGCTGGAAGACGGTGAAGCAGCTGGAGGAGCTGAAACAGCAGGGAGCGTTTCTCCGGCCCGGCGATCCGATCCCCGAGCCGCCGCTCTGGTTCCACGACATCTTCCGCACGGACGGCACCCCGTTCGACCCGAAAGAAATCGACTTCATCAAGAGCGTGGTCCCGCGCACGTAATAGAGTGACAGGTTACTCTATTTGCTCACCGGCACTACTGCTTCACCTCGACGGTCACCTGGTTCGAAATCGCGCTTCTATGGTTCGTTGAATCCCAGCTCCGCACGGCGAAGAGGTACGTCCCCGGCTTGAATTCCTGTCCCGGAATCCGGAGCCCCGTCGTCATATCCGAGGTGAACTCCTGCTTCTTCCCGGGCTCGGCCGCGGGCTCTCCCTGGAGATGCTCGGCCGCCCACCAGTTGCAGTATTCGTCCGGGTGGAACTCGTAGACGCGCTTGTCCCGGTCCCAGTTGAGATTCGGCACCATCTTGCGGGTGGAAAACCGTGCCTGGAGCTTCGCCGCGCCCTCGGGCGTGGTCCAGGCCAGCTTCACCTTGCCGCCGCCCAGCGACTCGACCTTCAGGTCCTTGATGGCGTCCGGCGCCTTGCCTTCCAGCTGCTTCTTCTGGTGAAGCATGTAGTATATCAGCGCCTGGCACCCCGGCTTGTCCAGGTACGTGAAGCCGCTTTCGTTCAGCCCCATCGCGAACGAGCTTCGCATCACCCGCTCGGCCAGGCCCTCGCTGAACTCCTCCCCGTAGCGCAGGATGGGCATCATCACCGAGTAGTGCGCGGGACCGATGAAGCCCCAGTTGCGCTTGTGCCCGCGGGGAAAGCCGGCGAGGTTGTAGCTGTAGGCCCCGTACACGTCCTTGCCGTCCTTGTAATGACCCTGGTCGTCCGTCAGGAAGCACTCCCGGCCCATGATCCATTCTATCCCCTCGCACATGTCGGCCAGGCGCTCTCCGACCGGATCGTCCCACTCGAAGCGGCTGCGCGAAAGCCAGAACGAGTCGTGAATGATGTAGCCGATCATCAGGCGGGCGCTCATGTTGATCGGGGGCTCCGGCGGGATCTTGTGCCACTCGGTTCCGCCGTGGCCGAACGCGCCGCGGTGCCAGTCCATCTTCCATTTCGTCTGTTCGGCAACGAGCTTCGTGGTGTGCGTCGCCAGAGCTTCCTTGAACTCCTTGTCCCCGGTGATGTCGTCTCCGCCGGCGAGCAGGTACATCGCCCACCCGAGGAACCGGGCCCATCCGTACATCCGTGGGCCGGCACGGTCCGCCCGAAGCTTGCGGACGAAATCGACCGTCGCGTCGCCTATGCGCTGATCGCCGGTGCAGTAGTAATACAGGGGAATGCCGTACCAGTGGACGTGCTCCTCCTCGAAGTTGATCTTTCGGCCGATGTAATGCTTTCGCCCGAAGTCGGTTATGCCGTCCCCGTGATGCATGCTCCAGTCGACGTTGTAGTTGAAGCGGTCCTCCGCGTAGAGGAAATAGCCCCCCGCGCGCTCCAGGTTGTCGTCCCTGAGGAAGTTCACGAACGCGACGCGCGCGAAGTCGTGCTGGTTGCGAAAGCCGCCCCTGCCCCAGTACCACGAGCGCCACACCACCATCGGGCGGCGGCGGCCGGCCTGGCGGTTCACCCAGCCCTTCTCCTTGCACAGCGCCTCCTCTTCGGCGCGCGAGACGAAGTGGTACAGCGGGTAGACCTCGCTGTCGCCGGTGCAGCGGTTGTACCAGGCAACGGTCGTCCGGCCGGTGAGCGGGTACTGGAACCGGTACATGGCCCCTTCAGGGTCCGCGGCCGGCGTGGCATGGAAGTGGTAGAGCACCTCGAAGGTGGCGTGCGAGCCGTGGGCGATGACGTGCTTCACACCGCTCTCCGCGGGCCACAGCCCGACGGCGATGGTGCCGTCGGCGCGCACGCGCATCGTCTTCGGAAAGTTGCCGCGCGCGAACCGGACGCCGACGGTAGCGCCCGCGCCGTCTTTGTGTGCCGCGTCTACCCACATCAGGTCCGGCACCTCTTCGGCCTTCCCCCGCACCAGCTCTTCGCCGCCCTTTTTCACCCAGTAGCCCG
>Ga0315555_1000855_pt1 | contig 21949 bp, 24 predicted proteins | sample SalMarSW160380MG_FD_202113 | JGI IMG/M metagenome (GOLD analysis project Ga0315555, IMG submission 202113) | Salt marsh sediment microbial communities from the Plum Island Ecosystem LTER, Massachusetts, United States - Salt Marsh Sediment SW1603-80 ... | reverse complement strand
TCGCCAAAAAAAGAATACTATCGGTTGAGGATGAGCCCAGCATCAGGCAGGTCTGCCAGCGTGCCCTGACCAGCCAGGGGTATCAGGTGGACTTTGCTCAGAACGGGGTGGCTGCGGAAAGCATGCTGATGAAGGCGGACTATGACCTAATTCTGGTTGATATCAAGACGCCGGTAATGGATGGCAAGCAGCTTTATCGCTATATCGAGAAGAGATACCCGCAGCTGGCCGGCCGGGTGATATTCACCACCGGCGATGTGATAAATAGTGATACCCAGAGCTTTCTGGAGCAGACGGGCCGGCCCTTTTTGCTCAAGCCCTTTTCTCCGGACGAGCTTAAAGCCCTGGTCAGGGGAACCTTAGGCCGGTGGTACTAGCAGCTGACATAGAGAAGGCAGATAAAGATGGCGGAAAAGCAGGAAGTCATATTAATCGTTGACGATGAGCCGATAGTCAGGCGGGTCCTGGCTGAGAAGGTAAAGACGGCCGGCTACCGCTGGGAGCAGGCCAGCACCGCCGACGAGGCCCTGGCCAGGATAGAGAGCACCCCGGTGCAGCTGGTGATTCTGGATATTATGATGCCGGGCAAGTCGGGGATGAAGCTGCTGGCCGAGATGAAGGCGGCCCACCCCGATATCGCCGTGATTATGGCCACCGCGGTTATCGACATCAGCACCGCCATCGAGTGCATGAAGCAGGGGGCCTACGATTACATCACCAAGCCATTTAACCTGGACGAGGTGGTGCTGAGTGTAGAGAGGGCGCTGGAGAGAAGGAGACTGGAGCTGGAGAACCGGGACTATCAGCTGCACCTGGAGCAGAAGGTTGAGGAACAGGCGCGGAAGATACGCTCAGCCTTTCTCAATGCCATAACGGCGCTGGTCTATGCCCTGGAGGCCAAGGACAACTATACCAGCGGCCATTCCCAGCGGGTGGCCGATATATCGGTGGCCATAGCCGCCGAGCTGGGCCTGTCCAGGCCGGAAATAGAGAAGATAAGGCTGGCTGGCCTACTCCACGATATCGGCAAAATAGGGGTGAGGGAGGCAGTCCTGACCAAGCCGGGTAAGGTAAGCGCCGAGGAATACCAGCACATACTGTCCCACTCCGACATCGGTGAACACATACTGACGCCTATCGTTGAGGATGAGGCCATCCTGAAGGCGGTGAGACACCACCACGAGCGCTACGACGGCACCGGCTACCCCGATGGGCTTTCCGGCGGGGAGATACCGCTGGCCGCCCGCATCCTGGCGGTGGCGGATAGCTATGATGCCATTATCTCCGGCCGCCCCTACCGCGCCGCTGCCAGCGTCCAGAATGCCTGTGATGAGATAAGGCGCCACAGGGGCAGACAGTTCGACCCCAGAGTGGTTAGTGCCTTCCTCCGCATCAAAAAACTGGCCAAGCTGGTTAAAGCCGGCAGCTCCAAGGATTAAGCAGCGCTGCCTAAAAACTGGGCAATCCCCCATCTATGGTGTATGCTGTATAGACCATTATCTGTTATTATATAGAATGCACTAAGAGGAGGTGAGCCATGGCCAAGGAACTGACTGCCGAGCAGGTCAGGCGGCAATGCCCCCCCAATGTCTTTAAATGTGATTCCACCGCGGAGCTTGAGCCCAAAGACGGCATCATCGGCCAGGATAGAGCGCTGAGCGCGCTCAAGTTCGGCCTCAACATCACCAAACCGGGTTTTAACGTCTTCGTCTCGGGGCTGGCCGGGACCGGCCGGACCACCGCCATAGGCTCCTTTGTCGAGGCCCTGGCGGCCAAAAAGGCGACTCCTTCCGACTGGTGCTACCTGCATAACTTCGGTGACGCCTACTGCCCCAGGGCCCTGGGGGTGCCGGTGGGGATGGGAAAAACCCTGCGTAAAGATATGGAAGCCACCATAAACGATGCCAAGCGCAGCCTCCTCCAGACCTTTACCAGCAAGGAATATGCCCAGCGGCGGGAGGAGATAACCGAGGACTTCAACAAGAAAAAAGCGGCTGTCTTTAAGACGCTGGACAAGAAGGCTAGGGAGAGGGGCTTTATCCTCCAGACGACGCCGGTAGGGGTGCTCTTTATCCCCTCGGCTGACGGCGAGCCGATGAGTGAGGAGGCCTATAACAAGCTGGGCGCTCAGCAGAGAGAGGGGTTGAAAAAGAAGCAGGCGGAACTGGCCGACGAGCTCAAGGAGCAGATAGCCAGGCTGACCGCCGAGCGGAGCGCCATTGATAAGCAGCTGGAGGATACCGACCGTGAGGTAGCCGGCTATTCTATCAGGCACCTCTTTGCCAGGCTGAGGGAGAAGTACGCCAAGCTGCCGCAGGTGGTTGATTACCTGAAAGAGGTGGAGCAGGATATCGTGGCCAACTTTGAGCAGTTCCGGGAGGAGCCGAAGGGCCGGGAGGGTGACCCCCTGGCGGCAATGAGAGAGATGGCCCAGCAGCAGGCCTTGAGGAAGTACGAGGTCAATCTTCTGGTGGACAACTCGGAGCTTAAGGGGGCGCCGGTAATTCTGGAGCTGAACCCCACCTTTAACAACCTCTTCGGGCGCATCGAAAAGGAAGCCCAGTTCGGGGCTTTATCCACCGATTTCACCATGATTAAGGCCGGCTCCCTGCACCGGGCCAACGGCGGCTACCTGGTGGTCAGGATTGAGGATATACTGACCAACTTCCAGTCCTGGGAGGGCTTGAAGAGGACACTCCGCGACGGCAAGCTGGTTATCGAGGAGCTGGGCGAGCGGCTCGGCTTCGTGGTGACCAAGAGCCTGAAGCCGGAGCCTATCCCCCTTGAGGTGAAGGTGGTGGTTATCGGGGAGCCCATGTTTTACTACCTTTTGCTGCGGCTGGACCCGGACTTCAAGGAGCTGTTCAAGGTCAAGGCTGACTTTGACAGCCGCATGGACCGGACGAAGGCCAACCTTAAGGACTACGCCGGGGTTATCTGCCGCATCTGCAACCGAGAAAAGCTAAAGCACCTCAGCGCTGACGCCCTGGCCCAGATAATCGAGCACAGCTCGCGGCTGGCCGGCGACCAGGAAAAGCTTTCCGCCCTTTTTGCCGATATCGCCGACATCCTGCGTGAGGCCAGCTTCTGGGCGGAGCAGGGTAAGGGGCGGCTTATCGAGGCCAAACACGTGGAGAAGGCTATCGAGGAGAGGGTCTACCGCTCCAACCTTATCCAGCAGCGCATCAACGAGATGATAGACAACGGCCTGATTATCATTGACGCCGCCGGTGAGAAGAGCGGGCAGGTGAACGGGCTGTCGGTGATAGACCTGGGCGATTTTGCCTTCGGCCGTCCCACCCGGATAACCGCCAGCGTCGGCGTGGGGCGGGAGGGGCTGATTGACATTGAGCGGGAGGCCAAGCTGGGGGGGCCCCTCCACAGCAAGGGGGTGATGATATTAAACGGCTATATAACTGATAAATACATCGGCGATATTCCCCTTTCCCTTTCGGCGCGGCTGGTCTTTGAGCAGAGCTACGAAGAAGTGGAGGGGGACAGCGCCTCCAGCACCGAGCTTTACGCTATCCTCTCCCGCCTGGCCGACGTGCCCATCAAGCAGGGCATCGCCGTCACCGGCTCGGTCAACCAGAAGGGGGAGGTGCAGGCTATCGGCGGCATCAACGAGAAGATTGAGGGCTTCTTTGAGGTCTGCCGGGCCAAGCGCCTAAACGGTGAGCAGGGGGTGCTTATCCCCGCCTCTAACGTCAGGAACCTGATGCTTAAAGAGGAGGTGGTGGCGGCGGTCAGAGAGGGCAGGTTCCATATCTACCCGGTGAGCACCATTGACCAGGGCATCGAGGTGCTGACCGGGGTCAAGGCGGGCCAGCGCGGCAAGAACGGCCGCTTTACCCCCGGCTCAATTAACGACCGGGTGCAGCAGCGGCTGACCTCCCTGGCGGAGAAGATGAGGGACTTTACCAAGAGCGAGGAGAAGGAGAAGAAGGCTGGGGGTAAATAACATAGGCGGCTTTTAGCCCCAGCGGTATCTGGACATGGGGGCCTTGGGGTCGGCGGTCCACTCTTGGGCCGCCCCGTCGTACACCTTGGCGTTGGCGTAGCCCAGCATCTCCCGCATGACGAAGCACAGGGCGCCGGAAAAGCCGCCGACGCCGCAGTAGACGATGATTTCCTTGGACTTGTCCCGGCCCACCACCCCGGCCACCATGGCCCTGATTTCCCTGATGGGGCGGTAGGTGCCCCTGTCCGTCCAGAGCCAGGGGGCGGGCAGGCAGGTGGCCGTCGGGATATGGCCGGGCCTTTCGGTGAAGAGGTCCTGGGTTATGCCGAAGAACTCGTCGGGGCCCCTGGCATCAACAATGACCGACTTGCCCAGCTTTTTTTCAACGTAGGCCTTGTTGACGAACATCTCAGCGTTTATTTTGCCCTTATAGGCTACCTTTTTGGGCTTGACTGTTGCTTCGGATACCGGCCTTCTCTCTTTGAGCCACTTGTTGTAGCCGCCGTTGAGGACGGCCACGTTCTTGACCCCGCCGTAGATGAGGGTGTAGGCCACCCTGGCGGCATCGGCCAGGGTAAAGGGGGTATCGGTCTTATTGACCACCACCACCCTGGAACCGCTCTCAATACCGGCGGCGCCGATGGTAGCAAAAAGCTCGCCGGCGCTGGGCAGCTCCAGGAGCAGCCCGCCCCTGGATACAGCCCAGGATGAGAAGGGGACGTTTACCGCCCCGGGGATATGACCGGCTTGGTATTCATCGCTGTTTCTGATGTCAACCACCACCAGCCCCGGCTGGTTAATATTCTCCGCCAGCCATTTGGTGGTGACCAGGGGTGGAATCGTCCTCATCTGGCTCACCTAATTGCCTCTCTCCTGCCGTTGATGATACGGTACTGCCCCAGGTAGCTGGCCTGCATGAAGGTCCGCTCGAAGCCGGGGGCGCTGGCCAGCTCGATATAGTGGACTTTTGAGGTGAGCGCCTGGGCTTTAGCCCGGGACTTGACTGAAATCAGGGCCAGCTTGGCCCCCATGCCGGCGGCGTTGCCGGCCTGAATGAAGCGGCCCAGCGGCAGCGAGGGCAGCATGCCGCTTTCCACGGCACTGGCGACGTTGATGTAGCTGCCGAAGGCGCCGGCGATGATTACCTGCTTTATCTTTTCTTCCGAAACGCCGCTGGTCTCCAGCAGCACCTGGATGCCGCTGCGGATGGCGGCCTTGGCCAGCTGCAGCTCTCTGATATCGTGCTGGGTGATGGTGATGGCCGGCTGTCCCTGGCGTTCCTCCTGGCTGACTAATATAAACTGGCGCTGGCCCCGATTTTTGCGGACGCGGGGGTGGTCGGCATTGAATCGGCCGCCTTCATCGACGGCCTTAGCCAGATAAAGCTGGGCCAGGGTGTCCAGAATGCCGGAGCCGCAGATGCCCACCGGCGGTGCCTCGCCGATGGTCTGGTAGCTGACTTTACCAGCGCTTATCTGCAGGCGCTCGATAGCTCCATTAGCCGCCCGCATGCCGTACTTGATATGGCCGCCTTCAAAGGCGGGGCCGGAGGCGCAGGAGGTGGTGACGATATTACCCTGGTGGATTAGAGAGACCTCGGTGTTGGTGCCGATGTCCAGGGCCACTATCGGGCCTTTCTTGGAGGCGACCCCGGTGGCCAGCAGCATGGCGACGTGGTCGGCACCGACGAAACCGGCCAGGTTGGGCAGCAGGTGGACGTAGGCGCCGGGGGCGAAGTTTAAGCTTAAGCTGCGGGCTTTGATATCCAGGGCCCGGCTGACCGCGGGCACGAAGGGGGCCAGCGCCAGCTGCCTGACCGGCAGGCCGAGAAAAAGGTGGTGCATGGCGGTATTGCCGACGACAACCACCTCAACAATTTCCTCGGGCCTGGCCTTGACTTCGGCACAGAGGTCGGCGCCCAGCTGACCGATGGCCTCCGCCGCCAGCTTTTGTATCTCGTCTCTCTCCTCCTCCGAATGCACCGCCCCGTTAATGCGGCTGATGATGTCCTCGCCGTGGATTATCTGGGGGTTCATCACCCCTCTGGCGGCCAGGGTCTGGCCGTCGCTCAAGTTGACCAGATAGCCGGCAATCTTGGTGGTGCCCAGGTCTATGGCCAGCCCCAGGGGGCGGCTTGTAGGGGGGAGCAGGGCTATAACCTCATCGTTGCGCACCGCCGCCTGGCACCGCCATTTCCAGGAACGTAGCTGCTCTGAGATGAGGCGCAGGGCACCGATATCAACCTTATTGCAGTTAAGCTTATAGCGCTGATTGAGCCTCTGGAGCAGGTTTTCGGCGTCGGCCTGGGGCGCCTTCAGTGAGGGTATGGCCAGCTTGACGGGGTAGGCCCTGACCGAAGCTTGAGGGCTAACCGTTACCTCCTGCCCCTCCACCTGGAGGCGCTGGGGGGTGGTCATTGATTCGGCGGGCAGGTGCAGCCTGACATCGGTGCGGGGATAGGTCTGGCAGGCCAGGCGCCAGCCCGCTTTAAGCTCCTTGGTGGAGAAGGCCTCCATTTCGCTGGGGGTGGGCTTGGAGACGCTGCCGCTCAAGACCTGTATCTTGCAGGAGTGACAGGTGCTCTGGCCGCCGCAGATGCTGCTGATGCCGACGCCGAGCTTGCGGGCGCACTCCAGCAGGGAGTCCTGGCTCTGGCATTCACCTCTCCTGCCGACCGGCTCAAAATCAATCTTATGGGCGGTCATAATCTACTCCTGTACTTTATAGGGGCAGCTCTCGCTCAGGCTGCATCGAGCGCAGACCTCGGCCTGAGTCCACCGGGTCATCCTGGGGCCGATGCCGATGACCATGGAGACCGATTTTCGGGGGACCAGTATTCCCGATTGGGTCAGGCTGACCCCGATTTCATCTCCGCCAGCCAGTTCCATTATATTCCGCTGCTCGGTCATGGCAAAGCCGGGCATACCCGGATTGACCGGGCTGCTTACCTCGTAGCCCAGCGGGGCAACCCCGGCGGCGATGAGCTTGATGACCTCCGGAACCAGTTTGTCCACGGCGGCGCTGCCGATGCCGTCCAGAATCATCCCACGCAGGGCCTGGCCGTTTTTGGTGTAGTCGCTGGCCTGCTTTTCCAGTCTGGGGCCGATGGTACAGATTATAACCGCCAGCTCTCTGGCTTCGGGGAAGGTGGCCGGCAGCGCCGGGCCGTGTACCGCTTTACCACTCTCCAGCGATATCTGGCTACTGTTCATGCCGGTTACCGGGTAGAGCTTATAGGCCGCCGCCGGCTCCAGAAGATGCTCATTCTCCAGGCCGGCCAGCAGCTCCGCAATCAGGCTTTTTATCTCAGGCCGGAGCTTGGCTTTCCCCCCCAGTCCCTGCCGCCGCAGCACCTCCTTCATATTCAGGCTCAGGGGGATATCGCGGACTACCGGCATGGCTTCTCCCCGTTAAGGTGCCTATTTATAGACGCCATACTCCTTGGCGGCGTCTATCATAGCCTTGACATTTTCCGGCTTGACATCATCAAGGGCGGCGCCGTTCATCATAATGAAACCACCGCCTTTGCCGGCGCTATCGATGAGTTTCTTGGCGTGATCCTTCACCTGCTGGGGTGTGCCGACGCTCAGCAGGTCGGTGGACACGCCGTTGCCGATACAGGCAACGGTGCCCAGTATTTCCTTCGCCTTAGCCATATCTGTCAGGTCGAACCCATAGAGAACCTTACCCTTGGGCACGTCCTGGACATCTTTCAGACGTGAGTTATAGCCACCCTCAGCCCAGGGAAACGGCACGCACCCCTCATCAATCATGCCCATGAGGAGCTTTCTAAAGGTAGGCCAGTAGAATTTCTTGAACTGCTCATCGGAGAGGAAGCCGTCAGCACCCTTATGGAGGGGTATAAACACCATGGGAATTCCGTTCGTCTTTGCCGCTGATGTCCCCATGTCAATCATCATGGGCGTTATTACTTCCAGGGCTTGGAGGAGTTTATCGGGCTGGCGGTACATGTCCAGCATTATCCCCCTGGTACCTCTGAGGGTGTCGCCAATTACATCGAACGGCGTCTTGGAAATGCCACCGAGGAAGCAGGGAAACCCAGCGGCGGCCATCTCATTATTGAAGTCAGCGACAACGTCTATCCATTTCTTGGCTTCATTGCCTGCCTCAAAAAGAGCTTTATAGGCGGCCTGAACGTCGGCGTCCCCGAAGGGTATCAGGGTAGGGCTTACCAACGGGAGTTCCTGAATGCTGGTAAGCTTAGGCAGATCCTTGAAGGGCTCTAATTTTCCGAATATGCGCGGTAGATAGGTGCTGGTGAAGAAGTGCGATGGGTCCTGAATCAGAGCATCATATTCATCCGCCTTCATGTATTCACCTTCAAGACACTGGTAGGTAAGGTTAGGCGCGACCCCATGGCCAGGCCAGGCGTATAACTTGTAGTCAAGAATATCAAAGACCTTTCCCGAACCAGGGATCATCACGCCAATATGCGCATCCGGCTCAAAGTCCAGAATGTATTTTTTAAATGCTATGGAGAGCTTTTCGTAGTCATACATCATGTCTTTAGGGGTCAGGCCAGCATAATAAGCTGGGAAAAAGCTAATCATGGGCATGACCGGCACCCTGTCGGGAGTTTTTTTCATCTGAATAGCGTCTTTTAACCTGGTTGCCCTTTCCTTGTACAACTTCTCGGCCTGGGGGCTCTGGAATTTAATGTCATTCCCCTCATGGTCTTTCGGCGAGAGCCACTGGTTAAATAAGTCCTCCTGCTTTTCCCCGGGCGTTAGCTCTTCCCACTCTTTTCCCATTCTTATTGCTCCTTAAAGCTCGGGAGATGACCTAGATTATGGGCATCTCTATCTACCGCGACGTCCTGCCGCTGGTGAGAGCATGCCATCAGTGTAGCCTGGTGCCCAGCCGATGGGTAGCTATTTGTATACGCCGTATTTCTTGACGGTATCAACTATCGCCCTGAGATTATCCCACTTCACCTTATCAAAGAATGCCCCATTGCACATGATATAGCCACCGCCCTTGCCGCAAACGTCAATGAGCCTCTTGGTGTGGGCTATGGCATCCTCGGTGGTACCTACCGTCAGCAAGTCCATGGGCATGTTGCCACCAACACAGGCAATGCCGTCCAGTGCTTTCTTGGCGGCAGCCATATCGGTCTGGTCAAACAACCATGCCGTCTTGCCTTTGGGTAAGTCCCGGATAACCTCCAGGCGCGAGTTATAGCCGCCCTCAGCCCAGACAAACGGTACCACTCCCTCATCAACCAGGCCCAGGATTATCTTCTTCAGGTAGGGCCAGTAGAATTTCTTGTACTGCTCATCGGAGAGGAAGCCATCAGCCCCCTTGTGCAGGGGCATAAAAACCAGGGGGCATCCGATCATTTTTGCGGCGTCTACCCCTAGCTGAATTAACATTGGCGTTATTGCTTCCATAGCCTCGATGAGCTTATTGGGCTGGCGGTATACATCCATCATTACCCCTTTAGTTCCCCTCAGGGTGTCGCCAATGATGTCAAAGGGTGCCTTGGTGGCACCAGCCAGGTAGGCGGGAAATCCTGCCATGGTTATCTCCCCGGCGAAGGCCATGCAAGCCCCCATCCATTTCAAGGCTTCATCCCCGGCGTCCATCATAGCCTTGAGGGCGGCTTTAACGGGGGGCATGCCGTAGGGCATGAAAGGAACGCTAGCTGTATACATTTCGGTCACGCCGGCGAGGGGAGGCAGCATAGCCAGAGGTTCCAGGGCTCCGAATACGCGCGACGGCCAGGTGAAGTAGAAGAAATGCAGTGGATTGTGAATAAAGGCATCATATTCATCCGCCCTCATGTATTCGCCTTCAATACACTGGTAGGTGGTGTTTTTGGAGACCCCGTGGCCGGGCCACTTGTACAGCTTGAAGTCAAGAATGTCAAGGAACTTCCCCGGGCTGGGCACGAAGGCGTGGCCGTGTCCATCCGGCTGAAAGTCCACAAAGAATTTTTTCCAGGCCGGTGCGATTTTTTCGTAGTTATACATGACGTCATGAGGGGTTAAGCCGGCGTAATAAGCGGGAGCAAAGCTGGGGATAAGCAAAACCGGCACCCTGTCCGGTTTTTTCTTGAGTTGTATGGCATCCTTTATCCTGGTGACTCTCTCCTTGTATAGCTTCTCGACCTCGGGGCTCGGGAATTTGAGGTCGTTCCCCTCGGGGTCTTTCGGTGAAATCCACCGGGCAAACAGCGTCTCCTGCTTTTCCTCCGGGGTCATCTCTTCCCATTTCTTTTCCATTTTTCCCTCCTGCAAATTCCAGACTGCGGGCTTACTAGGCGCCGACCCATTTCTTGGCCAGGGTGACTCCGGCCATGGCGTCCTTGCCGTAGGCATCAGCGCCGGTGTACTTCTTTATCTCGTCGCTCATCTGACCGCCGCCAATCATTATCTTTACCTTGTCCCTTAAGCCGGCCTTTTTTATGGCTTCTACGGTGTCTTTCATGGAGTCAAAGGCCAGCGCCAGGAACCCGCTCAGGCCGACGATGGGGGCGCCGGTTTCCTTTATTTTATCGACGAACTTCTGTACCGGCACGTCCACGCCGAGGTCGTAGACATCGAAGCCGTTGACATCGAGCATGAAGACGACGATGTCCTTGCCGATATCGTGTATATCGCCGGCCACCGTGCCGAAGACAATCTTGCCCAGCTTCTTGCTCTCCGCTGCCTTGGCCATCTTGGGCTTGACCAGCTCGGTTACCCCCTTGAGTATCTCGCCAGAGTAGACCAGGTCAGGTATGAAATACTCGCTGTCGGCAAAGCGCTTGCCCACGATTTCCATGCCCTTTCTGGCGTCTTCCAGGATTTTGAGCGGCTCTTCACCGGCCCCAAGCCTATCTTTAACAATCTTAAGAGCCTCTTCTTCCTTTAGGTCAGCTAGTGCGTTTACCAGATTTGCGGCCATATTTCTTTTACCTCCTTAATCTATTATCGGGCTCTCCGGTTCGCTAGGTTGAGTATAGTGGCTTTTTGTTGACCTCTCCGGCACCTCCTTTGGCTTTGTTTCCCCGGTCGGTTTGACTTGGAATAGAGAACTTTTAGATAGGCTATGTCCCGGAAGTGCCGGTTTTTTGCCTAGGATTACATTGGCCTTTCCGGCACCTAGAAACGCTACCCATTTTGAACTTTTTGGGCTTGAATGTCAATACCTGCGCGATGTTTGGCCGGCGGCTAACGGGGCGCCCAGAGCCTGTCTCTGTTGCCCGCAAGTTTCAGTTGAGTATCGCGCAGTTGTCGCTGTCTTGGCAAGGGCAATTATCTCTACTTTAAAACCAGCCCCAATCGTGCTATATTCATATAGTTTTAGAATAGTTAAAGGAGGTAACCGGATAATGCCAGACTATGCGGCCCTTAAGAAAAAGGTGGATGAACTGGCCTCCAGGGAGTGGGATACAGACGCTATCGCGGCCAGAATCAGAAAGCTGGCTAAGGACGGGATTCCCGGGAAGAAGCTGGACCCGAAAGAGCTGTTGGCTAACAGGCAACAAATCCTCGACCGCGTTGTGCTGCGGGCCGAGGAGTATAACTTTATCCTCAAGAACTGTGCCCAGGCCACGGCGCTTACCCTGATGGAGGAATTCGGACAGGGTAATATGGAAATCATCAAGGCAATGAGCCCGTTTCCCAGCATCGGCGGCACCGGCGATATATGCGGCGGCGTAACCGGGAGCCTGATTAACTTCGGGCTCTATTTTGGCAGCGATAACCCGCTGGACTACGACGCCAAGGGTCTGTGCATAATGAATGCCCAGAAATTTATCGCCCTTTTCGAAGAGGCACTGGGTGACAGGCATTGCGCCAAAATAATAGAAACAGTGACAATTGGATACGCAATAAATCCCGGGGAAAGCGAAGAGGCCATGTTGACCTTTACCCAGGAAAAGGGTTTTGAGAAGTGTGGCCTGGTTCCGGGGACAGCCGTCAGGCTAGCCGCCGGGATTATTATCGACAGCAATAAATAATATAAGGTAAAGTGGGTGATTAAGGCGGGCGTCTAGCCCGCCTTTTTCTTTGGCTCAAGCGGCACCGAACGGGCCAGGGCCTCACCCAGCCGCCCCACCACCTCAGCATCGTAGCGCTCGATATCGCCCTCGTCGCAGAGCTTGGCCAGCGCCGGATCAATGGGTATCTTCCCCAAAAGCGGCGCCCCAGCCGCGGTAGCCATCTCCGTGCCTCGGCTCCTGCCGAAGACCTCCATTTTCTTGTCTGTTTCGGGCAGGTATAAATAGCTCATGTTCTCCACCACCCCCACCACCTTTTTGCCCATCTTCTGGGCCATGTTAACCGCCTTGCGGACAATCATGGCGGTCAAATCCTGCGGGGTAAAGACGATGATTACCCCCGATACCGGCAGGGTCTGCATCACCGTCAGGGGGGCGTCGGCGGTTCCCGGCGGCAAATCAACGATTAAATAGTCCAGCTTACCCCAGAGCACCTCTTCCCAGAACTGGGTGATGGCCCGGGCGATGAGAGGCCCGCGCCAGATGACGGCGTCGTCCTCGCTGGGCAGGAGCAGGTTGATGGACATGACCTCAATCCCGGAGCGGGAGAGCACCGGCAGAATGCCAGTATCGCTGCCGCCCGGCCTTGAATCGATGCCGAACATCCGGGGGATGCTGGCGCCGGTAATGTCGGCGTCGAGGATGCCGACCTGGTAGCCCTGGCGGTTGAGGGCGACGGCGGTCAGGCTGGCCACCAGCGACTTACCGACACCGCCCTTGCCGCTCATCACGGCCAGAATGTGGCCTATCTGGTTCAGCTCTTTGGGCTTAGCCTCGGTAAAGCTGACCGTTACCGCCTTCACCCCGCTGACCTTACCGACGGCCTTCTCCACCTGGGCCTTAAGCATTTCCTGGGCGGGAGGGGCTAAAGCCGCCGAGGCCAGGGCAATGTCAACCCTGTCTTTATCCACCGCCACCTTCTGGACTAAGTTCATCTCCACCAGGCTGCGCCTGATGTCAGGCACCAGTATCTTCTCCAGGCTCTCCGTTATCTGATCCTCATTTAACATGAAATCTGTCCTCTTTCTGGCAACCTAGTGGTCGCAAATGTTATCCCCTGTAGCTAGCTGGCCGTTAAGATAATTCAGAACCGCCTTTTCCGGGTCGTTTTCCATCGTGCCGATGATAACCTCAATGTTGTTTTGCTGGAAGAGGCTCTGGGCACGGGAGCCCATGCCGCCGGCAATAACAAGGGAGACCCCCTGTTCAGCCAGCCATCTGGGAAGCAGACCGGGCTGGTGACCCGGTGATGGGACAAGCTCTTTTCGCAAAATCTTTTTACTTTGCTCATCGACATCGATCAGAGCAAAATGTTCACAATGACCAAAATGGGGGGACATCGTACCACCGGTTACTGGTACTGCGAATCTCATTGAATACCTCCAGTTTTCTTTATTATAATAGCAGCTTCTTAATTTTGCATCACGCAGATATCATGGACTACCCTTAGTTTATTCTCGCGGCAGAAGGCCAGTGCCGCCTCGCTCTCCGAGCCGGGCTGAAGCCAGATACGGTCCAGCCCCGGATTTACCGGGTAGACCTCATAGCCACGCCTGGTCAGGTTCTTAAATATGCGGTAGCCGTTCTTGCTGGTGTTGGCGGTGGCGCCGACCAGGGCAAACCTCTTCTGCGCCATAAACTCCTTGGCCAGTTCCTGCATTCTCCACCCCCTAATTTCTGGCTAAACGCCCGGCGATATTCTGCCACAGCCGCTTAATCTGGCGGCTGACCGGGCCATCGTTATATTCTACCACCGGCAGGCCTTTTACCATAGCCTCGGTGACTATATTATCAAACGGAATCCGGCTGGCCACCTCCACTTTCTGCTCAAGGCAGTAGTCCTCGATTTGACGGCTGTTCTCCCGGTTGATATCATACTTATTGATGCAGACCAGCGCCGGCACGCCGAAGTGGCGGCAGACCCCTAAGACTCTCTCCAGGTCGTGTATTCCCGACAGCGTCGGCTCGGTGACCAGCAGCGCTAAACTGGCCCCGGAGAGGGAAGAGATAACCGGGCAGCCGATTCCCGGCGGGCCGTCGCTGATGATATAGGCCGCCCCCTGCTTTTCGGCCATCTCCCTGGCCTGCTGCCTGACCAGGGCCACCAGCTTCCCCGAGTTCTCCTGGGCGATGCCCAGCCGGGCATGGACCAGCGGCCCGTATTTAGTATCCGATATAAACCAGTGGCCGGAGAGGTTCTCCTCCATGGTGATGGCCTCCGACGGGCAGATACGGTAGCAGAAACCGCAGCCCTCGCAGGAGACCGGGTCAACCCTGAAATCCTTTATCGCCTCAAAGTGGCACAGCTCCGGGCACAGCCCGCACTGGGTGCACTTCTCCTGGTCAATGACGGCCACCTGCCCACTCCAGAACTGGTGCTTCTGGCGGACCACCGGCTCCAGCAGCAGGTGCAGGTCGGCGGCATCCACATCGCAGTCGGCCAGTATTTTGTCTCCGGCCAGGGCGGCCAGAGAGCCGACGATGCTGGTCTTGCCGGTGCCCCCCTTACCGCTTAAGACTACCAGTTCCTTCATCTAATATCTTCCTTATTTCGCTCCAGAGCCGGACAAACAGCTCCCGCGTCTCGGGCATACCCTCGGCCATAGTCACCCCCCGGGAATAGAGGCGGGCAATCCTGGTATCCAGGGGAATGGTGAGCAGGATGGGTATATTCTCCTTACGGCAATATTCCTCTACTTTTTTATATTCGCCCCCCGCCCGGTTGAGCACCACCCCCAAAGGTATGCCCAGCTCCCGCACCGTCTCCACGGCCAGGATCAGGTCGTTAAAGCCGAAAGGGGTCGGCTCGGTTACCAGCAGGCAGAAATCACTGCCCTTAATCGCTTCCACCACTGGGCAGGATGTCCCCGGCGGCACATCAACAATAACCACGCCGTCGGCGTTGGCTCGCTCCCTGACCTGCCTGATTGCCGGGGGGGCCATGGCTTCGCCCACGTTAATCCTTCCCTGAACAAAATCTATGCCGCCGGCATCGCCCCACTCAACCACCCCCGTCTCCCGGCCCTCCTCCGATATAGCCTTCTCCGGGCAGAGGTAGCTGCAGGCGCCGCAGCCGTGGCAGAGCTCGGGAAAAATCATCACCCGGTCGGGCACAACGGCGATGGCGTTGTAGGCGCAGGCTTCAGCACAGAGGCCGCAGTGGCTGCACTTCCCCTCATCTATTTCCGGGACCGGGATGCAGACCGCCTCTTTTTGGGCAATCACCGGTTTTAGAAAGATATGGTCATTGGGCTCCTCAACGTCGCAGTCGAGTAGCTGCACCGTCTGCATACTTTTAAGGGAAAAGGCCAGGCTGGTAGCCACCAGCGTCTTGCCGGTTCCCCCCTTACCACTGGCCACGGATATTATCATTATCTGGCTTATTCTTTGACCATCTTGGTGCCGCACTGGGGACAGCTCAGCTTATAGCAGGGAGTAGCCCTCTGGTGCGGGACCTTCTTGCCGCAGTTAGGGCAGACGCAATTCCCGCTCGGTCCCGTCCCGGGACGGGTTCCCCCCATCCGGCCGCCCCTCTGACCGCCACGGGGCGGCCCGGTTCCATCGCCTCTGGGCATGATACACCTCCAGAATGATAGGTTATTTACCCTTATTTTCCAACTGCTCAAGACGCTGTTGAATGGCGCTCAGTTGTTGGGCAAGCATCTGTGATTGCGTTTTCAGGGCTTCAATCTCCTGCTCCGGGCTTGAGGCCGGGAATGCCGGGTCGGCGGGAGGCATCATGCCACCACCCATACCCATGCCCATACCTCTACCCATGCCACCACCTCGGCCCATACCTCCACCCATACCACGACCCATGCCGCCGCCACGGCCCATACCTCCGCCCATACCTTTACCCATGCCACCGCCTCGGCCCATACCGCCGCCCATGCCACCACCCACACCAGGGTCAGCGCTCATACCAAAGTGATCAGGCACATTGGGTTGGGAGCTCTTCTTGAACTTACCGGTCCGGTAGCCTTCGACGGCGTCCTTAACCTTACCGGAAACCCCGGTTATGATGTTAATGCCAGCGCCGGATAGCACCTGATGGGCGTTAGGGCCACAGTTACCGGTAAGAACTGCCTCCACACCTTTATCGGCAATCATCTGGGCGGCGGCTATGCCTGCCCCGCCCGAAGCCACGGCGCTCTCGTTGGCCACCGCCTCGAACTTCATCGTGTCCGGGTCGGCAATGATAAAGTACTGGCACCGCCCGAAACGGGGGTCAACCTCGGCATCAAGGCTGTCGCCGGTAGCCGATATTACGATTTTCATAGTTTACACCTCTCTCCCCGGCCGGGGGTGAGCCGATTAACCAACTTACACCCCCACTGGGTAAATCTGGGGTATTACCCCTATTTAGCTTCCAGCTCTTTAATTCGAGCTTCTATTTCCTCAAGGTGCCTTTTTAAGGCGCTGGCCTCCTCCTTGAGGAAATCCACCTCCTGCCCCGCCGCCGCCGGAGGACTATAGGGCATCGCTCCCCCCACCGGGGGGCCGCCGTATAACCCGGGATAGTAGCAGCGGGGAAGTCCACCCCTCCCCCGGCCGACATAAGGCCAGGGAGGAGAACTGCCTCTAAAGCCAAAGCCACTACCGCCGCGGCCCTGGCCGCCATACCAGCTTCTTCCTCTCATCATGGTATCACCTCCTTTAACCGATTCCGCATATATCGGCGCCGTCACCCTGACGGCACCGGCGGGACAGGCTTCGGCGCAGTTGCCGCATTGGCTGCACCATGCCTGGTCTATCACTGCCAAATCATTGCTGATGCTTATTGCTTCCTGCGGGCAAATGCTGACTCATACGCCGCAGCCGTTACATTTATCACTGTCGATATAGAACATACCTCACCTGCCCCGGCCTCGGCCGCGCCGGCCCCTCCCCTGTCCAGGCCCGAGGGGCGGTAGCGTAATATCCGGCGCCACCTCAAAGTTGCCGCCCTCGATTCTTATCGCCCTGCCGTTAAGCAGGGCATCGGCTATCTTCTGCCGCGCCGAGGCCAGCACCCTCTGGAAGGTGGGGCGGGAGATATTCATCTTCTCGGCCCCCTGCGCCTGCGCCAGCCCTTCCAGGTCTTTAAGTCTTATCGCCTCGGCCTCCTCTACGGAGAGGCGGATTTCGTCGAGCAGGCGCAGGGGTATGCCGGCCGGCTTAAAGTAGTTAGCCTCCGGCAGGAAAGCCACCCGGCGGCACTTTGGCGGTCTGGGCATATCAGTACACTTCCTTTGATGATAATGAGCATATGCTCATTATCATCATAGCACACGGCTAGGGTAGAGTCAACTTTTCAAAAAAGAATTTGACAAAGCCAGCTAAAATGGGTGATTATATAGCTGGAGTTAGCCTTAAAGGAAAGAACATAATGCCGCCCATAGTCTCTATTGTCGGTAAATCGGAGTCGGGCAAGACCACCCTCATGGAAAAGCTCATCGCCGAACTGAAGTCCCGGGGCTATAGAGTAGCCACGGTAAAGCACGCCCCCCAGGAGTCGTCCTTTGATGAGCCGGGCAAGGATAGCTGGCGCCACACCCAGGCCGGCAGCGAGGCGGCCGTAGTCAGCACATCAGATAAGCTGGTCTTAATCAAGCCCAGCAGCGGCCAGCCCGCTATGGAGCAGATAGCCTATCTGCTGGGCGAAGACTACGACATTATCCTGGCCGAGGGCTTCAGCCAGGGCGATACCCCCAAGATAGAGGTCCACCGCAAGAAGGCCGGCCCGCCCCTCGCCAGGGTCAGGAAGCTGGTCGCCATCGCCACCGACGAGCCGCTGGAGACCAAGGCCAGGCAGTTCTCGCTGGAGGATGCCAAAGGCCTGGCCGACCTTCTGGAGAAGGGTTTCATCCAGCCCAACCGGGAACGCCTCTCCCTCTACGTTAACCACGCCCCCGTCGTCCTGACCGTCTTCCCCAGGCAGATTATCGCCAACATCCTGCTGGCTTTAGCTTCGTCCCTTAAAGGGGTGAAAAAGGTCAAGAGCCTGGATTTCTTCTACCGGAAATCCCCCTAATGGCGGAAAGAACAGTCTCCGACGAACTTCACCTGCGCCATCTCACCCTGGACGAGGCGCTGCCCAAGCTCGATAAGTACCTGAACGACGCCTTCATGGCCGGGCTGTACCGGGTGAAGATAATCCACGGCAAGGGGACAGGTACTCTGCGCCAGGCGGTCAGGAAGATACTGGACAAGCACCCGCTGGTAGGCTCCTACCGGCCCGCCGGTTACGGTGAAGGCGGCGCGGGGGTTACCATCGTAGAGCTGAGCAGCAAGTAATCATTGAAAGCTGAGCCCTTTTTGACTATAATGGCTATGCTGACGCCTGTGGTGAGTGTAGCCGAGTGGTTTAAGGCGCCAGGTTGTGGCCCTGGAGAACGAGGGTTCGAATCCCTCCACTCACCCCACCATATTCTTATCTGCCCCCCGCCGGTGGTTGGCGAAAACCCAGGCCCGGGTTCTCTTGATAAAGTCTCTGACCTCTTCATCAGTCCGGAAATCTTCTTCACCGAAGTAGTCACGATGGACCATCTTGCTAACCGGCCTCATCAGCTTGGGCCTCGACCTATAAGCGGGATAGCCCAGCGCGATCATATCATAGACCTCCACCTCGATGGGTATGTGTAAAAGGTTCTTTAGCAGGCAATGGTTATAGGGTGATGCAACCACCGATACCCACTGGCTGGCCAGGCCCAGCGTCGTAGCCGCCAGGTGCATATATAGGAAAGCACTGGCCAGACTAGAATTGTAGATCGACTGCCTTAAATGCGGGTCATATCTTACCACCATGGGCAGCCCCACCTGAGTCCTGGTATCGCCGAACAGTAATATAAAAACCGGGGCATTCTGGTATTCCATTTCCGGGTCAAGCCAGGGCTGAATTTTCTGCCTCATCCATGGCTCGCACATTTCTTCTATTCTGGAGAAACCCGAAGCTCCGGCAGGGCGTGGCGGCCTGATGATTCGGATAACATCGTCTTTTAACTTCTTGTCCTTGATGACGATAAACTCCCACGGCTGTGAGTTAAAGCCCGAGGGGGCCCAGCGGGCCGCCTCAATAATCTTGTCCACGTATTCTTCAGGTATAGGGTCCGGCCTGAACCGACGGATACTCCGCCTGCTTTTGGCTAATTCCAGAAAGCTATCGTAATCCATCATAACCCCCTTTTTAGTTAATATTGAATTATAGGCACAACTCAACCAAAAGACAACATCCTGGGAAGACTGCTGGACTATGATTGACAAGAGTACACGGTGGCACTAGAATCTTACTGGCGCCTATAGCTCAGCGGACAGAGCATCGGTCTTCGGAACCGAGTGTCGTGGGTTCGAATCCCTCTAGGCGCGCCACTTTTTGAAGCTAAATACCCCTTTCCGTTAATTGCTCCCCGATAGTATTTCCTGTTTTTGGTCACGGATTGGTCACGGATTATTTTTGACATTCTTATTCTCTACTTCATTTTGAGGCCGATTATTTACAAACTCATCGAATTTGCGTGCCGCCGCTTGCTGCAATCCGGGGACCACGTGACTATAAGTATCAAAGGTGACCGTGATACTGGAATGGCCCAATCTTTCCTGCACTATCTTGGGGTGCACGCCTTGTTTAAGCATTAATGAGGCGTGAGTATGTCGAGCGTCATGTAACCGTATATGACCCAAACTTAGTCGCTTGACAAGCTTCTCCCAATAATGGGTAACGGTGTTCGGTAAAAACGGCTGACCATCAGCGTGGCAGAATATAAGGTCGTTATCCTTTAGCGGCACACCTTTAAGGATATGCTCTGCCTCCTGTTGTTCCTTGTGTTTTTTAAGAACTAGAGCTGTTGACGGTGATAAAGCAACCAAGCGGCGGCTCTTAGCTGTTTTAGGTGACCGATAAACGAATGTACCGTCTCTCAAATGGTGCAATGTCCTGGTAACCGATAGCTCGCAAAGCACGAGGTCAACATCAGACCACCTTAACGCCAAGAGCTCTGAACGTCTCAAACCGGTATATAGCGCCATATAAAAGAGGGCGTAATAAGGGGTATCTTCGGCAGCTTTTAAGAGGGTACGAACACCAGCTTCATCAAGTATGTGCATTTCCGTTTGCTGACAACGAGGAGGGGTAACTGCATCAGCCGGATTGCGAACTAATACTCCCCATTTTACTGCGCTTTCAAGAGCGGTATGCAAAGCAACGTGGTGATGTCTTACTGTCCGAGTACTTAAACCACCATTACCGTCACACCGGCCGGCTGATAATTTTTCTGAATAGTATTTCTGTAAATGCTCGGGCTTGATTTGTGTTAAGGGGATATTACCGAGCGCCGGAATAAGGTGACGACGGATAATGTATTCGTAACCTTCCGCTGTCCTAGGTGAAAGATTGGGCCTTACGTACTCTTTTAGCCATCTTCCCAAGAATTCACCGAGGGTACTTTTCCCTGGCTTAACAAAAATGCCGTCATCGAGCTGGTGCAATAGTTCAGAAAGCCTTTTTTCGGCATCCTTTTGGTTCCTTTAACGCTTACTCGTTGCTGCTTCCGCTTGCCAATTATCGGATCCTTACCTACATCTAGAACGATCGAATAGCTATTTTTACTCCTCTTAGTAATATGCCCTCTCATTGATTTCCCTCCAATTCTATTTTATTGAATCCAACCTTGATCCCTCATAATCTTTTCGTGACCTTTTTCAGTCACTTCCTTCTTGGCGCGTAAAATATCCTCTTCTGTCCACCATTCTGTATTTTTTAATACCTCCCAAAGACCTTTCAGACTTTCATCTAGAAGTTTATCTATCTGGTCCGAAGATAATGCCTGCCCGGTTAAAATCTCAAATAATTTGTAATCAGCAGCAGGAACTATAAAACTGGGGCCATAACGCTCACCGATGTATTCCCTACAAGCATAGTCGTGGGCTATCTTTGTTAGTTGGTCAATATCCTTTGTAATGAAGTGTAACCGTGCAACCCATTTAGCTTCCCGAACGGTAAACAGATATATATTATTTAATCGTGTATGAACCCACGCTTTTATTACTGCTGGTAGTGCCTCAGGAGGCAATTCATGCTCACTTAGAGCTAATATATTCCATGGTTTTTCTTGTGGGCTGGGAGATTTGCGTAGTCTGTTCAGTTCCTTTTGGATTGCACTCAATCCAGGCCAATCAGGATTCAAGTTGGGTTGCTCTTTTGCCAGTAAAACCTGTACCTCAAGGCATACTTTCTTTGCCCTCCAGTCTTTATGCTCATAGTGTACTTTGGCAATAAGCTGTCTTACCCTGTGAGTAATTCTGGGGCCTTTTGGCATAAATCCTCCTGTATCCGTATATCTATTTAGGTTACTATCTTATATCTACCTATATCTATGGTATAAGATGGGCATTGATATATTTAGAAGCTATAATGATATAGCTTATATTAGCACAGGATAAAATTAACGTCAATCCGAAGGGGGTTATAGACATGGAAAAAGAAAAACTGACCTTTTCTGTAGATGAAACTGCGAAAATTCTAGGCATCGGAAGGAACCTAGCGTATGAGGCCGTTGCCAGAGGTGAAATTCCGGTGATCAGGGTGGGTAAGCGTCTACTGGTACCGAAAGCTGCACTGGAAAAACTATTGAATGGCAGATTATCGAAGAGTAATGACGAGGCTAACTAAGTGACGTGGATTACTCCTATACGTAACTTAGAAGAAAGCCTTGAGCAGGACCAGCTATGTATTTATTAGACTCGTTCATAGAATTTAGAGTGTGCTCAGCTTAAATTGGGTGATCGTTATCGATTAAATCCGATTTAAGCTGCTATTTCGGGAAGCTTCAGTGAAATCTTATTTAGAACCAGAAGAGATAAACCGTATGGAACAAGCCGCATCCAATCTTCGAGACAGGCTTCTGATTCACCTTCTCTTTCACGTCGGCTGCCGTGTTAGTGAAGCTCTTGCACTAAAAGTCGAGGACGTGGATTTCACACGGGGTACTATCACTATCGTGCATCTC
>Ga0315555_1000852_pt1 | contig 22007 bp, 20 predicted proteins | sample SalMarSW160380MG_FD_202113 | JGI IMG/M metagenome (GOLD analysis project Ga0315555, IMG submission 202113) | Salt marsh sediment microbial communities from the Plum Island Ecosystem LTER, Massachusetts, United States - Salt Marsh Sediment SW1603-80 ... | reverse complement strand
TATTCGTAATTGACTCAAAGCGAGAGTGGCGGAATCGGCAGACGCGCTGGACTTAGGATCCAGTACTTAAGTAAAAACGGTGTGGGGGTTCAAATCCCCCCTCTCGCAAGAAAATAGAGAGTAAAAAAATAATGAATAGGGGGTCTAATTGCAAGATTTAACGGTAGCTTTTGAAGAAAAGAATTTGAAAAAGGAGATGGATAAATTGGCTGAGGAATTAAAGAAAGATGTTTCTATTCCCGGCTTTAGAAAAGGAAAGGCGCCTGTTAATATGATAAAAGCTCGTTTCAGTCAACAATTAAGGGCTGAAAGTCTCCAGAAGTTAATACAGGACAAAATGATTGATATTATAAAGGAATATGAGCCTTTTATTTATGGCCCTCCTGTAATTAAAAATCTGGACGAGAAAGATAAAGAAATCCGTCTGGAGATTTCTCTGGATGTTCCTCCAAAGATAGATTTGGATCTATCGGCTGTTCAAATAAATGATAAAAACGACAATGAAATTGATGTGTCAGAAGAATTGGAGAAATTGAGAGAAATAAATAGTGAATTGAAATCAGTTGAAAGAGGGATAAAAAAGGGTGATGTTGTCTTTATAAATATTGAAAGTGGGGAAGAGGCAATTTCTAATTACTCCTGGGAAGTCGGAGATGACGATTTTTCCAAAAATCTTATAGGTCTAAAAACCGATGAAAAAAAACAAATAGAAGTAGACCTGCCTGAGCAATTCCCGATAAAAGGTTTCACCCATGAGAAAAAAATTATAAATGTCAATATAGTGGAAATCAAGGAAAAGACAAAACCTCTTCTGGATGATGAATTCGCAAAAGATCTCGGATTTAGTAGTCTTGACGAATTAAAAGAAAATCTTAGGAAAAATATTGAAGAAGAAATAAAAAAGAACAAAAAAGATGATTTAAAAAACGAGATTATGAAAAAAGTGCTTGATATGGCAGGAAATTTCGAGGCCAGCCCGACACTTGTTAAATTAGGTAGTGCGAGCGGTTTAAATAAAGATGAAGCTGAAAATAGTGCGAAGCAAGCCACGCTTCTTGATGCAATCGCACTTAAAGAAAAAATGACAGTAGCCGAATCCGAACTTGACGAATGGATGGAAAAAATAGCTGAATCGGATGAAGAAGAATTTGAAGAATTCGGGGATGAAGCTATTCGTTTCGTAAAACAGTCAATTTTGAGAGCAAAGACTCTGGATTTCTTGCTCAATAGAGCAAAAAAGGAGGATTCCAATGCATAATCAGTTGACTATACCTTATGTTATCGAAAAAACAGCCCATGGTGAAAGGGCTTATGATATTTATTCTCGTCTTTTGAAAGATAGGATAATTTTTATAGGGTCTGAAATAGAGCAGACTACCTCTAATAGTGTAATAGCTCAATTATTGTTTCTTGAAGCTAAAGGGCCCGATAAGGAAATTCAAATTTATATAAATAGTCTTGGCGGAAATGTTTCCGATGGTCTTGCCATTTACGACACTATGCAGTTTGTACGTTCTCCAATATCAACGATATCCGTCGGCATTTCAGCTTCCATCGCGGCAATAATACTAACGGCAGGAACAAAAGGAAAACGGTTTGCGCTTCCTAATTCGCGTATCCTTCTTCATCAACCTTCGGGTAGTGTCAAAGGAGTAGCTTCCGATATTGAAATACATGCCGACGAAATTATAAAGATCAGAGAAAGACTTAACAATATTCTTGCCGAGCATACAAATCAACCTCTAAAGAAAATTAAAACCGACACGGATAGAGATTTCTGGATGAATGCACAGCAAGCGCTTCAGTATGGTCTAATTGATGAGGTTATCAAGACCAGGAAGGAAATAATTAATGAGAAAAAAGTTTGATAATGCTTTTTGTTCATTCTGCGGACGACCTCACTCTCAGACTTCACGACTCATAGCTGGGAAAGAAGATACGTATATCTGTGAAGATTGTATTGAGCTTTTTGCCGATTTTTTAGAAGATAAACCAAAGGTTTTATCCAAGCAACTTGACTTCGATATTCCTAAACCTTCCAAAATAAAGGAACATCTTGATGGATATGTAATCGGACAGGAGAAAGCTAAGAAAACCCTTTCTGTAGCCGTATATAATCATTACAAAAGAATTAAATACGAGCCAAAAGAAGTAGAAATAGACAAATCTAATATTCTTCTTATCGGGCCCACAGGCGTCGGAAAAACTCTTCTTGTCCAGACACTTGCAAAATTTTTAGACCTTCCGCTTGCTCTTTCGGATGCTACCTCATTAACGGAAGCAGGTTATGTAGGCGAAGACGTCGAGAATCTTCTCGTGCGTCTGCTTCAAGCTGCGGATTACGACATCGAATTAGCCGAGAAAGGTATAGTGTACATAGATGAACTGGACAAAATCGGAAGAAAATCCGAGAATCCATCCATCACAAGAGATGTTTCCGGTGAGGGCGTTCAACAGGCTTTACTCAAGATAATAGAAGGCTCAATTGTAAATGTGCCTCCTCAAGGAGGTAGAAAGCACCCCGAACAGGAATTTATCAGTCTGGATACGAAAAACATACTTTTTATCGCCGGGGGCACTTTTGAAGGTTTGCAGAATATAATTGAAAACAGACTGCAGTACAATTCGCTCGGTTTTAATGCTCCCATTAATGCAAACGAAATTGTTAATTTCGAAGATATTTTGGAACAGATTGAACCACATGATCTTATGCATTATGGTTTGATACCTGAACTTGTGGGAAGGTTTCCTGTAATTGCTACTCTGAATAAACTGTCGGTTTCCGATCTGTGTAACATTCTAAGTAAGCCGAATAATGCTCTCGTCAAGCAGTATAAGCAGCTTTTGAACTGGGATGGTATCGAGTTGACTTTTACTCGTCCTGCTCTCAACGAAATTTCGAAAAGAGCATCAGAAATGAAAACTGGAGCCAGAGCATTAAGAGGAGTAATTGAAGAATTGATGCTAGATTTGATGTTTAACCTGCCTCAGATGAGAAATATCGAAGGCTGCAGAATCACAAAATCAACAATTACGAAAGGTATTTCTCCGCAAATTATTCGAAAAAAGAAAAAAGCCCAATGAAGAAAGATCAAGATAAATTAGGTGTCTAAAAAGGCAGATTCTTTTTAAAAATGATTAAATGGTCCCCCTTCAGGTCAATATCCGTTGTTTACATTTCCTTGATGTTACTGGGTGCATTGTTATTGAAGCTTCCTGTAGCAAATAGAGGCCTTTCTTTTGTAGATTCTATGTTTACTTCGGCATCTGCAATCTGCGTTACAGGTTTGATTGTCAAAGATACGGCTTTAGATTTTACCTTCGCAGGTAAAGCAGTAATACTCTCTTTGATTCAAATCGGCGGTATGGGGTACATGGCTGTGGTGAGCTTATTTATGACTATATTTGCTATTAAGCCTGATAAAAGACAGAATATTATGGTTCAACAGGCATATCTGTCTAGCAGGACCAATACACTTATGTTTTTAAGACTTGTAGTATTGACCACTTTTATTTTCGAAATGTTGGGTTTTATTTTACTTTTCCTGGGTTTTAGAGATGTCTTTAATACTAACGAAGCAATCGCCCACGCAATATTCCATTCCGTCAGTGCTTTTTGTAATGCCGGGTTTAGTTCTTTTTCTGATAATATAATGTATTTTGCAGATAGACCTCTTGTCGTTCTGACTGTTGCTTTTCTACTTATTACAGGTGGGCTCGGTTTTATAGTCGTTACCGATATAATAGAACGTTTAAAAGGAGAGAAAAGATATCTTTCAGAACATTCGAGAATAGTTCTTGACGCAACATTTATACTTATTGTTTTGGGTGCTACTTCGATATATGTATTAGAATATGGAAACTCTCTGGCTAATAGTGGAATAATGTCGAAATTCATTCTCGCGTTTTTCACAGCAGCTACTCCAAGGACAGCCGGATTTAGTGTGTTAAACATTGGAAATTTACTTCCTACTACTCTTTTAGTCATAATAATATTAATGTTTATCGGAGCTTCTCCGGGTGGTACCGGAGGTGGAATTAAGACAACTACATTCGTGATAATTTCCAACTTTTTTACTTCAACATTGAAAGGTATAAAATCGGTGAATATTGAAAAGCGTCGAATCCCGGAAGAACTGGTAAATAAAGCATTGACACTTTTTCTAATTTCATTAATATTAGTGTTGGCTATGATCGGTATCTTAAGCTTTACAGAGAGACATATAGTTAAAGAAATAGGGCTCTTACCTATAATTTTCGAAGAGTTTTCCGCATTCGGAACTGTAGGCTTATCGACTGGTTCGCTGGAAAGACCGGTACTATCACTATCTCACGATTTTACATTTTTTGGTAAATTAATAATAATTATAACTATGTTAGCGGGAAGAATTGGACCTCTCACTCTGGTTGCGACGGTTTTGAAGAGAAAAAGCGAAAGCTTCCAATATCCTCTTGCGGAGGTACAAATAGGATGATAGGAAAAACGGAAAAAAGACGGTATTTCGTAGTGGTTGGGTTGGGTACTTTTGGCTTGACTATTGCTTCTGAACTCCTTAAAAGGGGATGTCAGGTTACCGCTATAGACAAAGACGCAGGGAAGGTCGAATTAGCCTCAGAATTTGCATTGGATGTAATAACTGCCGACGGAAGGGATAAAAAACCTTTAGAAGAAGCCGGAGTTTCTTCTGCGGATGCCGCTATTGTTTCTATCGGAGAGGATCTTGAGGCTTCTTTCCTTGTAACCCTTCATCTGAAAGAACTTGGAATACCCTGGATCGTTACCAAGGCTTCTTCCGCATCCCAAGGGGAAATTCTTGAGAAAATCGGCGCCGACAGAATTATTTACCCGGAAGAAGAAATGGCAAAGAAACTTGCAGAACAACTTCTTAACCCTTCCATAATAAATTATTTACAACTGAACGATAACGTTGGTATTATGGAGTCGGAAACACCTGACCCATTTATTAATAAAACTCCTAAAGGACTTTCTCTCCGGAGTAAATACGGTTTAAATTTGATTGCCATAAAAAGAAAAGTTCAGGAAAAAAATGCCAAGGAAGTTGTCGAGGACCTGATAATAATTCCGTCGTCTGACGAGAAAATAATAGAAGGGGATACTTTACTTGTTATAGGTGATTATAAATCTCTTGAGAGATTTAAAAAAATGCAGCGTACCGGAAATGGACAAGAAGAAAATTAAAGATTTTAATATTAACAGACTTTTAGATTCTCTTCCAGCTGGTTTGATCTTAACCGATAAAAATAAAATAATAATTGAAGCAAATCCCGAAGCAAAAAAACTTCTTGGTCGGAATATCGAGTCCAAAGAAATAGAGACAGTTTTCAAAAAAGTCGAAAAAGGTTTGTTTGATAAGGTTTTTGATGGAGAAGAGATAGAGAGAAGTGTTTTGGAATTAGAAAACAAAATAATAGGATTCAGTGCCTCTCCTGTTTTCAGCGACGATGACAGTGTGGTTGGAGTTTCTATGATTCTTAGAGATATAACAGAGATTAGAGAAATGGAGGAAGAACTCAGAAGAAAAGACCGACTCGCCGCACTTGGTGAGATGGTAGCAGGTCTGGCGCATGAAATCAGAAATCCTCTTGCTTCAATTAAAGCTGGCATCGAATCCTTATCTTTTGACCGTGGTAAAAACAGTAACGATTATAGATTTCAATCAATTGTACTGCATGAAATCACTCGGCTTGAGAGAATAGTAAATGATATGACTCTATATGCCTCATATAAAGATTTGGTAAAAACCAAAGTTAACTTGAAAAGTTTGTTTGGCGAAACATTGTTGATGTTCAGCCAGGAAATAGCAGAAAAAAATATCCAGGTGAAAAAGAATTTGAAAGGGAATCTTGTCTGTTTTGTAGATAGAGATAAAATTGTTACAGTATTAAATAATCTATTTCTGAACGCTATAGAAGCTATAGGAGAAAACGGCTGTATTGAGTTGAATATAAGGAGAGGAAAAAAGAATATTATAATCCAGGTTAAAGATGATGGAGGCGGCATACCCGAGGATGTTATTCACAAGATTTTTATCCCGTTTTTTACTACGAAAAATAAAGGTACGGGTTTAGGTCTATCAATAGTTAGCCGGATAATCCAGAATCACCGTGGTAGTATTACAGCTTCCAATGAAGGAAAGGGAGTTTGTTTTACAATAACACTGCCAAAAGGAAAGGAAAATGGGCGAGAAGATACTGATAATAGATGATGAGCAAAATTTAGTAGAAGTCATAGAAGCTATGCTTTCCGAATCGGACACCAAAGAGCAGGAGCCTTATGAAATCAAAAAAGCTCATACTGCTTCTGATGGTATAAATATAGCAATGGATTTTAAGCCGGACGTTGTACTTCTTGATCTAAAATTGCCTGACCGCCCTGGCACGGAAGTTTTGACTGTTTTAAAGGAGATGGATAATGAGGTTCAGGTAATAATGATGACCGCTCACGCTTCCGTAGAGACAGCTATTAAATCGGTTAGAGAGAAAGCTTACGATTACATCCAGAAACCCTTACCTTCGAGAAATCATTTCCAGACCCTGGTTAAGAATGCCTTGGATAGAAGACATCTACTTTTAGAAAAGAAGATATTGTTAACGGAAATATCAGATGCCAATACGGCATTAGAAGAAGCAAATAAAGAACTCCAAGAAGCAAAATCACTGGTTGACCAAAAATTAAGGGATAAACTCAAAGAACTATCTTCTTTAAATCAATTTTCTATTGCTCTTTTAGAATGCAATGATCTTGCTGCTCTGATTGAAAAAATTCCTGAAGCAGTAATAAAATTGACCAGTACCAGTGGAGTAATCTTGATATTAAAAGGAACTAAAGACAATAAATTCAGCGTTCATTCAGCCAAAGGAGATGTCGATTTAACTTCCGGAGATGAAATAAAAGTAGGTAAACAACCTTTTGGTCTTGTGAATAATAAAGGGCCTTGGGAAACCGATGAATATATTTGTTCTCCTTTAGTTTATATGGGAGATACATTGGGTGTACTTGCTCTGAAGAAATTTGAAAAGGAAATATCTGCCGATCTTATCCAAACTATAACAAATAATCTTTCAATTTGTTTATACACCGGAATGCTGAACGATACTTTAAAAGCCAGTTATATTGAAGCTATTCTTTCTTTCATAAAAGTAGAAGAATCGGTCAATCCTGAAATAAAAGCTCATAGCGAAAGAGTGAGCAAGCTTTCTATAGAACTTGCAGGTAAATTGGATGTACCGAAGGGAGAATTGAATAATATTAGATTTGCGGCTCTTCTTCATGACCTAGGAAAAGTGGTAAAGGGAGAAATAAGTTCAGAATTACTCAGTGCGCAGTTAATCAGCCCTTTAAAATTCTTGAATAAAAGTAGAAATATACTTGAGCATCTTTATGAAAATTTCGATGGCTCCGGGAAGCCTGACGGACAAAAAGAGGATGCTATTCCGATCGGCTCAAGGATTATTCGAGTATCTAATGAAGTCGACGAGCTGCTTTCCAAAGGTACCGGTAAACAGGAAATTATGAGAGAATTAGAGGAAAAAGCTGGATCGATTTACGATCCGGGAGTGATTGATACTTTAAAAAAAGTCCTTAAATCTTAATAATGCTTAACGTCTGTACAGTCGGACAGTACTGGAAAGAAAAATTCGGAGAAAAAGTCTATAGAGTTAGTATTGATGGCGGTTTTACCTGTCCAACCAGGGATGGCACTAAAAGCCGGGGAGGTTGTTATTTTTGCGATGAAGAAGGCTCAAGACCGCAATTCGTTGAACCTTCGGACAGTATAGAGAAACAAATCGAGAAGGGTATTTATAGATTAAAAAAAAGAGGCATAAATAATTTTATAGCTTATTTCCAGTCTTACACCGGTACTTATGCACCGGTAGATATTTTAAGAGAAAAATACGCAAGAGCACTTGCCCATCCTGATATTGTGGGTATTTCCATATCGACGAGACCTGATTGCATCAACGAGGAAAACGTGAATCTTTTGAATGAAATTGCAGGAAAATATTACACGCTTGTTGAATTGGGTATCCAGTCAGTGCATCAGAGCTCGCTCGATATTATAGGTAGAAAACATACGGTTAAAGAAAGCCAAAGAGCCGCTCTGATGTTGAAACAAAGGGGCAATATTGAAGTTGTCGCTCATGTTATCTTGGGGTTACCCGGAGAGACGAAAAAAGATATGAGTGAAACAGCCAGAGTTATTTCAGGATGGGGAATAGACGGTGTAAAACTCCATCATCTCTACATTGTCAAAAATACCCCTTTCTTTAAAGAATTTCAAAACGGTAATATTAAAGTTTTTGAAAAAGCTGAGGATTATGCAGAAATAGCAAAAGAATTCATTGAAAATCTCTCCGAAAATATTGTAATACATCGTTTTTCCGGATATGCTAACAGCGAAAGATTAGTAGCTCCTTTATGGACTTCAAATAGCAATTTTGCAAGGAAACTTATACTTGGAATATCTTAACCACAAAGATCACAAAGGACACAAAGGAATAAATTATGGAAATCAAGAAAAAAATATTAATAAACAATTAAAATCTCTGTGTTCTCTGTGTCCTCTGTGGTTAAAAAATCTAGAGTGGAGGTGTAAATATGATTTTCTTACTTGACAATAAACCAAACTTTATTAATCTCCCATATCAGGAGTGAATATGTTGATATTATTATTTTTATCTTATTCTTTTGGGGATTTTAAAGACGATATTTCGGATTTTTGGAAGAGTTTAAATAGTACCGGAGGGCCTACCGGATTTGAAATTCTCCAATCGGATATGCACGCAAAAACCAGCGGAACTGCAGGTAATTACTGGGAAGGAGGAGTTCATTCTTTGCTTACCAATCCTTCTGAGATTATGTATTTATCGAAGGACTTAGATAATAGATATAATTTTTCTTTTACTTATAGGAAGATCTTTTTGGACATGAACGCGAATTTTTTAGGTTTTACCAGAAAAATCGGTAACAACGCGTTCGGGTTTTCTTTCATGGGGTTTTATCCGGGAGATATGGAACTTCGGAAGACCCCCGGTGATCCAATTGGAACTTATGACGGAGAAAATACAATTTTCGGAGTAACCTATGCCAGAAATTTTAAAGCATTTACTATCGGAGCTACTTTAAGGTCTTTAAGCGAAAGAATATTTGAAGTTTCATATTCAACTTATTCCTTTGATTTAGGAATAAGCCATGATTTCAAAGCTTTTAAAGATAACTCCTTTCGAGTGGATGCCTCCTTCCTGCACTTAGGCCCCAAATACGGCCCCGAATACTCAGATAAAACATTCCGTTTACCTCTTACCTGGCATCTTGGACTTAAAGGAGATTTCAAACAGCTATTTGCCGGTTTTTCGATTAACAAACCTTTAAACACAAAATTACAATATACTATTGGGGCAGAGTATAAAATCAACGAATATTTCTCCATTCGCGCAGGGAATAAATTTAGGAACCCTTTAGAAAAATTTTCGTTCGGTTTCGGACTAAATAAAAATGGATGGGTCCTGGATTACTCTTTTTCTCCTACAAATAACGAACTCGAAGGGTCACATATCTTAACAATTTCATTAGGAATATGATGACTAAACATTTAGATTTCGAAAAACCCATAATTGAATTACGCGAAAAAATTGAAGAATTAAAAATCCTTAATGAGAGTATGAACGGAGAATACGATAGTGATTTAAAGAAATTAAACTTGAAACTCGTTAAAACAAACAGAGAAATATTTTCGTCCCTCACACCCTGGCAAAGAGTAGAGATGGCACGACATCCTAATAGACCATACACAAATAATTATGTAAAATATTTGTTCAAAGACTGGATTGAAATCCATGGAGACAGAAGATTTGCTGACGATCTCGCTATTGTTACGGGAGTGGGCAAGCTGGACGGAGTATCGTTTATCGTCGTCGGTCACGAAAAAGGAAGAAAAATAGCAGAAAAAATTAAAAGGAATTTTGGTAGTGCACACCCTGAAGGTTATAGAAAGGCTCTGAGAGTAATGAAATTGGGAGGAAAGTTTAATTTACCCGTTGTATGTTTTATAGATACATCAGGTGCTTATCCCGGAATAGGGGCAGAAGAAAGAGGACAGGCAATGGCTATAGCTGAGAATATAAAAGAGATTGCCGTTATTCCGGTTCCCATAATTGTAATAATAACCGGTGAAGGTGGAAGTGGAGGAGCGCTGGCTATTGGCATTGGAGACAGAATATATATGCAGGAGTTTGCTGTTTATTCTGTTATATCTCCTGAAGGATGTGCTTCTATTATTTTTAGGGATCGAGAATATAAAAAAGAAAGTGCGGAATCATTGAAAATTACGGCAGAAGATTTGAAAAGATTTAAGGTTATCGATGGTATAATAAAGGAACCGGAAGGAGGCGCACACAGCGAACCTGAAGAAGCTGCACGCCTTGTTAGAGAAACTATCCTTGCCGCATATAATGAATTAAAAAATATCCCAAAAGACGATTTAGTAACCAAAAGAATTGAAAAATTCTCCCAGATGGGTGTATTTATAGAAGAATAATGGCTCTAAGAGGCGATTTCAAGGATTTTGAGTTAAATGATATATTCCAGTTTATCCATATGGGAGGTAAAGACGGAGCGCTCCATCTTAAGGGTAATAATGGTACCGGAGTTATTTATTTTGAGAGAGGCAATATCAAGCATGCCGAGACTGGCAAACATGTCGGCACCGATGCAATTAATATATTTCTTAAATGGGATAACGGCACTTTCGAATTCATAGCTGAAGAAACTACAGATAAGATTACGATTAACCTTCCTGTTCATAATGTAATTCTTGAAGCTGCAAGACAGATAGACGAATGGAAAAAGATGGAAGATGTAATACCATCAGTTGAAGTTGTTGTTGATTTCGAAGAAGAGCCAGATGTAAGCGATATTGAGTTAAGACCTTTGGAATGGAAGGCTCTTTCAATAATTAACGGAGAAAAGACCTTAAAGGAAATTGCAGAAGAACTTAATATGAAAACTTTCGATCTTGCAAAAATTCTTTATGGGTTGATTCAATCAGGCTTAATAAAAGCAAAGAAAAAGTGAGTTCGATTCAGAAAACTATTAGGATTTCCGGAAAGGAGGAAAGTTAATGGACAAAAGAAATATCTGTATTGCTGGACATGCCAATTCTGGTAAAACATCATTGGGTGAAGCAATACTATACAAAACGAATGTTACGAGTAGGTTGGGTTCCGTTGATAACGGAACCTCGATTTTTGATTACATGAAGTATGAGAAGGAGAGAAAATACTCCGTTAGTCTTTCCGTGGCGACTTTTAAATATAACGACGTTGATATCGACCTTATAGATACACCCGGTTACCTTGATTTTCAGGGAGAGATGATATCGGGCATAAACATTTGCGATTCGGCAATAATAGTAGTAGACGGTTCTTCCGGTCTTGGATTTATAACAGGAAAGGTAATCGAGTACAGCGAAAAAAGAGGAACCCCAAGACTATTTTATGTAAGCAATTTAGGTAAAGAAGGCGTGGAATTCAAAAGCATATTGGAAGAAATCAAAAATGAAGTAAAAAACGGTTTAGTACCTCTTGTTGTTCCTTTAATAAAAGAAAAGAATATAGTTGGCGTGGTAGATATTTTGCATTCAAAAGCGTATTCGGCCGAAGGGGAGATTAAACTTTTACCGGAATTCGAAGAGGAAGTCAATCAATATAGAGATTCTATGATAGAATCGCTTGCTGAAGTAGATGAAGAACTTATGGAAAAATTTATAGAAGAAAAGGGAATTACAAGTGAGGATTTGAAGAACGGCTTACGTAGAGGTTTTATTTCAGGTAAAATTTTTCCGCTGATAGCCGGCGATTCGATTTCTCTTCTTGGTATCGATCCCCTTCTCCAATACATTAAGGATATATTCCCTTCTCCGAGTGAGGCAAAACTACCTTCCAGGATTAACTCGATTGATGGTCCGGCAGCAGCTTTTTGTTTTAAAACTAAATTCGAAACGCATGTCGGAGAGTTAAATTTCATAAAAATCTGGAGAGGAAAAATTTCGGCAGGAGATACCCTGATGAACACCTCAAGCGATACCGAAGAAAAAATAAACCAGTTGTTTGTTTTAAAAGGCAATGAGAGAGTACCGGTAAACGAACTTGGCGCCGGGTCAATAGGTGCTCTGGTAAAATTAAAAAATACCTTCCAGGGCGACACATTATCGGATTCTTCCGATCCGGTTAAGTTTGATAAAATTGAGTTTCCTAATCCTGTAGCTAAAATAGCAATTGCGGGTGAAACCGAAAAAGACAACGATAAAATATCCAAAGGTCTTTCTAAACTCAGGAAGTCGGATCCTACTTTGAACTATAATTTCGATTCTGAAAGCAAACAACTCATTTTGGAAACGATGGGTGAACAACATATGCAGTTTATAAAATCGTGGCTGGAGGAGAATTTTAGTGTTCATTTTATAGAAAGCATACCCGGAGTTCATTACAGGGAAACCATACAGAAGAAAGCAGAAGGGCAGGCAAAATTCAAAAAGCAAACCGGCGGAAGAGGGCAATATGGTGAGGTTTTTCTGAAAGTCGAACCACTCGACAGAGGAACCGGAGTACAGTTCGAGGACCAGATTAAGGGAGGCAGTATTCCGGGTAAATATGTTCCTTCAGTTGAAACAGGAGTGAGAGAAGCATTATCATCTGGTTCGCTCAGTGGTTATCCTGTTATTGACTGTAAGGTTATAGTTTACGATGGTTCTTATCATCCGGTCGACTCATCGGATAACGCTTTTAGAAGAGCCGGTTCGATGGCTGTAAAAGATGCAATCTTAAATGCCTCGCCTTTTCTTTTGGAACCAATACTCAAGATTCAAATTGTGATAACAGATGAATATACGGGAGATGTTATGGGAGATTTAAACGCAAAGAGAGGTAGAATTTTGGGTATCGACGCTAAAGGGAAATTTCAGGTGATTAACGCTTATGTTCCCGAAAAAGAAATGTTTAAATATTCCTCAAGATTGCGTTCTTTGACTCAAGGAACTGGTACTTATTCCGCCGAATTTGCATTCTATGAAAGATTACCGGAAGAGATTGCCAAAGAAATAATAGAACAGAAGAAAGATAAAAAAGAAGAAGAGGAATGATATTTCTTATTCTTTTGTCTCTTTTCGAAGGAGAATTTTTTCTCGTCGGAGTGGATGCCGGAAGTTGGGGAAGAGGTTCGACAGGTATTGCTTATCCTACCACAGGCTACAAAAATCCTGCCTCTTCGCTTGTTATTGAGCCTTGCGTATACTTCACAGGTTCAAAACTATTCGGTGATCTGGCTAATTACTTAAGCGGAGGAATAAGTTTGAACCAGAATAATTATGGGCTTGGAGTCCATTTTGTTTTTCATTCAATAGGGGATATAACTGATACAAGAGACGCCTGGCATGATGAAGATGGAGATGGAGAGTATGACCCGGGAGAAGAAATATACGAAGATCTTAAGGGTAGTTTTTCATCTCGTGAAGGTGCCGTTATTTCTAGCTACTCAAGATGGATAGGCGATTTTTCTGTTGGAATCGGGCTTAAGTTTATTTACAAAAAAATAAATGAAGCCGTTGCAGTTGGCGCCGGGACCGATCTGGGCATTATTTACCAGAAAGAAGAATTCTCGGTCGGTGCCGCAATAAAAGATATTACTACCTCTCCATTATTCTGGGATGGGAGAACGGAACATATCGCACCTTCATACCAAATAGGCTTTGGGTTTAAAAAGAGAATAGGAAAGATACCTGTTCTAATGGAAGTTGACCTTTTCCATGATGATTATGGATTTAATCATAATACGGGTGTGGAAGTTGGTATGAACGAGTGGCTGAAACTTCGAGCCGGTTTCTTTAACGACCAATTGACTGCAGGTTTCGGGATTGAAAAACTTCCGTTTTTAGTTGACTATGCTTTGAATCTGCACGAAGATTTGTTGATGTCTCACAGAGTCTCCTTGTTGTATAGACTATAAGCTCAAATAACAATAAATTACAAAAGTTTCGGTAAATACGAGGTTGACTTTTAAGTACGCAGAAATATATTACGTCAAGAATTACGGCGGCGTAGCTCAGTTGGTCAGAGCAGTGGAATCATAATCCACGTGTCCGGGGTTCGAGTCCCTGCGCCGCTAATCTCTTTTTAGGAGCTTTGTGTTTACTTGTACTTGCAGAAAAACCTTGACAAATAAAGATATTAAATTACTTTTTCCGTATGAATAGGAAGCCTGATAAAATTCTCTACACCCTTAATTTAAGTCTATGCTTTTAAAAAACTTAGCGGAGGTGTAAAATGCTGGTTTTTTTATTTGTTATTTGTCTTGTTGTAGGGATATTAATGTTTAGCTCTCCTGAGATGAAAAGAAACCCTCAGGGTAAATTAATTCCAATGGGAGTTATATGTTTATCTTTCATTTTTCTTGTCGCTTCTATGGTTCGTTTAATTCCGCCAGGAAACGTCGGGGTAGTAATTGTTTTTGGTAAGGTTCAGGAAACAACACTGAAAAACGGACTTCACTTAGTTAATCCTTTTGCTTCAGTTGAAAAAATGAGTATCAGGACAGAAGACTATACAATGAGCGGTGTATCAAGGGAAGGACAGGTAAGAGGAGATGACGCAATAGAGGCTTTAACTTCGGAAGGCCTTATGGTTCGCCTGGATGTTACGGTATGGTACCACTTGATTCCGGAAGGCGCTGCTGAAGTATACAGTAAACTTGGTCTTAATTATGTAGAAAAAATCGTACGTCCTGCAGCAAGAACCTCTATACGTAATATTATTGCCAATTATAAAGTAGAAGATATTTATACTCAAAATAGAGAAGCCGTTTCAATCCAAATTAGCGAAAATTTAAGGGAAGCGGTAAAAGACAGGAATGTAGAAGTAGAAAGGGTTTTACTCCGAGATGTGAAATTACCTGATAAAGTACAAAACGAAATTAACGCGAAAATGGCAGCAAAGCAAGAAGCGGAAAAAATGGAGTTCGTTTTGGATAAGGAAAGAAGAGAAGCCGAAAGAAAAGCAGTAGAAGCGCAAGGCATTTCCGATGCCAATAGGATTATTGCAAAATCTCTTTCCGGAAGTTATTTGCAGTGGTATTATATTAAAACGCTTCAGCAGCTCGTGAATTCTCCAAACAACACTGTTATCGTAACTCCATTTGACCAGAAATTAACACCTCTTTTAAATATACCTGCGGGAGGCGGAAAATAAAATCTCAATTAGAAAAAATACTTGCAAGGGTTGAAATTGTAATACCAGAGGAAGAATTAGAGAAAAAATTAAATAAAAAAAGACCCTTAAGAGTAAAACTAGGGATAGACCCGACTGCGTCCGATATTCATCTCGGTTTTGCGGTTGTGCTTGGAAAACTCAGAGAATTTCAGGAACTTGGTCATAAAGCCGTACTTATTGTCGGTGATTTTACCGCAAGGATAGGAGACCCTTCAGGCCGTTCGAAGACCAGACCCCCTTTAACAGAAGAAGACGTCAAAGGGAACATGAAAAATTACGAAAAACAAATATTTAAAATACTCGATAAGAAAAATACTGAAATAAGACACAATTCTAAATGGCTAGCAAAGCTAACTCCGGCGGAAATAGTAAAGCTTACTTCAAGAATAACTATGGCAAAGATGATGGAAAGGGATGATTTTGCAAAAAGATTCAAGGAAGAACAGCCTATAGCCCTTCACGAGTTTCTGTATCCTGTTTTTCAGGCATACGATTCTGTTGCTGTAGAGGCCGATATAGAACTTGGCGGTACAGATCAGCATTGGAATCATCTTCTGGGTAGAGATATGCAGAGAAGTTTTGATATGGAACCTCAAGTAGTTATGCTTATGCCCATACTTGAAGGTTTGGATGGAATCAGAAAAATGAGCAAATCTTACGGTAACTATGTGGGCATTGCGGAATCTCCTAAAGAGCAGTTCGGAAAAATAATGTCTATTTCAGATGGTTTGATTTTGAGATACTTCAAACTATGCCTGTCTTACGACGAAAATTCTTTGAAAATTATTGAAAACAGAATACAAAACGGAGAAAATCCCAGAGATATTAAATTGGAATTAGCTGAGAAGATAGTTTCTTTGTACCATAATAATAAAGCGGCAGAGAAGGCTAAAATTGAATTTATAAAAGTCTTTTCCAAAAACAAAGAGCCTGAAGACATCCAAGAATTTAAAATCAAAAGGGGAGAGAAGATGTGGATTGTTGAATTACTTGAAAAAGCAGGATTTGTAAAATCCCGTGGAGAAGCCAGGCGATTGATAACAAGCGGAGCTCTTAAAATAGACGGAAAAAAAATTACCGATTTCACTTTAAATACATCTTTTGACAAGGATACTGTTATAAGAGTAGGTAAATTACGTTTTATAAAAATAAAACCAGAATAAAAGGTAAGTATTTTAGAGGGTAATGTAACAATGGCTCAAAAAAAGATAGCAATTATAATTCCAGCCTTAAACGAAAAAGAAAACTTAGCTCCCCTGATGCAAGAAATCGATTCTATGATTAAAACCGATAAGAGAAATTACGAAGTATTGATTATCGATGACGGAAGCGAAGACGGGTCCTTCGAAGAAAGCTTAAGATTAAAGGAAAAATACAAATATCTGAAAGTATGTAATCATCGTACCAATCTCGGGAAAACAGAAGCAATACTTACCGGGTCAAGACACACAACAGCGTCAATTCTGGTAATGATGGATGCAGATCTTCAATTTGATGCAGAAGATATTCCGAAATTACTGGACGAAATCGAGAAAGGTTACGACATAGTCACGGGCTGGAAACAGGGCAGCTACCAGAAAAAATTCGTATCCGGGATTTACAACTTTCTGTCAAGATGTCTTTTTCGTCTGCCAATACATGACCAGAATGCAATTAAGGCTTTACACAGTAATGTCTTAGAAGAGATAAATTTAAGAAAAGATTGGCATCGTTACATTGTAGCTCTGGCTGTAAATAAAGGATTCAAAGTTTCGGAAGTCAAGGTAAAATTAAGAGAACGTCTGTTTGGAGAATCCAAATACACCGGCAAAGGAAGGGTAGTAATAGGTATAATGGACCTTCTGGCGGTAAAGATACAGGTTTCCTTCTTAAGAAAACCGTTTTTGTTTTTCGGTACTTCAGGGGCTTTTTTGATTTTTCTTGGTTTTGTTATCGGCGTTTATGGTATCATTCGGCGTTTTATATTTCATCATGGCTATAGACCTCTTCTGTATCTGGTAATCCTATTGGTTGTTTCCGGCTTGTTGCTCTTTACGGTTGGGTTTATAACGGAAGCAATTACAGCTTTAGCCGAAGACGTAAAGAGACTCGAAAGGGGAATTTCCGAACGTGAATCTAAAGAAGATTCTGAAGAAAACCAGAGATAATTTCGGCAAAAAAATACGAAATATTTTTGGAAAGAGAGACCCCAAAGCCTTAATAGATATTGAGAATCTTTTAATAGAGTCGGATTTTGGAGTTAGTACAGCTACTCATTTAGTCGAAAATCTCGAGAAAACAGTCCCTGACAATTATCTTTCCTCACTTAAAAACGACCTGATAAGTCTGCTCAAAATACATATTGAGGAAAGATATTATGAAAAACCTGTTGTTGAGTTATACGTTGGCGTAAATGGAGTGGGGAAGACCACTACAATAGGTAAAAGAGGATGGAATCTTATTAAAGAAGGGGAAAAAGTTCTTTTAGCATCAGGAGATACGTTCAGGACCGGAGCCGTAGAACAATTAAGTAAATGGGGAGAAAGGATTAATTCCGACGTGATACAATCTGACTACGGAGCAGATCCTGCCGCAGTGTGTTTTGATGCGGTGGATGCGGCAATAGCAAGAGAAGTTGATTATGTGTTAATAGATACAGCCGGAAGATTGCACACACGCAATGACTTGATGGAAGAAATGAAAAAAATCAAAAAAGTTTTGACAAAAAAAAGAGAAGATTTGCCTCAAGAAACTATCCTTGTAGTAGATGCAACAAACGGACAAAACGCACTTCAACAAGCAAAGCAGTTTAATAACGAAATAGGTATTACGGGAATAGCATTAACCAAGCTTGACGGTACTGCAAAGGGTGGAATAGTTGTTTCGATAGTTAATGAAATAGGAATTCCTGTAAAGTATGTCGGTATTGGAGAAGAAAAAGAAGATTTGATACCATTTTCTGCGGAAGACTTTGTAGAAGCAATTCTTGAAGAATAAGGATTTATTATTAATGAATCCGAAAAAATATCTTAAAAAGGGAAAATTTACAAATGCCATAAAAACCGGCGAAATAAACGTTATGCCGGTTTGGTTTGATTCTATGGGTGCAAAATCTATGTGCACATTCATTAAAACACCCGAAGTCAGCATCATTATAGACCCGGGATTCGCAATAATGCAACGCTCGTATCCTCTAAAAGACGAAGATAAGGCAGCTTTTCTAAAAGCGGCCGAAGAAAGAATAAAAAAATATACGAAAAAGGCCGATATAGTAATTATTACCCATTTTCACTATGACCATTATAAAAGACCGGTTGAATTTCCGGAAAGCTATATAGATAGAACCCTCTATATAAAGAACCCGAATGAATGGATTAACTATTCCCAGTGGAAAAGAACAAGAATGATGTATGAAGATATAATGAAACTTTTCGATAACATATTGAAAATCAACGGCTTTAAACAAAAGCCGAAAAAGAAAGAATATAAAGATCCTTATCTGGAACTAAAGTTAGCACAACAAACGGACTTCGGCAATTATACAAATAGACATGAGGAATTATTGAAAAATTGGAAATCCAATATGTTTAAAAGTATGAATGCCTGGCCGAAGAAAAAATGGTTGACCGAAGTTAACGTGGGAAGAACCAACATTAATTTTATCGAGAAGGGAACAATTAAATTTGGCTCAACGAGTGTCTATTTCCCGGGTACGCTTTTCCATGGAATCGAATATGCAAAAACCGGTTGGGTGGAACCTGTAATAGTAGAAAGAGATGGTAAAAAAGTCTTATTTTCATCGGATATTATGGGGCCCAACATCGAAGATTACGCACAATGGATAATAGATGAGAGTCCCGATGTCATAATCCTTGACGGACCCGCAACATATCTTTTAGGTTATATGTTCAACCAGACTAACCTGAAACGTTGCATAGAAAATGTCTCAAGAATAGTAAGAGAAGTCGATTTTCAAGTTATGATTTACGACCATCATTTACTCAGGGAAAAAAAATTCAGAGAACATATGGGAGATTTTTACGATCTGGTCGAAAAAACAGGCAGAAAGGTTATGACAGCTGCCGAATGGTTCGGTTTACCGCCACTTGTGGATTTAATTTAAAATTTTTTATTTGATGAATTTTTTAGGAGAAAAATAATATTATATTTAACAGCTTGCGGTTAGGGGTCAATAATTAATAGGTTTTTAAAAAAAGGAGGTAAATTATGGTTGTTTTTATAACGATTGCTATTATTGCTGTTATTGTCATCTTTGTAATAGGCATTTACAACGGTTTTATAAAACTGAAAAATCTTTGTGATAACGCCTGGAGCGATGTCGATGTTCAATTAAAAAGAAGATATGACCTCATTCCGAATCTTGTCAATACGGTTAAAGGGTATGCAAAACACGAAAAACAGTTATTCGAAAATGTCACAAAAGCAAGAGCAGAAGCAACAACAGCAAAAACACCCGGGGAACAATCAAAAGCCGAAAATATGTTGACAAGTACGCTTCGGCAGCTTTTTGCAGTTGCGGAAAATTATCCGGAATTGAAAGCAAATACAAATTTTCTTAATTTGCAGGACAATCTGTCGCAAATCGAAGGCGATATTCAGAATGCAAGAAGGTATTACAACGCCGTTGTAAGGGATAATAATATCAAGGTTGAATCCTTCCCTTCGAATATAATCGCTTCAATTTTCAACTTTAAAAAACGTGAATTTTTCGAAATGGAGGAAGGGGAGAGGGCAGTACCAAAAGTGGAGTTTTAACGATGTTATTCTTGCTTTTTAGCTTATATATACCGTTGTTCGATAGCGAAATCAAACTGAACGAGAATGGTTCTTTAGATATAAAAGAGGAAATAACGGTAAATTTTGATGGCGGCTATTATCATGGAATCTACAGAGATATACCGCTTGAACTAAAAGGTACAATAGGCAACTATTCGCTGGGCTTTGAAGTGAGTGACGTCTTAATGGACGGAAAGAGCGTGCAGGTGAAAAAAAGTAAAAAGCGTTACGGAGATGGGACCGACTTAAGAATTCGTATAGGAGACCCTGATATAACGATTACGGGAATACACATATACACTATTGAATATTCAGCAATACTAGGGGCGAGATATTTCGATACTTGGGATGAATTATACTGGAACGTAACCGGAAACAGATGGGAAGATAGAATCGATTCGCTGCATTGCACGGTGATATTTCCGTCGCCCATAGAACTGTCGGACGAAGACATAAAAATATTTGTAGGTTTATACGGTTCGGATAGAACAACGGGAAACTACACTCTGGAAAGTGACTCACTTTCCTTTAGCACAGGCACATTATATCCCGGTTACGGCGCGACTGCAGATATAAGATTTCCGAAAGACTATCTGGCAAAACCCCCTTTATCGACCACACTCTCCCTCAAGCTAAAAAGCTATTTAGGGCCCGTATTAGCTGTTTTGTTACCCCTGCTCACCTTTATACTTCTATTTAAACGCTGGTACAGGGAAGGCAAAGACCTGCCGGCGGGAACAATAACAGTTAAGTATAGTCCTCCTAGCAACTTAACTGCTGCCGAAGTCGGAACCATTCTGGACCAGAGAGTAGATATGGTCGATATAACGTCTATCCTGTTTGATCTGGCGCAGATGGGCTATTTATCTATAGAGGAAGTCCAGGCCAATAAATTCCTGTTTCTTAAAAACAAAGATTATAAAATCAAGATATTGAAAGACATGGACTTAGAAAAAGAAAAGCACTTACGAGAATTTTTGCGCGGTCTAAAAGCGAAAGGGGGCAAGGAATTCCTGATATCTGACTTAAAGGGCGAGTTTTATACGTGCGTTAAGGACGTGAAAGAAGAATTGTACAAATCGGTAAAAGAAAAGGGTTATTTTTACGGAGATCCGGACAAAATTAGAAAAAAATACATTGGCTTTGGTGCCGCGGCATTATTTATCGGACTTTGGGCTACTCCGTTCGCATATGGTTTATTTTCGGCCATTGCATCAGGTATTGGTGGTGGAATTGCGGCAAGCATTACGGGCGGAATCGCGCTAAGCGGTTTAATAACGCTTTGCTTTGCCCCAGCAATGCCAAGACGCACATACAAGGGGAGAGAGACGTTAACGGATATCCTTGGTTTTAAAGAATTTATCATCAGGGTAGAGAAAGAGAGATTAAAGAGAATGCTTGAGAAGAACCCTGCAATTTTCTTCGATTTTCTCTCATACGCAATAGCCTTAGGTGTTGTGGATGAATGGGCGGAGCGCTTCAGCGGGCTTGAACTGGTGCCTCCTGGCTGGTATACGGCTTACGGTATACATGGACCGATTCAAACCGCATTTATCGCAAGCTCAATCGGAAACTCTATAAGCGCTTTTTCCGCTGCCTCAAGCGTACCCAGAGGCAGTTCAAGCGGCTTTTCCGGTGGTGGCGGAGGAGGCTTTTCCGGTGGCGGAGGCGGCGGTGGAGGTGGTGGAGGCTGGTAAAAGCGGCTTATCCAGCCTAAGTTCAATAAATAAAGCAACTTAATCGCAAAAACCGACCTTAAATTTATTATATAATTAATGTCTGATAAGATATATTATGTAAAGTTATAATAAACATTAATATTAAGATTGAGATTGTCGAAAGTTGCGCGTTTAGCGCTTTGTATTATTGGAATTTATGTGAATAGACAACAAAATTTTGCTTTGCTTCTTCCCTTTTTAGATATCTGTTTTGGTCAATGTTGAACTCGT